>JAABUU010000672.1_pt1 | contig 72857 bp, 73 predicted proteins | sample 5559301 | NCBI WGS metagenome assembly JAABUU01 (sample SAMN10711884, study PRJNA513360) | rock metagenome | isolation source: Antarctica rocks | place: Antarctica: Victoria Land, Richard Nunatak white
ACCCGCAGAAGCGCGCACATTCCTTGCAGCGGCTCTCAGCGACGGCTACAGCCCTCTCTGGCATCTGGCACTTGCGACCGGTATGCGACGTGGTGAACTGCTCGGCTTGCGCTGGCAGGACGTAGACGAGAAGCGCGGCACGATTGCTGTCTTTCAGAACGTCGTCGCGTACAAAGGCGCGGCATTGATCCAGGAACCGAAGACGCCAGCGGCACGCCGCACCGTGATTCTTGACCCGATGTGCCTGTCTCTACTCAGGGCGCATCGCAAGCGGCAAGCAGCACGGCAACTCGCCGCAGGCCCGGAATGGCGCAACCTCGACCTGATCTTCACGACACCGGACGGCGGGCCGATCAATCCGAACAATGTGTCGCGCAACTTCGCCGTTATCATGCAGCGGGCGGAACAGCAGCGGAAAGCCGAGCATCTCGACTCTCTACCGCTTCCGCGTATCCGCTTCCACGACATGCGGCATACGCACGCGACCCTGCTCTTGCAGGAAGGGGAAGCCGTGCATACCGTCTCCGCTCGATTAGGTCATGCCAATGCAGCAATCACCTTGAGCATCTACGCGCACGTCACACCGAGCATGCAAGAATCGGCGGCGTCAACCATCGGACGGCTGCTGTCAGAAGCCGCATCCTGAATACGTCCGTGAAGTAATCGTGAAGTAATCGCCGGAAATGAGAAAACCGCCTCGACTGTGAGGCGGTTTTTTGTGCTATAGTAGGGGAAACGTGGAGCGGGTGATCGGACTCGAACCGACGACATTCTGCTTGGGAAGCAGACACTCTACCAACTGAGTTACACCCGCACGTTGCGTGACACATTTGCAGTATACGCAACCCCACGACGATCTGCAAGTGCGCGTATTCACTCACATTATCTCTGATGGCGACATTCGTGCATCTCTCGTGACGGTGTGGTGTTTGCTATAGACAAAGCCGACGGCAAGTGGCGTGATACACTGCGGCCCACGGATAACGGACGAATGTAGTTCGTGTGGTCCGTGCATCATGACGAACGGTGCGACGATGAATCCAAGGAGGTACGACGTGAAACCTCGCATGAACATGGCGCCGACGGTCGGCATGATCATAGTGCTCGCGGTGCTGCTCGTGGCGTGCGGAGGATCAAAGGCGACGCCGACCGCGAACGCCCCCGCGCCTGCGCTCGCGACGGTTGCCGCAACCGCCCCGCCGCCGACTATTCCGCCTGCGACCGCGACACCCATTCCGCCGACACCCATCCCACCAACGGCGATTCCGGCGACGCCCACGCCATTGGCTGCCAATGCAACGGCGCTTGTGGCGACTGGCACCGCCCTCAGTGCGACGAGTAGCGCATTTGTCGGGAGCGCAACGCCGAACGCCGGGCAAAGCGTCGGCCCGCCATCGGATCCGCAATCGCAAGCAATCGTGGACAAGGCGAAGACGCGCTTCGATCAGGTCAATGCGCTGCATTTCACCGTTGGTATCGAGGGTGATGTCTACCTCGATAAACTACGCACGCAGAAACTGAAGTCCGCCGACGGCGATCTGGTGCGCCCCGATAAAGTCTCGCTCACTGCTAAGGCGCAGGTTGGGCCGATCAACGCGCAACTCAAATTCATCCAGATCGGCGACAATGCCTTCCTCACAAACATTCTCACCGGAAAATGGGAGAAGGCGCCGAGCGGATTCGCGTACGATCCGCGCATCGTCTTCGATCAGGATCGCGGCGTCGCGGCGATTCTGTCGAAGGTGCGTGGCTGGCAACCCGCCGGCAGTGAGAAGATCAACGGCGCCGACACGCAACATGTGCGCGCATCTGTCCCAGTGGAAACCGTCAATGATCTCGTTAGCGCATCCTTGCGCGGCGATACCATTGATGTTGATCTCTTTATCGAACCGAAGAATAACGATGTCGTGCGGCTGATCCTGACTGAGCGAGCGGATGCTGTCACGGTGGGCACGACGGCCGCGCGTTGGACGCTCGACCTCTCCAAACAAAATAGCAATATCACGATTGATGCGCCGACGATCGGCGGATAGGACGGGCTTTCGTGGCGGAGGGTGGCAAGATCGTGCGTATTGAGGACGACGAGCGAGCGGACACGTCGGCGCAGCCGTTTCCCGAAGGGCGCGCGCGCTGGGTGCTCGCGGCTGCCCTCCTTGCGGTCTTTGTCGGTTCGCTCGATCTGACGGTGATCACCACGCTGCTCCCGAAAATGATCGGCGATCTGCAAATCAATACTGCCGACATCAATCGCTATGTCTGGGTTGTTTCCGGCTATCTTCTCGCCTACATGGTGACGATTCCCGTACTTGGCCGGGTCTCGGACATTCTCGGGCGGCGGCCGGTCTTCGCGGGTGCGCTCGCGATCTTCCTTATTGGCTCGATCCTCAGTGCGCGAGCGGGCGGTCTCGCGAGCCTCGTCACCGGGCGCGCGATTCAGGGGTTTGGCGGCGGCGCGCTCGTCCCGGTGACGATGGCGCTCGTCGGCGACATCCTGCCGCCACGTCGCCGGGCGGCGGTGATCGGCCTTGTCGGCGCGGTAGATACGATGGGCTGGGTGCTCGGCCCGCTCTACGGCGCCGCGCTCCTCGGCCTGACCGGATCGTGGCGTACGGTCTTCTGGATCAATGTGCCGATCGCAATTCTTACCGTCCTCGTGCTGCTCTTTGCCTGGCGCGGCGTGCGGCAGCAGCGCATACGCGAGCGGCTCGACCTTGCGGGCGCACTCCTCCTCTCGGCAAGTCTCGTGTGCCTCAACCTCGCCCTCTCCTCCGGGTCGGAGGCGGGGAGCGGGAGCGGTCAACTCGGCGGCTCCGCGAACCCGCTCGCGGCGTACCGATGGCCGCTGCTCGGCGGCGCACTCGTCGCGATGATTGCCTTCGTGTTGTGGGAACGACGGGCGAAATCGCCTCTGATTCCCCTGTCGCTCTTTCGTCTGCCCGTCTTTTCCGCCGCGACGCTCGCCAATCTGCTGGTTGGCGCGTCGTTAATCGTCGTCATGGTGGACGTGCCCCTGTTCGCCTCTTTGGTCGAGGACGACCCGAAGCGCGCGAGCCTCGTCGGCGCGGCGCTGCTGACACCGTTCACGCTGTTGATGGCGGTCGGATCGGTGATCGGCGGGGTGCTGACGGGGCGATTCAGCGCGCGGCCGGTCGCGGTCGTCGGTGTCGTGCTCGCCGCGATCGGGTTGGCGCTGATGCGCTTCTGGACTGATAGTATCCAGGTCGTCCTAATGAGCGCGACACTGGCGCTCGCGGGCTTCGGTTTCGGCATCGTGATCGCACCAGTGGCGTCCATCGCGATCAATGTTGTACGGCGGGCGCATTATGGCGTCGCGTCTGGCCTCGTCGTCGTGACGCGATTAATTGGCATGACGGTCGGTCTTTCCGTGCTCAGTGGCTGGGGTGTTGGCCGGTTGAGTACTCTCCTCCAGAACAACGCACCGGTGCGGATACCGGGCGAGGCGGATATTGATTTCCAGACACGGACGTTTGCCTATATCGGTGAGCAGACGATTCATTACTCGCTCGTCGTCTTGCGCGAGACATTCCTTGTTGCGGCCATCGTGTGCGCGGTGGCGGTACTCCCCGCATTGATGTTCGTGCGCCATCGTGCGGATCGCAGAGGCGTTTTGCACGACCAATCTGCTGCTGTGCCCGGTGATTAGCGCGGCTTTCCCTGCGAATCAGCCAACAAGGCGTCGGTCGTGGCGGGCTTCAGCCTGCCAACCTTTGCTGTGGCAGGCTGAAGCCCGCCACCAGTGAATGGGGATCAATGCAACCGAACGTGCGCTAACGCATCGCCGCCTGAAGTGCCGCGATGTTTGCCGCGACGGTCCCGTGCGAATTGAACACCGCCGTTCCAGCCACCATCAGATCGCACCCCGCCCCGGCGGCGGCGTGGATCGTCGTCGGATTGATGCCGCCATCCACTTCGATGATGAAGTCCAGGCCACGTTCCCCGCGCATCTCGGCCAACCGAGCGATCCGCGCGGTACTGGCGGGTAAATACGTCTGGCCGCCGAAACCGGGGTTGATGCTCATGACGAGGACGAGGCCAACGAGCGGCAGCACGTCCTCGATCATCACGAGCGGCGTTGCCGGATTGAGCGTGACACCAGGTGTCGCCCCGGCATCGCGAATAGAAGAGAGCACGCGATTCAAATGTGCCGTCGCCTCGGTATGTACCGTGACGATGTCCGCTCCCGCATGCGCGAAGGCCTCCGCGTACCGTTCGGGTTCGACGATCATCAGATGCGCTTCAATTGGCAGTGATGTCACGCGCCGGACGGATGCGAGCACGGGCAGGCCAATCGAGATGTTTGGCACGAATCGTCCGTCCATCACATCGAAGTGGATACTCGCCGCGTCTGCGGCCTCGGCTTGCGCAATGGCGTCGCCGAGATGCGCGAAATCTGCTGCGAGGATCGAAGGGGCAATCGCTGGCCCTGTGCGCACACATTGGCGTAGTTCCTCAAACCGTCCCACGATACCCTCCTCGATGCGACTGCCGAACATGTCGCATTCTATCCGCGAATACCGGCGGCGTCATCGTTGTACGACCTTGACGGGTGGCACAGAGGCACGGACAATACGCCAGTTAGCGCGGCGGCTGTGACGGATCGCGTCGGACAGACGTGGGATGGAGTGTGGAGTGAGCACGGAGACGGCGAAGCGGACGCCGCTGTACGCGGAGCACCAAAAACTGGGCGCGCGGATGATCCCATTCGGTGGCTGGGACATGCCCGTACAGTATACTGGGATCATCGAGGAACATCGTGCGGTGCGGAATGCCGCCGGTATTTTCGACCTCGGACACATGGGCCAGGCGCGCGTCAGTGGCCCCGACGCGGAGCGCTTCGTCCAGTCTGTCGCGACGAACGACCTCGACCGGATTCCCGAAGGGCTGGCGCAGTATAGTATCCTCTGCCGCCCATCGGGAGGCACGGTGGACGATATTTTCGTCTATCGCCTGCCGGATAGTCTCTTTATCTGTCTCAATGCCTCGAACACCGACAAGGATATTGCCTGGCTCCAGGAGCAGCAGCGTGCGAGCGGGATGGACGCGACGGTGGAGGATGTCTCTGACCGATACGGCATGCTCGCCGTGCAAGGGCCGAGGGCAATCGGCATCGTCCAGCGGTTGACCGATACCGATCTCAGCGCGTTACCGCGCTTCGGCGTCGTCGAAACGACCGTCAATGGCGTGCCGACCATCGTCGGACGCACCGGCTACACCGGTGAGGACGGCGTCGAACTCTATCCGCCGATTGACGGGGTCGTGGACCTCTGGCGGAAGGTACTCGAAGTCGGCAGACCAGATGGGCTGATGCCCATCGGCCTCGGCGCGCGAGACACCCTCCGTCTGGAAGCGAAGATGGCCCTGTACGGCCACGAACTAACGGAGGAGATCAATCCGTTGGAGGCAGCGCTTTCATGGGCGGTCGCCTTCGATAAGGGTGACTTCGTCGGGCGTGATGCCTTGCTTGGCGTGAAGGAGGTGGGCGGCCCGGCTCGTCGGCTCGTCGGTTTTAAGATGATTGGCCGGGGCATCCCGCGCGCGGACTATCCGGTCGCGGTCAATGGCGAGACCGTCGGCTCGGTGACGAGCGGTGGCTACGCACCGACGCTCGACGCCAACATTGGGCTTGCCCTCGTCCGCCGCGATGTCGCGGGGATCGGCAAACCGCTCGACATCATCATCCGCAATCAACCCGTGGCGGCGGAGCAGGTTCGCACGCCGTTCTACCGACGGCCCGAAGCAACTGAGAAGGGAAACCCGTAACATGGAGACTCCTGCGGACTTGCGCTACTCCGAAGAGCACGAATGGGTGCGGATGGATGGAGATGTCGCGACAATTGGCATTACTGCCTACGCACAGGATTCGCTCGGAGACATCGTTTTCGTGGAACTACCCGCCGCCGGGCGGTCACTCGCGGTCGGCGATGGCTTCGGCGTCGTCGAATCCGTCAAGGCGGTATCGGATGTCTACAGCCCGGTCTCCGGCGAAATCGTCGAAGTCAATGCCGCCCTCGAAACCGCGCCCGAACAGGTGAACAACGCACCGTACGGCGATGGCTGGATGATTAAAATCCGCGTCAGCGATCCGTCCGCGGTAGACAAACTGATGGACGCCGAAGCGTATGAAGGTTTCACCGCACACTAACACATTCCCTTAGTGGCGGTGCTCGAACCGCCCTCTTGCGGCGTTTGGGGTGCATGCGGGGAAGGTATCGGCGATCCGGGGAGGGCGGTTCACGAACCGCCCCTACGAAACAATGGCGGGAGTCAGATGTCAAGGCAATGACTACCGTGAAAGAGATCTGAGGAGATTTTCATGTCCTACGTTCCGACAACTGACCCTGAGCGACGGGCGATGCTCGATGCCATTGGTGTTGAGCAGTTCGACGCCCTGGTACAGGCGGTGCCCGCCGATCTCCGCTTTCCGCATCTCCGTTTGCCGGAGGCGCTCTCGGAGATCGAGGCGCTGCGTACTCTCGGCGCGCTCGCGGAGCGGAACGCGGACGCGGTACGCTATCCGACCTTTCTCGGTGCAGGTGCGTATAATCATTTCACGCCCGCAGCCGTCCATCACACCGCCTTTCGTGGCGAGTTCTATACCGCGTACACGCCCTATCAGCCGGAAGTTTCGCAGGGCACCTTGCAGGTCATCTACGAGTTTCAGACGCTGATGACACAGTTGTACGGCATGGAAGTCTCCAATGCCTCGATGTATGACGGCGCGACCGCGCTCGCTGAAGCCGCACTAATGGCGATCAGCAGCACCAAACGGCGGCGCGTCGTCGTTGCCAATTCCGTCCATCCCGCGTACCGAAAAGTGATGGCGACCTATATGAGTGGCCTCGATGTCGAACTTGCCACCGTCGCATGTGTGAACAGCGGCACGTTGACGACGAGCGTCGCCGATGTCCGCGCTGCCCTCACTGACCAGACTGCCTGCCTCGTCGTGCAGTATCCGTCGTTCGTCGGTACGATTGACGATCTCGCGGCCCTCGGCGAGGCGGCGCACGCGGTCGGCGCGCTGCTGATCGTCAGTAGTTACCCGGTCGCGCTCGGTATGCTCCGGCCGCCGGGCGCATTCGGCGCGGATGTCGCGGTCGGTGAGGCGCAGTGTTTCGGCACGGGATTGTTGTTCGGTGGCCCGTTCCTCGGCGTCCTGACCTGCAAGCAATCGCTCGTGCGGCTGATGCCGGGGCGCGTCGTCGGTCAGACAACAGACACGACGGGCAGGCCGGGGTATGTGCTGACGCTCCAGACACGCGAGCAGCATATCCGCCGCGAGCGGGCGACCTCGAATATCTGCACGAACGAGGGGCTGAACGCGCTGATGGCGACGATCCAGATGGCGATGCTTGGTGATGGCGGCGTGCGCGAACTGGCGCGGCAGTGCTATCACAAGGCGCACTATCTCGCGGGCGCGATCGGCGCGCTGCCCGGTTACGCGGTCCTGAACGCGGACGGTACGTCGCAGAATGGCGCTGGCCCGGCGACGACGTTCTTCAATGAGTTCGTCGTACAGACGCCGATTGCCCCGGTGGAACTGAACGCACGTTTGCTTGATGCCGGTATGATCGGTGGCTACGATCTGGGTGCGGACTATCCCGCGCTGGCGGGCCATATGCTGGTCTGTGCGACGGAAATGCTCGACCGCGGCATGCTGGACCGATTCGTCGCGATGTTGGCCTCCGTCGGATAATCGCGCGTCGCTTGCTTCTGTTATACTCGATGCACGTATCCGCGATGGCGCGCGGCCGTTTTTGCATGCGCGCAGTGAACTGTCCGGGAGGAACTTTGGCGAAGCCGATTGTTGCAGTCGTTGGTCGCCCCAACGTCGGCAAGTCAACCCTTTTTAATCGCCTGATCGGCGAGCGACGCGCCATCGTGCAGGACGAACCGGGCACGACGCGCGACCGCGTCTACGGCGATGTCGAGTGGAATGGTGTCTCGTTCGCGCTGATTGATACCGGCGGTATCATTGTAGACGAGCGGGGCGCGGAACTTGACCTCAGCACGATCCCGGCGGAAACGCTGAAGCAGGCGCAGCACGCCATCGCAGAGGCGGACGTGATCGTCATGGTCGTGGATGCCAATATCGGCTCGACGACGGCGGACCACGCGGTCGCTGATATGGTGCGTCGTACCCGGAAGCCGGTCGTGCTCGCCGCGAACAAGGCAGAGAGCAATACTCGTGCGGCGAACGCCGTGGACTTCTACGAACTCGGCCTGACCGATCCAATCGTTGTCTCCTCGCTGCACGGCCGCGGCACGGGCGATCTGCTCGATGCGATTGTCGAGTCGTTGCCGGATCATGACGAAGAAGCGGAGGCGACAGGCCCGCGCATCGCGATTGTCGGCCGTCCGAACGTTGGCAAGTCGCGCTTGCTCAATGCCTTTCTCGGTCAGGAGCGGGCCATCGTCAGCGACGAACCAGGGACGACGCGCGACTCCCTCGATACCATACTGGAGTGGGAAGACCAGACGATTACCCTTGTGGATACAGCGGGCATCCGCCGACGCGGCAAGATCGAACCGGGTATCGAGAAGTACAGCGTGCTCCGTTCGATGCGTGCGATCACCCGCGCGGATGTTGTCCTGCTCGTCGTGGACGCAACGGAGGGATTCACCTCGCAAGACCTTCACATCGCTGGCTACGTCGCCGACGAAGCGCGCGGGATGGTCCTCGTCGTCAACAAATGGGACCTGGTGGAGAAGGACGGGAAGACGATGGAGCAGTACCGCGAAGCGGCGGCGGAAGCGCTCGATTTCATGCCCTACGTCCCGGCAGTCTTCATTTCGGCCAAGTTCAATCAGCGCGTCCCGCAGGTGATGGAACGCGCGCTACTCGTGATGGAAGAGCGCGAGAAGCGGATACCGACGGCGGCCCTGAACAAGATGCTTCGCACTGCGGTAGAAAAGCACGCGCCGCCGTCGAAGCCGGGGAAGTGGGTCAAATTCTTCTACGCGACGCAGGTAGATGTCTCACCGCCCTCGTTCGTCTTCTTCTGCAATCATGCGGAGGATGTGCATTTCTCCTATCGCCGCTATCTGGAGAACCAGTTGCGTGATGAATTCGGGTTTATCGGCAATCCGATCCGCATGCGGTTTCGGAATCGTCAGGAGCCTGGGCCATGATCGATGTCCTGCGGATCGCCGCCGTCCTTGTCGCAAGTTACTGCATTGGCGGTATCCCGTGGGGACTTGTGCTCGTATGGGCGATCAAGCATGTGGACGTGCGCGATTTCGGCAGTGGCAAGACCGGGGCGACGAACGTCCTGCGTTTGCTCGGCTGGCAGGGCTTCGCGGTGGTACTGGTTCTTGACGCTCTTAAAGGGATTGGCGCGGTGCTGCTTGCGCGCTCCGTGACTGGCAATGCCTGGGTCGAGGCGGCAGCGGGCATTCTCGCGATCAGCGGGCATTGCTGGTCGCCCTACCTCGGTTTCCGGGGTGGCGGTCGTGGTATGGTGACGGCGATGGGTGCCGCATTTACGATGGCGCCCGGCCTGATTCTGCTTGTCCCCGTCTTTTTGATTCCCGTGCTTCTGACGCGCCACATGTCGCTCGGCAATGTCATCGCGTCGCTCTCTGCCCCTGTCGTGCTGTTGATCGGCGCGCTGCTCGGCTGGTCGCCATGGGCCTATTTCGTCTTCGGCCTGGCAGGCTGCACGCTGATCCTCATCAATCACTCAGACAATATCCAACGGCTACTCGCCGGCACCGAACGAAAAATCGGCGAAAAAGTCACCCCGCGTAGCCCCGAACCGGGCGCGCAGGCGCACTGATTCTCACCGACGTGGTTATTTCGCGTAACCGTTCGGGTGCGCCTGACGCCATGCCCAGGCGCTTGCGATCATGTCATCAAGCGTCCGTGACGCGCGCCAGCCGAGCAACTCCGCCGCGCGGGATGGATCGGCGTACACGACCGCCGCATCTGCGCCGCCAGGCCGTCGGGGCCCTTCCTCGGTCGGCACCGGTCGGTCTGTCACGCCGCGCACCGCGTTGACGATCTGCCGCACGGAAAGACCCGCCCCGGTTCCCAGATTGACGGTCAGCGTCGGATGCCGGTCGAGCGCTTCGAGCGCACGGACGTGCGCCTCGGCGAGGTCAACGACGTGAATGTAGTCGCGCACACACGTCCCATCGGGCGTCGGGTAATCGGTGCCGAGGATCGTCAGGTGCGGCCGTTTCCCCTCGGCGACCGCGAGCGCCATCGGCACGAGGTGTGTCTCATGGCTGCGATCCTCGCCGCATCGCGCGGATGCGCCCGCCGGGTTAAAGTAGCGCAAAATCGCGGCGCGTAGCCCACGCAGTTGCGCGTGCCACTCGGTCATTTCCTCGATCATCACTTTTGATGCGCCGTAGGGGTTTAGGGCATGGCGCGGTAATGACTCCGTCACCGGCATCGTTTCCGGCTGCCCGTAGACCGTGCAGGACGATGAGAAGACAAAGCGCAGGCAGTCGTTCGCGAACATCGCGTCGAAGAGGTTGCACGCGCCGACGAGATTGTTGGCGAAATACGCCTCGGGCCGCTCCATGCTCTCGCCGACGAGCGAGTACCCCCCGAAGTGGAGGACGGCATCGGGGCGATGGGCCGCAAATGCCTGCATTACCGCATCATGATCGCGGAGGTCCGCCTGCACGAATGTCGCATCTTCGTGAACGGCATCGCGATGGCCGAGTTCGAGGTTGTCGAGCGCGATCACGTCGTGCCCAGCGTTTAGTAATACTTCCGTTGTGACGCTGCCGATATAACCGGCGGCCCCGGTGACGAGCGTTTTCACTCTCACTCCTTTGCTGTTTATCTATTCATCGGAAGCGGCAATCTCCGGGCCGGCGTAGTCCGGGAAGCGGAATGCCATTCCCTTATTCAGCAGGCCACCGTGCCCAAGCGCCGCCAGTGTGCGTGCGGTTACCCGTTCGCCGACGAAAAAGCGGGGCAAAATGAGGTCCAGGACCGTCGCCCGCGAGAACATGCCGCACGATGCCATACCAAGAATTGGCGTTGTACCAAGGTAGGCGAGCCAGTAGGTGCTGCCGGGATGGGCAGGGACGCCCCGCTTCTCCCACCGTACACCAAGCCCGTCCAGCGCCTGCACAGTCACGTCGAGCGGATCGGTTGAGGTGACACCCGCGCACAGGATCATGTCTGCGCCATTGGCGACGAGCGTCTTCACGGCATCCATGACATCGCCATCGTCGTTTGTGGGATGAATGATGGCGACCAATTCCGAACCGAACCACGCGACTTTCCCGGTGATTGCCTCGCGGAAGCGTTCTCCGGCCGCCGGAAGCAGTTCTTCTCGCACTACCACGCCGACCCGGCGGCGAAGAAACGGTTGCACCCGTACGATGCCCATCGTGCCGTGTGCGATCCGCTCCGCCTCGATCAGGGATGTGTCGCGCGTGACGAGCGGCGTCACCTTGACACCCGCGACAGCTTGTTGATCGCGCACGATTTGGGCGTCGAACAACGTCCAGACCGACATGTCGGGGATGGAATTAATCGCCAGCAACCGCTCCACATCTACCGCGAGCAATCCACGCGCGCGGGCGCGGAGCGTGATCATGCTCTCGTGCGGGGCGCCGACCTGGATGTCGGCGCCCGCCACCGCGTGCGCGAGACGTTGTGCCGCGATCTCTTCATGCACATCGCCCGCTTCGAGGGCGATGAGATGCACCGTTCGATTGGCCGCGCGGAGTGAGGGCAGATCGTCTCCACTGAGCATACGGCCTTTACGCAGGCGGACGCGATCCGTACCAATCATCGCCGCAACATCGTGCGCGAGGACGCGGCCCGTAATCGTCGCGGCGGTAATATCTGCTGTGTGGAGGATTTCCGGTTTCATCGCGGCAAGACTTCCTGCCCATCAGCGATGAACGCTTGCCAGTCGGCAATAATCTGTTCATCGTGGTCGAAGGCGAGTGGCGGAAGATTGTTGGGGACGAAGTATCCGATGGCGGCGATTTCCTCATCCTGGACGACGGTCGTGGCGGATGCCGGTATGGTGCCGGTATACACGATCAAGACGACGGGATTCTCCGGTTCGGAGTAGACGCCGAGCAGATGCGTCAATGTCACGCATACACCGAGTTCTTCCAGGATTTCTCGCTCGGCGGCGCGCTCGATCTGCTCGCCACGATCGACATATCCCGATGGAAAGGTCCAAAGGTTCATGCGCGGGTCTATCGCGCGTTGTTGGAGGAGGATGCCGCGCTGATCGGCGATAATCACCGCGACGGCGACCTTCGGGTCGCGATAGACGGGCGCGGGCGGCGCGCTCACGACGCGCCTTCCATCCGCTCGCGGATGCGGGCGTAATCCTCCGGGGTATCAATGTCGTCGAGGAGGGAACCGGAGACGGGCACTTCCAGCACCATGTCCATATGCTTGCGGAGGATGGGCCGCGCACCCGTGTCGCCTTTGAGGTTGTCGAGGAGCGGCCACGTCACGCGCGCGAGGAGAACCGGATTACCCCATTCCCCTCCGTAGACCGGCACGATGAATGGGCCACCGGTCTGCTCGTACGCGCGCAGAATGGCGTCCACAACGGTGGGCGCGAGCAGCGGTTGATCGCCGACGACCATTAGAGCAGCCGCAACATCGTCGTCTAACGATTTCACCCCGGCGAGGACGCTCGTGCTCTGCCCTTCAGTGTACGCGTCGTTGCGGACGACCGTGATGTCCGTGAGATCGAGCGCCGCCGCGATCGCATCCGCAGTGTGGCCGAGTACCAGCACGATACGGTCGACGCGCGATGCCCGCAATGCGTCGAGTGTGTAGGCGAGCGCCGGGCGACCGCCAATCGGCGCGAGTTGCTTCGGCTGCCCGAGGCGGGTCGAGGCGCCTGCCGCGAGGACGACGGCCGCAACCGCGCCGCGCTCGCTCACGCGCGCGCCTCGGCAGGCGTCCGCTGCGGCTGCATGAACCCGCCGGAGCGGCCGGAGCGCACGGCAAGCATCTCCGCGAGGATGCTCAACGCGATCTCCTCCGGTGACACCGCGCCAATATCCAGCCCAATCGGCGCGTGAATGCGCGCCACATCTTCCTCGCTCACGCCCTCGGCGCGGAGGGCGGCAATCCGGTCGGCGTGCGTCTTGCGGCTGCCGATTGCGCCGATGTAGCGGAGCGGATAGGGGAGCGCGGCTTTCAGCGCCGGTCGCTCGAACTTCGGGTCGTGCGAGAGAATAACGAGGTAGGTTTCGGCGTCAAGCGTGACCTGCGCAAGGCCTTTGTCCGGCCAGGCGAGGATGCGCCGCGCCACATGCGGGAAGCGTTCCTCGGTCAGGAACCACTCGCGCGCGTCAATCAGCGTCACATCGAAGCCGAGGTCCTGCGCGAACTTCGTCAGCGGGATCGCGATGTGCGCCGCGCCGATCACGACGAGGCTCGGCGCGGGCGGATAGGATTCGATAAAGACGCGCGCCTCGCCAGTGGTGGTCGGCAGACGCTGTTCCTCGGTGCGTCGCGCGCGCAGCGATGCCGCCGCCATTGCCGTCAGTTGCTGGTCGAGCGCGTCATCGCCGCTCGTACCGGAGAGGATTGCTCCGTCTTCACCGACGAGCAACTCCGCGCCGACTGATGAGCCATCGAGAACCGTCACGGTGGCGACGGGCCGCCGGGCGGCGACGGAGGATTCCAGCGTGCGGAGGAGGGTGAGGTCCATCAGTTTGCCTTGATCGGTTCCACGAAGACATCAATCTCGCCGCCGCAGGAGAGGCCGACGGTGAATGCCAGTTCGTCCGCAACGCCGTATGAGATGAGGCGCGGCACGCCTGTCCGCAGGACTTCCTGCGCGACATCCACAACGGCGGCTTCGACACAACCGCCGCTCACGGAGCCGACGATACCGCCGGACGCCGAGATCGCCATCTTCGCGCCGCGTGGCCGGGGCGCGGAACCCCAGACCTTCACCACCGTCGCCAGCGCGACGGGTTCCCGTTGCGCAAGCCATTCGTCCACCTGCGGCTGCACATCATTGAGCGTGGTCATGCTTTCAGTCCCTTCTAACGGGCGGCGACGACCGCTTTCGCGGCGCTATCCCGCCCTTGTCGCCTGCTTGGGCGACGGCCTTGCACCTCGACGAGCAGTTTCGCGAGCGCTTGCAGGCTCGCAAGGTTATTCGCCGGTAGGAAGTCATCGCAATAAGGGAGCGCCGCCTGCATGCCCCGCGTCAATGGCTGATAGCCGCTGGTGCCGAGCAGTGGATTGAGCCAGATCAATCGGAAGCAGTTACGTTGCAGGTGCGACATCGCATCGCGCAGCAGTTCCGGCTCGCCCCGATCCCATCCATCGGAGATGACGATGACGATTGCCCCCTGGTTGAGGACGCGGCGCGACCATTCGTAGTTGAATGCGTGGAGCGATTCACCGATTCGCGTGCCGCCACCCCAGTCCTGGACGACCTTCGCGACATCATCGAGCGCGTCGTCAATGTCCTTGCGCCGCAGAAGCCGCGTGATCCGCGTCAGTCGCGTGCCGAAGACAAAGGCTTCCACTTTATCGAGGCTGTTTTCCAGCGTATGCACGAACTGCAACAGGAGGCGCGTGTACCGCTCCATCGAGCCGCTGATGTCGCAAATCAGGACGAGTGGCCGTTTCTTCGTCTTCCGTTCACGGAACGCGAGTTCCACGAATTCGCCGCCATAGTGCATATTCTTCCGTATCTGGCGGCGCATATCTATCTGGTTGCCCCTGCGTGCGGGCTTGCGGCGGCGGGTCTCGCGCTGTCCGACCTGCAAGCGCATCAGTTGCATGACACGGCGCGCTTCCGCCAGTTCGTCTACCGTGAAGGTCTCGAAATCCTTCGCCTGGAGCATCTCGGACGAGGAATACGTCCGCACGACATCCATCTCTGTCTGCGCCTGATCGCTCTCGGTCGAACTCGTCGCTTCTTTGCGGCTCGGATCGCGATCCTTGTTGCTGCGGCGATCCTCGCCCTCGCGCTCCTTCGCCTCCTCGTCGCGATGTTGCGCGTCCATCAGACGGCGGCGCGGTTGCTGCTGCTTCAGTTGCTCGTCATCTGCCATGACAAGCCCCTCATGGCCGTCACCGCGATCGGTCGCCCGCCAGAAGGCATCGAATGCCTCATCGTAAAGAGGAAGGTCCTCATGGCGGCTGATAAGCGTTGTGCGGCCGGCGGCTTTGACGTCATCACGCCGCTGCCAGCCGACGTAATCGAGTGAGTTGAGGAAATCGAGCATGTGACCGGGCGACACCTTGATACCCATGTACCGCAGTAGGCGCGCAAACCGCACGACCTGCACGAGCATGACCGGCCCGGCTTCTTCGGTCAGACCGGCAGGCGCGCTCTCAGCGGCCATCGTCACCGCCGCCCGCCACGACCCCCGCGTTCGCCGCCGCCAGCAGCGAGTGCGCGCGTGGCCCGCGGATCGTCTCAACGTCTTCCTGATACTTCAGGAAGCAGCCGAGCGTCGCTTCGACCGTCGCATCATCGAGGTTCTCGGAGCCGAGTTGGACGAGTGCGCGCGCCCAGTCGAGGGTTTCCGCGATGCCGGGCAATTTGTACAGTTCAATCGTCCGCAATTCCTGGATGAAGCCGCAGACTTGCCGCGCCAGTGTTGTATGCGCCTCCGGCACCTTTGTCGTGACGATCTGGAATTCCTTGGCAAACGACGGGTAATCAATCCACTGATAGAGACAGCGCCGCTTGAGCGCGTCGTGAATTTCGCGTGTCCGGTTGCTCGTAATGACGACGACCGGTGGCGAATCCGTCGTGATTGTACCAATCTCAGGCACCGTGACCTGGAAGTCGGAGAGCAGTTCGAGCAGGAAGGCCTCGAACTCGTCGTCCGCCCGGTCAATCTCGTCAATCAGCAGGACGGGCGCACTATCGAAACCGTGGTCAATCGCCTGTAGAAGCGGGCGGCGGATGAGGAATTCTGGCCCGAAAAGGTCCTTCAATGTCTCTTCGCGGTCGCCGCCCGTCGCCTCGACAAGGCGGATTTCGAGCATCTGCCGCGCGTAGTTCCACTCATAGAGCGCGTTAGAGACATCAATCCCCTCGTAGCACTGGAGGCGGATCAGGCGTGTATCGAGCAGGTCAGCGAGCACTTTCGCGATTTCCGTCTTGCCAACGCCGGCTTCGCCTTCGAGCAAAATCGGCTTATGCAGATGCAACGCGAGGTACAGCGTCGTTGCCAGCGAGCGATCCGCAACGTAGCGGTGCTCCTGCAAAACCTGCTGGATGCCGTCAATTGAATCAATTGTTGTCGCCACTGGCTCTCCCGCTCTGTTCCCCCGGTCCGCCGCGTCGCGGAACCGGGCCGCGAATCCACTCTCACTATAACGCACAGTGAAGCCCGGTCATTCCATCCGATGACCGGGCTTCCCAGTGTACCACGTCGCGCGCTGGCGCGTTATCCGTTTCGCGCTCGCTCCACGGCTTTGGTGAGCGCCCGCTTCGCGTAGACTTTCGTCATCGCCAGTCGGTACTCGTCGGATGCATGGATGTCGGAGAGCGCGTACTCAATCCCCTCCGCCGCGTGGCTCGCCGCTGCCGCGATATTTTCCGCTGTCGGCTGCTTGCCTTTGAGCGCATTTTCGACTGCTGTCGCGCGTACTGGCTTCGAACTGACACCGGAAAAGGCGACCGCGCACTCCTGCACATTGCCGTCGCCACCGAGCGTGACGATTGCCGCCGCGCCGACGACCGAGTAATGCGATGCCTTATTCGCCAACTTTTCGTAGGCGCTGCCAGACTTTCCTTGCGGTACTTGAAAGCGGATTTCGGTCAGTAGTTCGTCCTCGCCGAGCGAGGTCGTCATCAAGTCCTCGAAGAAGTCCGCCGCCTTGATCGTCCGCTCGCCATTCGGCCCTTTGGCGACAAACTCCGCATTCAGCGCAACGAGCACCGAGGGGAGGTCCGACGCCGGATCCGCGTGTGCGACGCTGCCGCCGACGGTACCCCGATTGCGCACCTGTACATCACCGATGTGCGCCGCCGCCTCCGGGATAATCTGCACTGACTTCGCCAGTTCTTCGTTGGATTCCAACTGGTAATGTGTCGTCAGCGCGCCGACGGAGACCGTACCGTTGCTGCGGCGCACGTATGCCATATCCGGCAGCCGACCAATATCAATCAGGTGCGCCGGTTCGGCCAACCGCAACTTCATCAATGGCAGGAGGCTGTGCCCACCGGCGATGAACTTCCCGTCCCCGCCGTATTCCTGCATCATCTTGATCGCCTCATCCACACTGCCCGCACGGTGATACTCGAATTCGCCTGGAAGCATGATTCCCTCCTTAGAGTCAGTCGGCAGTCGCCGGTTATCAGTCGTCAGAGTCTCGATTCCACGGATGCCGATATCGTGAATAGTAGCGTACCAGGAGCCAGAAGCCCATTCTTACGACTGGCGGCTGCCGACCGCCGCCCCGTTCATGATCCTCCACAGTTTTTCGCCGCGCAGCGGCATGTCAATATGCGTGACGCCGAAGGGTTTGAGCGCGTCCACGACCGCGTTGACGACTGCGGGCGTGCTGCCGATCGTGCCCGCCTCACCGACTCCCTTGACGCCGAGCGGATTCACGGGCGAAGGTGTCGTTGTGTGATCCGTCTCGAAGGAGATAAGGCCGCGCGCGGTCGGCAGGGCGTAATCCATTAGCGATCCGGTGACGAGTTGGCCCTGATCGTCGTAGACGACTTCCTCGAAGAGCGCCTGCGCGATCCCCTGGGCGAGGCCGCCATGTACCTGACCATCCACGATCATCGGATTGATGATGCGGCCGCAGTCGTCCACCGCGACATAGCGCTTCAGTTCGACAACGCCGGTGTCGGCATCTACCTCGACGAAGGCGATGTGCGTGCCGAAAGGGTAGGTGAAGTTCGGCGGCTCGAAGAACGAAGTCGCCTCCAGTCCCGGCTCGATGGAGCCGGGACTGGTATCCGCCGTGTAGGCGATCCAGGCGATCTCACCGAGCGATTTCGCCTTTTCTGGCGCGCCCTTGACGCCAAACTTGCCGTTCTCGAAGGTGATGTCATCCACCGACGCTTCAAGCATATGGGCGGCGATCCGCTTCGCCTTCTCCTGCACTTTCTGGATCGCGAGCATCATCGCCGCACCGCCGACCGCCGTTCCGCGTGAGCCGAACGTCCCGACGCCATACGGGGAGCCAGCCGTGTCGCCGTGATTGATAATGACATCGTCCACGCCGACACCGAGTTCGTCCGCCGTGATTTGCGCGAAGGTCGTCTCCTGTCCCTGACCGTGAGGCGAGGCGCCCGTTGTCACCGTCACCTTACCGGTCGGATCCACGCGAACCGTGCTGCTCTCCCAGCCAAATCCCGCAGGCATCGCGGCGGACGGACCCATGCCGCAGACCTCGACATACGTGCTGAAACCGATACCAAGGTACTTGCCGGTCTTTCGCGCCGCCGCTTGCTCCGCGCGGAACTCGTCGTACTTGATATGGCTGAGCGCCTTATCGAGCGCCAGCGGATAGTCACCGCTGTCGTAGGTGAGGCCAGACGTAGTCGTGTACGGGAACGTGTCGGAACCGATGAAGTTCCGCCGCCGCACCTCGACCGGATCAACACCGGTCGCATTAGCGACGAGATCGCAGACGCGCTCGATCAGATAGGTCGCTTCGGGTCGTCCCGCGCCACGGTAGGCATCAGTCGGCACTTTGTTCGTGAAGAGTCCATGCACCGTACATTGCAGGTTCGGAATGGTGTATGGACCGGTGAGCATCAGGCCGGTCAGCGTTGCCATGATCGGGGTCAGCAGTTGATGATACGCGCCGAGATCGGAGAGGATGTGGACGTGCAGATGGGTGATCTTGCCGTCCTTTGTCGCGCCGACATCCACGTAATCGGTCTGACCGCGCCCATGTGTGCTGCTCGCCATGCTCTCACCGCGCGACTCGATCCATTTGATCGGCCGACCGAGTTGCATCGAGAGCGCGGAGGCGATCCCCTCCTCTGCGTAGACATTCAGTTTTTGCCCGAAGCCGCCGCCGACTTCCGGCGCGACGACGCGGACATGGTGCTCCGGCATACCGATCAGGAGGCTGAGGAAAGTCCGCAGGAGGTGTGGAATCTGCGTCGAGGTCCAGAGGGTAAGCGACTTCTTGCCCTTATCGTAGTCGGCGACGACGCCGCGGCCTTCCATCGGCACGGGGGCGAGACGTTGATTCTCGATGCGCTGCGATACCTTGATGTCGGCCTCGTCAATCGAAGGACCGGTCTCATTGAAGAGTTTCCACTCGAACGCGATGTTGGTACCGAACTCCTCGTGAACATACGGCGCGCCTGCGTATGCGGCATCGAGATTAACGACCACCGGCAGTGGTTCGTACTCGATCTGCACGAGGTCCACGGCGTCCCGCGCGACATAGCGATCCGTCGCGACGACTGCCGCGACTGCTTCGCCGACGAAATGCACCTCACCGACCGCGATGGGATAACGCGGCGGTACTTTCAGTCCCTCACCAAAGCGATGGGCGACGGGCAGAATGCCGATGCCGCTCGCTTTCAGGTCTTCACCGGTGATGACTGCAAAGACGCCGGGATGTTGCCGCGCCGCCTCGCTGTCAATACTCTTGATTTTGGCATGGGCATAGACCGACCGTACGATGCCACAATAGAGTGTGCCATGCAATTTCAGATCGTCTACGTAGGTGCTGGAGCCTTCGACGAGACGCGGGTCCTCACGGCACTTGATAGGGGAGCCTATCAGTTTCGGGAGTACCATCGGTCATTCCTTTCTCCCGCGATGATGCGTGGAGCGTAGTGCGAGAAAGTCATGCCTGATCCCGTTAGTCCGCCGCCGCGCCTTCCTTCATATGTTCGGCGGCGTGCTGCACCGACTTGACGATGTTGTGATACCCCGTGCAGCGGCAGAGATTTCCCTGCAACCCTTCGCGAATTTCCGTTTCCGATGGATGCGGGTTACGCTCCAGGAGTTGCAATGTGGACAGAATCATGCCCGGCGTGCAATAGCCGCATTGCAAGCCGTGCTCCTCCCAGAAGCCTTCCTGGATTGGATGCATCTGGCCGTCCTTCTGGAGTCCCTCGATCGTCAGCACATGCGCTCCATCCGCTTGGACCGCGAGCATCGTGCATGACTTAACCGACTGGTCGTTGACCATCACGGTGCATGCGCCGCACTGTGTTGTCTCACAGCCGATGTGCGCGCCGGTGAGGCCAAGCACCTCACGTAGGTAATGCACGAGGAGGAGCCGAGGCTCCACGTCGTTCGAGTACTGTTCGCCGTTGACGGTCATGGAGACTTTCACTGCGTTATCCCTCCCTACGCTATGCTACCAACCCGATACAGATGCGCCCGATCACACGACCGGGCGTCAGGACTGCGCCGATGATGCCGGCAACTGGCCGGACATGCACTCAAAGAACTTACCAATGATCGTGCGCGATGCGGGTGCCATCATGCGCTGGCCGATACCCGCGAGTGGACCCATGATGTCGGCATCACCGTCGTAGCTCACTTCTGTGCCCTCGTCCGCCGCAGTGAGCGTGAAGCGACCGACGCCCTTGACGTTCCCCGTTTTCGCCTGCCCCTCGATGGTCAATGTCCATGTTTCGAGCGGCACCTTCTCCGTTGTCGTGATTGTGCAGGTATACGTCCCCTTGATACCCGCGATGCCAATCTTCAGGGTAGCGCGGTACGCATCTTCACCGATCTCTTCCATGTTCTCGCAACCGGGAAGGCAGTGCGCCAGGGCATCCTTCGACATCATCATCGTGTACACCGCTTGCTTGTCCGCCTTGAAGGTATAGTAACCGTTCAGATGCAAATGCCTGCTCCCTTCGGAGGCGATGCGAAGTACGAAGCGTGGTCGCCGCCGCGAAACTCCCCAAGCGCCCGAAACGTCGTACCGTACGGGGATTGTAGCAAGATACCCCGCCGCCGCAAGGTGCATCAACTTGATATACTATGACGGTACGTATAGAGGGGTGGGTAAATGAACCGCCAAGGACGCCAAGGACGCGAGGAGGGCGCAGAGAAGGAGTCAAGAACGAATCATTGAACGTCTTTTGCTCACTCCCTCTTCTCATTCCCTTCTTGGCGTCTTGGCGGTTCACTTCGAGCGGGTTCTAAATGCCGAGATAGGCCGCGCGGATCGCATCGCTTGCGAGGAGGTCCGCCGATGCGCCTTCGTGTGTGATGCGACCGGTGTCGAGCACATAGCCACGGCTTGCCTGTTCCAGCGCGGCCTGGATGTCCTGCTCGACGATCAGCATCGTCCGCCCCTGCGCCTGTACCGTCTTGATGACATCGAAGATCGTATCCACCATGATCGGGGCGAGACCGAGCGAGAGTTCGTCAATCATCAGCAGTTGTGGCCGGGCCATCAAGCCACGACCGATAGCGACCATTTGCTGCTCACCGCCGGAGAGTTTGCCCGCGAGTTGATTGAGGCGTTCCTTGACCCGTGGAAAGAGCGATAACACCTGATCGAAATCCTGACGGATTGCTCCAGCGCCATCGGTCCGGCTGAAGGCGCCCATCATCAGGTTTTCGCGCACCGTCATACCGACGAAGAGCCGTCGGCCTTGCGGCACATGGCAAACACCCGCCTGCACGAACCGCGTGGACGGTTGGCGGGCGAGATCAATACCATTAACCTGGATGCTGCCGGAGCGCGGGTGCATCAGCCCGGAGAGGGCGTTAAGCAGCGTGCTCTTCCCCGCGCCATTTGATCCGACGAGCGCGACGGTCTCACCGGCGTGGATGACGAGATCAACATCCCAGAGTACCTGGACATCGCCATAGGCGACGTTCAGTCCATGCACTTCGAGCAGCGGTGTCGCGTCGCGCCGGGTATTGGTATCCGTCGTGGTCTGCGTGGATACCGTCATGCGTGCGCCTCCGGTTCCGCGCCGATGCCGATGATCGCTGCCGGATCGCCCCCCTTGTCGCGCACCTTCTCGGCATACCGCTTGCCGAGGTACGCCTCGATGACGCGTGGGTTGTTGATGACCGCCGTCGGCGTGCCCTCCGCGATATTCGCCCCCGCGTCCATGACGAAGACGCGATCCGAAACGCCGATGATCGCCTTCATGACGTGCTCGATAATCATCACGCTCACGCCGCTCTCCCGCACGCTCCGCACGAGCGCCATTGCTTCCTCGATTTCCACCAAATTAAGGCCGGCCATCACTTCGTCCAGCAGCAGCACCTCCGGTTCCATCGCTAGCGCCTTCGCCAGCTCGAGCCGCTTGCGGTCGGCAATCGTCAGTTCGTCGGCGGAACGATCCCGCACGCGTGCCAGGCCGACGAACTCCAGGACTTCATCGGCTTTGGCGGCGGCCGCGCGCACACTGCCGCGATTGCCCGTGCCGAAGAGCGCCCCGACGGTGACGTTTTCGCGCACCGACATATTCTGGAACGGCTTGACGACCTGCCAGGTACGCGCGATCCCCATCTGGCCGATCCGATAGGCACGCGTTTTCGTCAGTGTGGCAGTCACGCTGCGTAGGGTGCGGCCCGATGCGCCGCTTCCGCCGCCGTAGAGGTCTTTGCCGTGGAAAAGAATCCGCCCCGTCGTCGGTGGGTCAACGCCGGTGATCGTGTTGATAAGCGTCGTTTTGCCCGCCCCATTCGGCCCGATCAGCCCGAGAATCTCTCCCCGTCGCAACTCGAACGACGCGTCGCGCAGCGCCGTCACACCACCGAACACCTTGCTCACATGCTCCGCCGCCAGCACCACATCCGTCACGCAGATTCCCTCCCAAGAGATCGCTGAACCGAAGGCACCAGGAAAATACATAACGCAGAGGACACAGAGCGCGCAGAGAGCGCAGAGGAGAAACACAGAAGAAAACGATTTATGGTTTCACTCTTCTCTCACCTCTGCGTCCTCCGCGCGCTCTGCGTTAATTCCTCCTCCCCTGGCGTCCTGGCAGGTCGAATTTCCTTGTCATACCCGGAACTGGCGCAGGTTGCGGACGAAGATGCGCCATGAAAACTTTTGCCGGATGAGATAGACGATGCCGCGCGGCATCAGCAGCACGACGACGACAATCGCCGCGCCGAACAGCACGGCATGGAGGTTCGTGAAATTCTTCCAGAGCGTCTCCTGGATGAAGGTCAGCAGGAATGCACCGATCATCGGGCCAAGCGGCGTGCCGATGCCGCCGAGTACTGCCATGATGATGAGGCGGACATTCGTCGTCAGGTCGAAGACCGTCGGCGGGTCAATCGTCGAGTGCCAGTATGCGTACAGGCCACCGGCGAGACCGGAAAGCAACGCGTTAAGCGCGAAGGCGATCACCTTGTACATCGTTGTGTTAATGCCCATGACGAGCGCGGCGTCCTCGTTCTCGCGGATTGCGACGAGGCCAAAGCCGAGTTTGGAGCGCGCAATCAGGTACGTGACGACGATCGAGACGACGAGCAGGCCGAGGGCAATGTAGTAAAAGAGATTCGGATCATTTTTTAGCGGGAGGTTGACTGGCTGGCTTGCCCCGAAGATGGCGAGGTTGTTGCAGAGTTCGCGCGTTGTAATCGCCACACCGAGTGTCGCGATGGCGAAGTAATGACCGCGCAGTCGGAGCACCGGCAGGCCGATGAGCGCTCCGTAGCAGAGCATCGCCACACCACCGGCGAGCATCGCCGGAATAAAACTCCACCCGCTTCGGGTCATCAGTTCCGCCGTGACGTACGCCCCGCCACCGAAGAAGGCGACATTGCCGAACGCGGCGTAGCCCGTGTACCCTCCGATAATGTTCCATGCGGTCGCGAGGACGCTGAAGATGAAGAGTTGCGTAAGCAGATTCATCCAGTAACCGGTCGCGTGGAGCGGAACAAGGATAAAGATCGGTAACGAGATCAGCGCGCTGATGAGCAGAACGCGGTCCACAATCGTTGCCGTCGTCAGACTCTTCTTTGCGCTCGTTCCGGCAGGCGCATCAGACCCTTGCGGGCGGCGGATGAGGGGTGCGGCGGTTCCGGCCATCAGCGTTAATACTCCTTTCCCATCAGTCCGTTCGGGCGGAAGACGAGCAGGATGACGAGGACGAGGAAGGTAATCGCGTCTTTGTACCCCGCGCCGAGCACAACCGATCCAATCGTCTCGATCAATCCAAACAAGAGGCCGCCGACGAGTACCGCCGGGATACTGCCAAGCCCGCCGAGCACACAGATCACGAAGGCGCGAATTGTGTACGACGATCCGATGGACGGGTCGAAAGGCTGCGTGGCGCTGATCAGCGTGCCGGCGGCGGCGGCGAGCGCCGCGCCGAGTCCGAAGGTGAGCGCGTAGGTACGCGGGATGTTAACGCCCATCAGCCGCGCGGCAGTTAGGTCCATACCCATCGCGCGGATGGACGCGCCCATCTTCGTACGAGTCATAAAGAGGGCGAGCAGTCCCGTGATGAGAAAGGCGAGACCTAAGGCGCCGAGTTTCGTGATCGGGATAATCGTACTCCCCAGTTCGATGCTCTTGCCCGCGTATGACGGCGAGACAGAGCGGATATCCGCTTTCCATTTATAGAGCGCGAGATTCGTCACGAAAATCTCTATCCCGAACGTCAACAAGAGTGTGACAAGGAGCGGCGCGCGGACAACGAAGTTGATGATGCCCGCCTGCGTCGCATACCCGACGACGAAAAGAATCGCCGCCGCAATGGGCAGGATCAGGAAGGGATCGAGATGCGTCGCGTCCCAGATAAAGAAGGTGGCGAACGCGCCGAGCATGATGAACGCGCCATGCGCGAGGTTGACGATATTCAGGATGCCCCAGACGATCGAGAAACCGAGCGCGACCAGCACATAGACGCCGCCAATCAAAAGACCGTTGACGATCTGCTGCGGCCAAAAAGACGGATGAAGGAGAAAATCCATCGAAACCTCACCCCCGGCCCCTCTCCTTTGCCAAGGGGCAAAGGAGAGGGGTGACTCGCCCGTAGTGTCGTGGCTTATTGTCAAACATCGCGCCTTCTCAGTATCGCTCCCCCTCTCCTTTGCTGCCAAGCAAAGGAGAGGGGCTGGGGGTGAGGTTTACCGCTTGTCCCAGGTCGGCGTCGGATATTTGATCTCGCCACTCGCCGCCGCTTTCGGCCAGACGGTGACCTTCTTGCCGCCCTGGATCTGCTCCGCCGCCATCGGCTTGTCAACGTTGATGCCCCGGCTATCGAACTTGACGTCCGCATAGAAAGACTGGAACTGAAGGGAGGCGAGGGCATCGCGCACTTTCTCGGTGTCGAGGCTGCCCGCCTTCGTGATCGCCTGCTGGAAGCATTGGCCCCCACAGGTGGATTCGGCGTTCTGATAGGCGGGTTCGTACCCTGCGAACGCCTTGAACTTGGTCGCGTAGTCCTGTGCGGTGCCGAACTGCGCGTCCTTGTACTGCAACGATGGCGTCCACTGCGTGCCGCCGAAGACGTACTCGGCATCCGCCTTGAGCGAATCGGTGAATTGCGGCAGCGACGGGCCAACGCTAAAGCCGAACGCCTTCGGATTGAACTTCAACTCCTTCGACTGCTTCATCACCAGCGCAGCGGACGCATAGTGACCGGACGAAAGGAAAAGGTCCGGGTTCTTCGGCTTGATCTGCGTCAGTTGGGCGGAAACGTCTTTGGTGTCCGCCGGGACTTTCTCGTAATAGACGACGTTCAGTCCCTTCTCCTTCGCGTATGACTGCGTGCCGTCCGCGACCTCGACCGAGAAAGTGTCGTTGTCCGCGAGGATGGCGACCGTCTTGATCGTCGGGTCCTTGTCGAGGCAGGCATCCACGATGCCGCGCAGGTAGAACTTGGCCGGCGTGATCGGGCAGAAGACGTATTTGAAGCCCCGGTTGAAGATCGCTTCCGCAGCGCCGTTTGATTCGACCATCGGCATCTTGTACTTTTCTGTAATTGCGCTGGCTGAGAGGGTCGGGCTCGTGCCGTACGGGCCGAGGACGAAGTTCACTTTGTCCTCGGTAATCAGTTTCTCGGTCAGTTTGGCGCTCGTATCGGGGCTGGACTCGTCGTCGTAGAACTTGACATCCACCATGTATCGCTGACTGCCGACCATCATGCCACCCGCATCATTGACGGTCTTCTTCCAGAAGTTGTAGCCGTCCTGCGTCAGTTTGCCCTCATTGGCGCTCGCGCCGGTGAGCGAGACCGCCGCGCCGAAGCGGATCGTCCCCGCGACGGGGCCGCTGGGAGCGACGGCGCTGCCCGCCGCTGTGGTCGCGCTCGTCGTCACCGAGGCGGCTGCTGCAGTTGTCGCAACAGGTGCAGTCGTTGCGGCGGGCGCTGCCGTCCCGTTCGTCGCCGCAACCGTCGCGGGCGTACTTGCCGCGCCAGTCTTCGTCGTCGCGGGTGTGGATGCGGGTGTCGCGGTACTACTGCCTCCGCACGCCGCGAGAATGGCGGCGGCGGCGCTGCCCGCGATGCCGCTCAGGAATACCCGCCGTGTCACTTGATGACGCGGATCTGACATGTTCGCCTCGCTCTGCTTTCTGCGATCGCCGCATTGGTTTGGCACGCTCCGTTGCGTATCCAGACGTTCTTCGTAGTGTAGCACAATGGAGTGAATCGTGTATTCAACGCGCCTGAGAGTACGGTCGTCAAGGGTTCGTGGCCAGATGTGAGTGGTACGGACGGCGAAATTCGGCTACACTACGGCATGCGAAGCGTGTAATTCACGTTTCTTATCATGTATTGGATTGTATGGCTGTATACGAGCGAGGCGCTAGCGATGTTTAAGTTTCTTGGCAAGATATTCGATAACAATGAGAAGGCGATCCGCAGTTATATGCCGTGCGTCACACAGATCAATGATCTTGAACCGGCAATGAAGGCGAGGAGCGACGACGAACTGCGGGGCGTGACTGACGCACTCACCGCTCGGCTCGAAGAGGGTGAGACGCTCGACGATATTCTCCCGGAGGCATTTGCCGCCGTCCGTGAGGCCGCCCGCCGGGTGAACGATATGCGCCATTTCGACGTGCAATTGATCGGCGGCATCGTCCTGCATGAGGGGAAAATCGCCGAAATGAAGACCGGCGAAGGCAAGACGCTGGTCGCGACCCTGCCGCTCTATTTGAACGCGCTCACCGGCGAGGGCTGCCATCTTGTGACCGTCAACGATTACCTCGCCAAGCGCGATGCGCGCTGGATGGGCGCGATCTATCATTTTCTCGGCCTTTCCGTTGGCATTATCCAGCACGAGAGTTCCTTTCTCTACGATCCGACGTACGAGATCGAAGACGAGAGTTACAACCAATTACGCCCGGTGCCGCGCCCCGAGGCGTACGCGGCGGACATCACCTATGGCACCAATAATGAGTTCGGGTTCGATTACCTGCGCGATAACATGGTCTATCGCCCCGATGAGATGGCCCAGCGCCCGCTCGTCTATGCGATTGTGGACGAGGTGGACAACATCCTCATTGATGAGGCGCGCACGCCGCTAATCATCTCCGGCGACGCGCAGGAGGCGACTGACCATTACGACCAGTTCGCCCGGATCGCCCGCACACTGAAGCGGGAACGCGACTACACGCTTGACGAGAAGACTCGCTCCGCCAGCCTGACTGATGAGGGGATGGACCGCGTCGAGGAGCAGGCGGGCATCCCCGAGGGATCGAGTATCTACGACGAACGATACGCTGACCTGACGCATTACATGGAGAATGCGCTGAAGGCGCAGGCCGTCTATCAGCGGGACAAGGACTACATCGTCCGCGACGGCGAAGTGATCATCGTGGATGAGTTCACCGGCCGGTTGATGGACGGACGCCGGTATAGTGAGGGCTTGCATCAGGCAATCGAGGCGAAAGAGGGCGTGCATGTCAAGCGGGAGAACCGCACGCTCGCCACGATCACCTTCCAGAATTACTTCCGCATGTACGAGAAACTGGCTGGCATGACGGGCACGGCAGCGACCGAGGCCGAAGAGTTCTACAAGATTTACAAACTCGAAGTCGTCACGATCCCGACGAATCAGCAGATGGTCCGCGAAGACATGGGCGACTTCGTCTTCAAGACCGAAGAGGCGAAGTTCAAGGCGGTCGCTGAGGAGATCAAGGAGCGGCAGGAGAAGGGCCAGCCGGTGCTGGTCGGCACGGTCTCCGTCGAGAAGAGTGAATACCTGAGCGAATTGCTCACGCGCGAGAATGTCGCGCATTATGTGCTGAACGCGAAGTATCACGAGCGCGAGGCGGAGATCATCGTCAATGCGGGCGATCAGGGCGCGGTGACAATTGCGACGAATATGGCCGGTCGCGGCACCGACATCAAACTCGGTGAAGGCGTGCTCGGACGCGGCGGGCTGCATATTATCGGTACGGAACGGCACGAGGCGCGCCGGATTGATAACCAGTTGCGTGGCCGTGCCGGCCGTCAGGGCGACCCGGGTTCATCCCGCTTCTACGTCTCGCTCGAAGACGATCTGATGCGACGGTTCGGCTCGGAGCGCATCGCCGGCATGATGGACAAACTCGGCGTGGACGATGATACACCGATTGAGTCGGGCTTGATCTCCCGCTCAATCGAGAGCGCGCAGACCAAAGTCGAGGGGTACAACTTCGACCTGCGCAAGCACGTCGTTGAGTACGACGACGTCGTCAACAAGCAGCGCGAGAAAATCTACGAAGATCGCTCGAAGATCGTCCGTGGCGAGAATATGAAAGACGCTGTCCTCGACGCATTACAGAGCGAAATCGAACACGCGGTGGAGGCGCACAGCGGCGGCAACGAGCAAGATTATGATGTCGAGGGCCTGCTGAAAGCGCTCTCGACCGTGATGCCGATTCCGGCGGACTTCGAGCCGGATACTCGCGATCTCGATGGCCTGAAGGAAGACCTCGTCGCGATGATGGAGGAGGCGTACGAGGCGAAGGAGGTGGAACTCGGCGACGAGAATATGCGCCAACTCGAACGGCTCGTTATGCTGCGCATTATTGATGCGCTCTGGATCGAGTACCTCACCTCCATCGAAGACCTGCGAATTGGCATCGGTTTGCAGGCGTACGGCCAGCGTGACCCGCTGGTTTCGTTTAAGACCGAAGGCTACCGGATGTTCCAGCAGTTGCAGCGCAACATCCTACATGACATCGCGCACACGATCTTTCAAGTGACGCTCATCCAACAAACGCCCGATACCAATGTCTTTGCGAATGCCACAACGAACCGTGAAGCCGATGAGGATAGCGGCAAGGCAAAGCGGGCAAAAGCGGGTGCGAATGGCAGCGGCAAGGTGGGACGCAACGCGCCCTGCCCACTCGGCTCCGGGAGAAAAGTGAAGCAGTGCTGCGGTGCATGTGGTCTTGGTAATGGCTGCGATGGTCGGGGTGTCGCAAAGTTCGGCGCACGGGCCACGGACAAGGCGCTGACGTAAGGAATCATCGGGTGGCGTAGGCTTCAGCCTACGCCACCGAAACGAATCTAGAACTCCGGATCGTAGCCTCGGAAGTCGCGCACGATGTCCGCGACTTGCTCGGCAAACGTCCCCAACGCCTTCCGACGCGACGCCGTGAGGTAGCCGAAGACAACCACCAGTACAAGCAACGCTCCCCATAGCCCGACGCCCCGACGTGTGGAATCGTCCGTGTCGGTGGCTTCGGCATTGTTGCTCTCCGTCGGCGCATGCGTGATCACATCGAGTACTTCGGGTGCGTTCATATCGTCACTCCTGAACCGCCGATTGGATATCACCGGCCATGTGCGTGGCGGCGGCCTTGCGCTGATCGTCGGTCATGGAGACCACGAGTTCGTCGAGGATGCGATGAGCGAGATCGGTTCGCTCTTCCGGCGTCATCAACTCGATGGCCTGGGAGGCAACCTCGCGGATCGCTTGCACGCGTTCCTCCGGCGTCATGTTGCCGATCACCGTGTCAACAACGCTCCGCAGTAACCCCATCCGGCTCCGGCTCCTTCTCCACCCGTGCGTCCGCGCACCGCGTCGCGGACGCGAGTATAGCATGAAAGGACATCGTGCGATTGCACGCTTGTTTATTCCGTATCGGGCATGCGAGACTAGAACCATGACACGAACACTTGTCCTCTCCGATATTCACGGAAACAAAGAAGCGCTTGATGCAGTGATCGCGGATGCCGGAGCGGCCGAACGCATCTGGTGTCTCGGCGACATCGTTGGCTATGGCCCGGAACCGGCGGCGTGCCTCGCGTGGGTGCGCGAGCACTGCGACATCGTTTTGTCCGGCAATCATGACTACGCTGCCTTCGAGCCGTCGGTCGTCCGCGATTTCAACCCGAACGCGGCCCGCGCGGCGGACTGGACGCGTGCAGAACTCTCGGCGGCGGAGATCGCCTATCTCCGGTCGCTGCCATCGCTCACCGAAGTGGCGGGCGTGACGCTCGCCCATGCAAGCCCTGCCGATCCGATCTGGACATACATCCTGTCAGCCGTTGACGCGCGTGATGCGTTCAGCGCCTTTGGTGGCGCGCTCTGCTTCGTCGGGCACACCCATGTCGCCGCGTGCTACACCCAGGCGGACGGGGTGATCGAGGGCGTGCCATTCGTCAATGACGAACCATTTTCCCTGGCCGGTGAACGCTTCATCATCAATCCCGGGAGCGTTGGCCAGCCGCGCGATCGCGATCCGCGCGCAGCCTATCTCTGGTATGACGATGCCAGACAGACCGCTACGTGGAAGCGCGTTGCGTACGACATTGCGAGCGTGCAGGTGAAGATTTTTGCGGCGGGTTTGCCGGCTCGCCTCGCGTCGCGGCTCGCTCTCGGTCAATGAGTTTGCGACTCAGCGGATGCGGGATTATACTCGTGCATGGCTTTCGGCGATCCAGGGTGAGCGAGAGGGGCTTCAGAGCGTGCCACAGCAGTCTCAGATCCGGTTGCACCGCCAACTCGTTGTCGCGATTAACGGCGGCGCGGTTGATCCGATCATCCTCGATCTCGCCGCAACGATCAGCAAACGGGATCGTATGCATGTTGCGGTGGTCTACGTCGTTGAAGTCAGCCAGCAATTGCCGGTAGATGCCGATTTGCCGGCGGAATTAGAGCGTGGTGAGCGTGTGTTGATCGCCGCCGAGCGAACCGCCCGCGAACGGGGGTTGCGCGCTACCTACGATGTTCTCCAGGCGCGTTCGGTCGGCGCGGCAATCGTGGACGAAGCGGTGCAACGCGGTGCGGACTTGATCGTCCTCGGCGCGGAACTGCGGGAGAAGTATGGTGAGCCGACGTACGGTTCGACCGTGCCGTATGTCTTGAAGCACGCGATGTGCGAAGTGTGGATTTGTCGCGTGCCACTCGCCGCGCCCCTGGTGGCCCGGTAACGCACCTGACCACACGAGAAAGGGAATGGGCGATCGCTCATGCAGGAGTCACGGCCAGAAAACAACCGCAAGACTGATGTCGTGATTCTCGGCTGCGGGCGCGTCGGATCGCGACTGGCGACGATGATGGACGGCGATGGATTCGATGTGACCGTCATTGATACAGACGGCTACGCCTTTCGCCGGTTACCGGAGTCGTTTCGTGGGCGCACGATCCTTGGTACCGGCATTGATGAAGACGTCCTCCGGCGCGCGGGCATCGAGGGCGCGCGGACGTTTATCGCGGTCACGAATGACGACAACCCCAATATCATGGCCGCGCAGATCGCGCAGGAGGTCTTCCGTGTACCGGAGGTGCTCGCACGCGTCTATGATGTTGAGCGGGCACGTATGTACGCCCAACTCGGCCTGAAAACGATTTGCCCCACGGCGACGATTGCGCAGATGTTCCGCGAGCAGGTCACACACCGCCCGAGTGCGTCGGGCGTTCCGGGCGCATCATAAGGGAGCGGAAAGATGTATATCGTGGTCGTCGGCGGTGGCAAGGTCGGCTATTACCTGACGAAGACGCTCGTGACCGAGGGATACGAAGTCTTGCTGATCGAGAAAGACGCCGCGAAAGTCCAGACGTGGAGCGAGCGCTTTGGCGCTGTTGTCTTACACGGCGATGGGTGCGAAGTCGCGATTCTCGAGAAAGCGGGCGTTGCCCGTGCGGATGTATTGATCGCAACGACGGGTCACGACGAAGACAACCTCGTCATCGCGCAACTCGGGCAGCATCGTTTCAAGGTCCCGAAAGTCATTGCACGAGTCAATAACCCGAAGAACGAGGAGATCTTTCGCCGTCTCGGCGTGCTCTACACGGTCAGCCAAACCAACATCATCCTCAGCCGCATCGAGGAGGAAATTCCGAATCGTCCGCTGATCCACCTCAGCACACTGCGCCATGCCGACCTTGCGATCGTTGAGGTGGATATCGAACGCGACGCGGCGGTCGTCGGGCAGGAAATCCGCGCGGTTCGCTTTCCGCCGGACACGATTGTTGCCGCCGTCGTGCGAGACAATAATCTGGTGATGCCACGCGGCGAAACACGGTTCGTCTCCGGCGACCGCATCATCGCGCTGACACGCCGCGCTCACGAAGGGAAACTGCGCGACGCGCTAGTTGGAGACACGACTTCGTAGCCGCGCCCTTATCTCCAGCCCTTTCCCCGCCGGGGAAGGGGAGATGAAAGCCCCCTCCCTAAAAGGAGGGGGCTTGGGGTAGGAAGACCTTACGGGAAAATGCCCAGTGTCTGCGTAGCGTCCACGACGCGCTTCACCGCGAGGACGAGTGCGGCGGTGCGCATGCTGACTTTGTGCTCCTGCGCGAGTTCATAGACGTCATTGAAGGCGCGTACCATAATCGTCTGGAGGCGGCTGTTCACTTCGCTCTCGGACCATGCGAAGGCCTGGAGCGCCTGCACCCACTCGAAGTACGAAACCGTGACGCCGCCCGCATTGGCGAAGATGTCCGGGAGCACGATCACTCCCTTGTCATGCAGGATGGCGTCGGCTTCCGGTGTGGTCGGGCCATTGGCGGCCTCGGCGATCAACTTGGCGGTGATCTTGTCGGCGTTCTGCTCGGTGATCTGCTTCTCCAGAGCGGCGGGGATGAGAATGTCGCACGGCAGCGTCAATAACTCAGCATTGCTCACTGCGTCCGCGCCGTGGAAGCCCCGGACGCGCCCGTTCTCGGCGGTATACTGGACGACCGCCGCGATGTCGAGACCCTTGGCGTTGTAGATGCCGCCCGAAACGTCGGAGACGCCGACGACCATGGCACCAGCCGCTGCGGCCATCCGTGCCGCCACCGAGCCAACATTCCCGAAACCCTGGACGACGACGCGTGCCCCTTCCAGGGCAAGCCCCGAACGGCGGCACGCCTCCTGAATCGCGAAGACGACCCCGCGTCCCGTCGCCTCGTTCCTGCCCACCGATCCACCGACATTGACTGGCTTGCCCGTCACCACCCCCGGCACCGAATGCCCCGCATTCATCGAATACGTATCTAATATCCACGCCATAATCTGTGGCGTCGTGTTCACGTCGGGGGCGGGAATGTCCCGATCGGGACCAATCAGGACGCTGATCTCGGCGGCGAAGCGACGCGTCATCCGTTCGAGTTCGGCGAGGGAGAGGCGCTTGGGATCAACGGTGATGCCACCCTTGGCGCCACCGAAGGGGATGTTGACGACGGCACACTTCCAAGTCATCCACATGGAGAGGGCTCTGACTTCATCAATCGAGACGCTGAGATGGTAGCGGAGACCCCCCTTGGCGGGGCCACGGGCGATGTTGTGCTGGACGCGGTAGCCGGTGAAGACCTCGATGGAGCGGTCATCCATCTTGACGGGGAAGTTGACGACGAGTTCGCGTTTGCAGTGGGTGAGAATGGCCCGCCAGCCGGGATCGAGGTGAAGGATGTCGGCGGCGATATGAAACTGCTCGACGGCAATGTCGTAGAGGCTGCGTTCCGGTTCGCCGATCGAGGATTGCACCGTGCCATTGGTCGCAATAGCAGTCGGTGACATCTGTGAACTGACCATCTGAGGGTATCCCTCCCGATAGTGCGTGGAATGACTCTCTCCGGTAATCACGCTCCGAACCTACCGGAGCCCGGCGTCCCTTCGTCCACCGGGGAATGGCCCAAAAAATAAACCGGAAGGTCCTATCACTTCCGGTCTATCTCCCATTTATTCAGGCGTCGCGAGACGCTGGATGAGCGACTCGCGTACGACCTGATTGTTCGCCGTACCACGGCTCGCTTTCATCACCTGTCCGACGAGCGCATTGAGCGCGTTCGGATTCTTGCGATAGTCCGTGACCATCTTCGGATTGTCGGTGATCGCACGCTCGATCAATTCCATGATCGCGCCTGCGTCACTCTGCTGCGCCAAGCCGCGCTCTTTCACAATCGCTTCGGCGCTTTGTTGCGTCTCGACCATCGCCGCGAAAACCTCTTTCGCCATGCTCCGCGAGATGACACCATGCCCGATCACGTCCATAAGGCCCTGGACGTGGGCGGGTGATGGTGCATCTGCAAGGCGAATGCCACGCTCGTTGGTGAGGGTGAGCCAGTCGTTCTTGATGAGCGCCCCTGCCAGTGCGATCCGCTTCGGGTCCGATGTATCGCCAACGATCGCCTCGAAGTAATCGCCGAGTTCCCGCGATTCGCTGAGCGTCGCCGCATCGCTGACGCTCACGCCAAAGTCGGTCATGTAGCGGTGGCGGCGCGCGTCCGGCAGTTCAGGGAGCGACGCGCGCGCTTCCGCGATAAAGGCATCGGAGAGGACGAGCGTCGGCAAGTCCGGTTCCGGGAAGTAGCGGTAGTCGTCTGCAAATTCCTTTGTCCGCTGCGGCACGGTGACGCCGCGCTCCTCGGACCAGCCGCGCGTCTCTTGGATCAACGTACCGCCGGATCGCAGGACATTCGCCTGCCGTTGCACTTCGTACTGGATCGCGTGATAGACGCCGCGAAACGAGTTGACGTTCTTGATTTCGACTTTCGCGCCGAACGCGCTCGTGCCGTGTGGGCGCAGCGAGATATTCGCGTCGCACCGCAACGCGCCTTCTTCCATATTGCCCGTGGACGCGCCGATGTAGCGCAGAATGTCCCGCAATGTGACGAGGTACTCGCGCGCTTCTTCGGGTGATCGCATGTCCGGTTCACTGACGATTTCCAGGAGCGGCACGCCGGCCCGGTTGAGGTCCACGAGTGAGTAGCCCGATCCATCGGCGTGCGTGCGATGCAACGAGCGCGCCGTGTCTTCCTCCATGTGAACACGCGTAATGCCGACGCGTCGCTCGCCCGCATCGGTGAGCACATTGACGAAGCCGCCGCGACTGACTGGCAAATCGTACTGCGAGATCTGGTAGCCCTTCGGCAGATCGGGATAGGTATAGTTTTTCCGGTCGAACTTGCTGTCGCGCTGCACCTCGCCATGCAGTGCGAGCGCGACGCGCACCGCCTGGCGCACCGCTTCGCGGTTGATGACGGGCAGCACGCCGGGCATGCCCATGCAGATGGGGCAGACATTCGCATTCGGTTCGCCGGCAAACGCCGCCGCGCTGCACCCACAGAACATCTTGCTATTAGTGATCAGTTGCGCGTGAATTTCGAGGCCGACGACGGTTTCAAATGCCACGGCTGATGCAACCGTATCAGTGATCACGAGACCTTCCTTCGCCGCGCTATCCGCAGATGCGGATGGTTGCATATCACACGATTCAGCATACCACCGCGTCTCTGCCCCTTCAATCGCGCGCCTGCCTCTGGTATCGTACCGCAATGATTGATGCGACGGACGATTTCGATGTCATTATCGCGGGTGCGTCATATGCGGGGTTGACGGCCGCGCGTCACCTCGACCGGCATGGCCACCGCGTACTCCTGCTCGACGAACATGCAATCGGCGCGGTGCGCCATTCCGCATGTGCCGTGCCGACGCGGACGCTCGCGGATGTTGGCGGTCTGTCGAGTAGTGTACAAGAGACCGCATGGGGCGTCATTCACACGAAACTGAACACGGTGCGCTATCGGTCGCCGGAACCGTGGACGATCTTCGATCATCGCGCCGTTTGCGATGCGCTCCGCGCCCAGGCGCCGCATGTACCGTTTCTGCACGCGCGCATTGCGCAATTCGACGGTCGCGCGGTGACAACGGACAAAGGGAGATTCACCGCGCGCTATTTTCTCGACGCGACCGGGTGGCGTGCCGCGCTCGCGTCCGCGCGTCAGCCCGGTTTCGTTGATCGTGGACGCGTGACCATTGGCATGGAAGTGACCGTCCCCCATCGCACCGACGCGATGCACTTCTACGTCAACCGCGACATCGTCCGCTGGGGGTACGGGTGGATTTTTCCGTGCGGCGATGTTTCGCGCGTCGGGATCGGCGCGTTTGACAACCCGAAGGGAGTCCCGGATTTGCTCCGCGCCTTCCTGCGTCGCCTCGAGATGCCCGATGATCTGCGCAGTGCCGAGCGCACCGGTGGCTTCCTGCCGTGGCAACAGCGGCCTGCCGTCCTCGGCAATCTCTGGCTCCTCGGCGACGCTGCCGGGCATTGCCTACCACTGACCGGCGAGGGCATCCGGTTCGCCTTTCAGGATGGCGACGCGGCGGGCCGCTTGCTCGATGAGGTGCTTGCTGGAAACCGCACATGGGACGCCGCACGCGCGATTTACGCCGGCACGGTCGAGCGACACCGCAGACGCATCGGCTCCTTTACGCACCTCCAGAACTTCGTGCGGCATGTCCCGAACGCGGCATTTGCACCAATGGCATGGCTGCTGGCCCGTCGGGCAGCCCGCAGTTGGGGCCTGACGCGCTACATGAACTGGGAACACGACGCGGCTCCCGGCGTACTATGACCTGGCGTGTTTCTGTCATCGTGTCCACGTATAACGGCCTGCGGTATCTCATTCCGTGTCTCCGCGCACTCCAGGAGCAGACCTTTCGGGGGTTCCATATTGTCGTCGTGGACGATGGCAGTAACGATGGCACGCGCGATGTCGTCCGCCGTGACTTTCCTGGCGTCGGCATCGTGCGATTTCCACGGAATGGGGGATTGGCGCGGGCCCATAATGCGGCGATTGCGGCAAGCGACGCCGAGTATGTCGTGCTGCTGAATAATGACACGGAGCCGGAACCGCACTGGCTTGAACGATTGGTCGCCGCCGCCGATGCGCGCCCGGATGCCTGGGCAGTCGCGTGCAAACTGCGCTTGTGGGATCGTCACGCCGTGCTCCATGCTGCCGGAGATGGGTTTGGCGCTGATGGAATAGCGCGCAATCTCGGCGTCTGGGAATGCGACGACGGCCGGTGGGACGATGGACGGTGGCTCTGGGGGCCGCAGGGCGGCGCGGCCCTCTATCGTCGCGCCGCCTTGCGTGCGTTGTCGTCCGATACGGGCGGCGCGCCGTTCGATGAATCATTCTTTATGTACTGTGAAGACGTGGACCTGAACTGGCGGGCGCGATTAGCTGGCTATCCAACGGCATTCGCACCGGATGCCATCGTCTATCATCATCTGAGCGCGACCGGTGGCGGCAGCCTCGCCGCGTACTACGTTGGACGCAACACGCTCGCTGTGCTCGTCAAAGATGTTCCGGCGACCATTCTGCGGCGGCATTGGCGGGCAATCGTGCGGGCGCAACTGCGAATCGTGGGGCAATCGCTGCGGCATTGCCGTGAACCGGCGGCGCGGGCGCGGGTCTGTGGTCAACTCGCCATCGTCCCGATGGTGCCGGCCCTCCTTCGTGTACGCGCGGTCGTGCAATCGCGCCGTGCGATTGCAGAGGCAGCACTGGAGCGCGACCTCTGTGACAATCTTAGTTGAGCCAGCCGCGTCGCCGGAGAACTTCACTGCCGAGCAGTCCGAGCACAATTCCCTTCGTATCCGGGTGATACTCGAATCTGTTCCGCTCGAAATACTGAACCAGATAGGTCAGGCCGTCGGTCGCGCTCTTTTCCTCGAACGGCTCGCACAATGGAAGCCCGTAGATTGGCAAGCCGCCATGCGCATCCCAATACGTCTTGAACGCACCACTGAGGGTGTGGCCGACCTCCGGGAAAAAGCGTTTATCCGCTGTGTCGTCCCCATGTGCGACAGTGACGAATGCTTTTTCGCCGTTGCGGCCTTGCGTGATCGTGCTGCCAAGGCGGCCCAGTTCGACCGCATACGGTGTCCCGACCTTTTCGGGATGCGCCTCGAATCGGGAGCGCTCGAAGTACTGGACTTTGTACGTCTTCTTGTCGTCTGGATTGGTGTCGTTGTAGGTTTCCGTGATCGGATAGCCGAATTGGGCGAGGCCGCCGTTCGCATTCCAGTATGCGAGAAAGTCCGCGCCAACATTGTGTTTGGTCTCGCTGAAGAACCTGGTCGTCGCATCGGCGGACGCCGACGCCGGATCAGACGGATTGGCCTGGATGCTGATTTGCACGGCGTCGTCGGTATCGAGCGGCCCACCGCCGTCTTGCATGATCGAGACGACGAAGCGGCTGCGCTGGACGACCGTTGCATGCACGGCCACGGCAATCGTGGCCGATTCGCCGGGTTGCAATGTGCGCCCAATGCCCCACCGATAGGGGGGATCACTGCTTGCCAGCAGTTCGGGCCCCATCGCGACCCGGACTCCCCCCTTCGTGCCGGTAAAGCCGCGTTTCGCGTAGGTGTCGCCCTCGGTGTAGACGAAATCAGGCGGCGGGTCTTGCGCGGTAATTGGTGCGGAGCCGGTATTCTTGATCGTGATTCGTGCACTGAGCATTTCACGGGTGAAGAGATTCGTTGGGCCCCAGGCAACCGCGCTCAATGTGGCATCTGTCTGACCGCTCTGGGTGATCGGCGCTTTGATGACATCCGGCGGGTTTGCCGCGACAGGATCCGCACTCGGGTCGCCCGTCCAGAGTGGCACGCCCTTGAGTTCGCGCCGGACATTGTTCATTTGCGGGTAGAACCCGTCGCCGGGGCAACTCGTATTGATGACACCCCGGTGGCCGCTGATGTTCATCACATTGTCACGATCAATGAAGAAACTCTTCCCGATCGGATCGAGATCGCTCGCTTTTGCGCGGATCAGAGCCATCAGTGACGACCGTGCGGCATCCGAAATCATGTGATTGGAGTATGTGCCAAGGATCGCGATACCGATACTCCCCCAGTTATATTGCAGCGCATGACCACCGACGACGCGTTCGCCACCAAACCGGCCCTCATAGATCGTGCCTTGTTGGTCTATCAGGAAATTATAGCCGATGTCCCCCCAACCGCGGGAGACGGCATGATATTGGTAAATCGCCCGCAACGTGGCGCGCGGATCCGTTTCGGGGTCGCGCGTTACGGTGTGATGGACGATCACTTTCTTGATTGTCCGGTATTCGGGTGGCCAGATCTCTTTGTTCTCTTTATCGAAGCGCAGCTTTTCGTCGGCTGACCATCCCGCGCGTGGAACGATCGTGACGCCATTCACGGCCTCCGTATGGAATACTCCCTCGCTCGAGGATGCGAGAGTGTTGACGGCGGTGAGTTGAAAGAAATGGAGCGACGCGGTAGCAAGGGTAAGGCTTGCGCCTCCTTGCGTCGTCGCCGCGAACTGCACGAAACGCGCGGGGGAGCCAATCACGAGATCACCGAACGTTGCGGTATCCCGGCGATCGCGCGCGTGAGAATCCGCATGGAGATGCTGCCATGCGTCCCACGCCATGCCATCTGTGCTCGTGCGGACGGCGAGATCCAACGCGACACCGGGCGGGAGTGCGGCATCCCACTGCGACTCAAGGGCGTTGAAGAGGATGTCCGATTGGAGTATGGGCGAGAGATACGGCGTATTGCCGAGGGGAATGTCGCGTTGCTCCCAGGTGAAGCGCGTAGCGAATGGCGCGGCATTGACCGCTTTCGGCAGTGTGTACAGCGTCGAACCCGTCGCAACGATCAGCATACGGCTTCCGGAACGTAGCACTGCCCGCCTGGTAATCTGACGCTCGAACCCCATATCACCCCCGTCTGAACGAGACAGACGCGCGCCCTCAGCGCGAACATCGTACGTACACAACGTACACGAACGGGATTGTTACGTCAAGTTCGCGCCTACCGACTTGCCGATTTGCCGACAGAGCGGCGAACCGCTAGGATGCGAACGAATGATGCGGAGGTACAGGAATTATGGCTGATCGGTTGATCGTGCGTCGTCGGGATGAATGGGCGCGACTTGAGGCCCTCCTGACGGCGCATGCTGGTGCGGAGAGTGCCGAACGCACGGAGGAACTCGGCTGGCGCTACCGTGAAGCGAGCGCCGATCTCGCCCTTGCCCGCCGTGAATGCCCAACCGACCCTGCGACGCGCTACTTGAACGACTTGGTCGCGCGCTCCCACCGACGCCTCTATCGGCAGCGACAGCATGCCATGCAGGCGGTCTGGCACTTCTATCGGGAAACGTTCCCGCGCCTTTTTCGCGAGACCTTTCGCGACACGCTCGCGGCGTTCGTCATTGTCTTCATTGGCTTTGCCCTCGCCTACATTGCGACCTTCGTCCGCCCCGCGCTGGCGGAGTCCTTCGTGCCGGGTGGGAGCGGCGTCATCGAGACGATTAAACAGGGGCAGACCTGGTTCGATACGCCGCCTGCCGAGCGGCCATTTGTCTCATCGTTCATCATGACGAACAATATCCGTGTCACCCTGCTCTGCTTCGCGGGCGGCGTGTTGTTGGGCATACCGACCGTGCTTGTGTTGCTTCAGAACGGATTGCAGATCGGGTCCATTGCGGGGCTGACGCAGGTATACGGCATCCATGGCGCTCTCTGGTCGTTCGTTGCGGCGCACGGATTCCTGGAACTCTCGGTGATTTTCATCAGCGGCGGCGCGGGATTGCGCGTGGCGCGGGGCATTATCCGGCCCGGCCTGTGGTCGCGGCGCGAGTCAATTGCGCGGGCCGGCCGCAGCGCGACGTTAATTGCGTGCGGATGCGTTCCATTGCTGGTCGTCGCGGGCACATTGGAGGGTTTTGTCTCGCCCTCGGCGCTTCCGGGCGGGCTGAAATTGCTCATTGGCCTAACAACGGGCATGTTACTCTACACCTACCTTTTGCTTGGCGGCCGAGGGACAGATAATCGGATCGAAGACGGAAACGAATCGTGAGGGGGCAAACCATGAATGAAGCAACGGTGGAGCAACGGCTGGCAAATCTGGGCTATCAACTGCCGCCGGTCTCGGCTCCCATCGGCTCGTATGTGAAAGGGGTCGTCGTCGGCAACCTGCTCTTTTTATCCGGCAATGGTCCCGATCAACCCGGCTACACCTCGCCGAAGGGGAAAGTTGGCGACGATGTCACTGTCGAGCAAGCGGTGGAGGCGGCGCGGTACGTCGGGCTAAATTTGCTAGCGGCGGCGAAGGATACACTGGGATCGCTCGACCGCATCCGGCAGGTTGTCAAAGTGCTCGGAATGGTGAATAGCGCGCCCGACTTCGGGCAGCAACCGCGTGTCATTAACGGGTGCTCAGACTTGTTCCTCGCCGTGTTCGGCGATGCGGGGCGCCACGCCCGCTCGGCGGTCGGTATGGCCGCGCTGCCCAATGGCATCCCAGTCGAAATCGAGGCGATCTTCGAGGTGGAATAGCGATCCGCCGCGAATGCTGCGGTCTCGTACACAATCAATCGTCTGCGATCCGTTCAGAGGTTGATCGTAAAGCCTTGCGTTTGCAGCGCGTCCTTTGGGAGCGCCCCTTTGTCCACGCCATTGACGCTGTACGTCACATTGTCCGGCTTGCCGCAATAAATCGTGACGGTTTGCTTCGCTTCGATTTCGCGTGTTTCACCCGGATTGATGTACCCGACCGTCTTGGCAACCTTGTCGCCATCGGTGTAGATCTCGACCCACGCTTTAACGCTCGAACTAATTGAAACCTTGAGGCTCGTCGCGGCAGTAGCGGCTACCGTCGCATTTGCGGTTCCTGTTGCGGGAACGCTCGTTCTCGCAGCGGCAACGGTGGTACCTGCCACCGTACCCGACGGGGTTTGGATACGGATCGTACTCGTGCCGGTCCCTGCATTTGGTGTGATTGCCGCCGTGCGGATCAGCGCCGAGGCGCCCACGAGGGCGGTCGGCGTGGCGGCGACTGTCGGGACGTCAATGATCGGCTTTTTCGGTGGTGTCTTCATGAGGAGGCTGTAGCCCCACGCGGACATAAAGGCGAGAACGAGGATGACAAAGATAATGACAACAAAGTTTGGTGAGAAGGGGCCGGACATATTGACCTGCTGCCCAATCGGTTGCGGCCGATAGACCGCTTCCGGTTCGCCGCGTGCCTCATTGAATAACCGGACCATTTCATGCGGATTGAGTTGCAGCCAGTTGGCGTAGTTATAGACAAAACCGCGTGCGTAGATTCCAGCCGGTAGCAGCTGAAAGTCACCCGATTCGAGCGCCGATAAATGCCGGGCGAGAATACGCGTCTGTCGCTCGGCGTCCTGAAGGCTTCGGCCCAATCCAAGACGCGCGTCGCGCAGGATCGCTCCGAATGTCGTTGGCTGAATCGGCCCCCCGTGCTCCCACGGGCTTTGCATCACTGACGACAAATCCTTCCCGAGCCGCGCTTAATCGTAAGCCATGCGCGGCCTGTCTCTTTCCCCCTCATGCACCATCCGTATGATGCGACCGCAGTATACGCACGACCGCCGTGTTTGTCACGTTACTTGGCGAACATACGCAAATAACGCAGTTTTCCCGGTGGGCGTGGGTTTTAGCCTGCCGAGTCTGGCGCGGGCTAACGCCCGCCGCCCACCCTTGGTTGTCATGTTTGTCAGCCATCACCGCGAAAATCGAGTCATGTACGACTGTCAGACTATGCACAAAGGTCATCCGGCTGAGACTAGCCTGCACCGGGACGGCGCGTTCCGGTCTGCCGTTTTTCATCTTCGTGCATCTCCTCGAGCAATGCATCCGCCAGCGGCGTGGCGGCGATCTGCTGGGCCGAGGCCGCTTTCGCTAACCACCATTGATCGTTGGCTGCCCACCATGTCCCGATGCACGAAAGACACGCGAGATCATTCGGGCCGACGAGTTGTGGGGTTGGGAAGGCAAAACGATTTCTGCACCAGCCGCGGTCGCCGCTCTCCGCCGTCTGGAAATCACGGCAGTTCGCGCAGCGTTTGCCCCGATGCCGCTGCCGCTCCGCCGCGTACCAATCGGCTTCCAGTGGCTGCATCTGCCCATTGGCGTGCACTGCTGGCGATCCCGGCGCGCTATTGAAATGCGCTGGCGCACTCTCTGCCTGGCGTGGCGGCAACGGTTGTTGATAGGTGGGAGGGGCCGACGCAATCTGCGCCCCGGGGGGGGCGGCACGATAGGGGGATGCGGCTGACGGGTCGGGAGAGTCGTGCCTCGGTGTGACGGGGAAATTCGCCGTCACGGCTGCATGTGACGCGTGTGGAACGGTGGGTTGCGGCGGTATCGAACCAGCAATCTGCGGACGACCTACGCCCTCATCCCCGACGACCGTCGCGCGCGGTGAGGAGTGGCGATCGTCGTGACGCTCTCCCGACGAGCCGGAGACAACTGTCGGCGCGACAATCATATCCAGCCGCCGTTGCGGTACTGCGTCACCGGACTGTTGCGCGATTTGTCGGCGTTCCAGCGCCCGACGATGCGCCTCACCGACATTCGATGTTCGCGAACGTGCAACATGCATCAGCGGCTCCTCAGTGACCGGCCGGGGTTGCTCGACGCCGACGATGATATCGTCCGGTCGCATTCCCTGATAGCCTGAACGCTGCCGCGCCGGGTCCGGCACGGGCCGGTTCTGCCCCGGCAAAACATCGTTTGCGCCCGCAGCCGATTCATAATAATCCTGATCCCAACCGATACGACAGGCGAGTTCCTGGCGGCGAACGAGCGCGATTCCGACAATCTCCCGGCAGCGTTGATTACGGCACCAGCCTGACTCGCCGATATCACTTTGCTCAAAGAACCGGCAGGAGCCACACGCGCGTCTCGCCACGTAGTACCCACTTTCCCTCAGCCCCATCCTACCATAGTCTAACACAGTTCAGAACAAGAACCACGCGCCGCGCGCCGCAATCATACAATACGTACTAGCGTACGTACGACCCCTCAGGCTCGTCAAATTCCGGCAGAATACCGTCGGTGGGGACGACCGTTAGGGTTTGCGTGAAACGGTCGCAAATCAAATGTGCGCCGGGATAATGGCGAAGCAGCGCGACTGTGCGCACGCCGTTCTGAACATCCCCGACGCCGTACAGGACGATGATGTCTGCATCTTTCGCATGGCGTGATTTTGATGTCCGCGAACGTTCCAGCAGCGCCCACGCGACGGATTCCGTCACACTACCGACGATCAGTGTGCCGTGCAACGACCGGATCACCGCCTTCAGATGCGCGGCGTCCGCACTATGCGCGACAATCGTGCTCGCCGACGTCGATAGATTCTGCGGCAGTGCGCTCTCAGTGACTGCGACGCCGAGCGGCGCTGGCTCGATAGGGAGCGGGCTGATCGCGTGAATGTCGTCGGCAAATGCGTATCCGCACCGCGCTACCGCCGACCTGATGATAATTTCGTGTCGGCTGATGTCATGTACGATGCCGCCGTACCGCGCGTGATGCGGGAATTCGGCGTGCGCATCGCGGATGACGAGCGCGCCACTCTGCGGAAGCCCGCGCATCAGGCCACTGGCAGAAGCGCGCACATTCCGTGTCACCACACCAACCCGGCGCGTGCTAAGCACCGTTCCTGCTTTGCAGTGCGTTCCATCGTACTGTGCGATTTCTCCTCTGGCCGCCTCTTCAGAGAAGCGGAGCGTCGCTGCATAGGCAATAATCGCGGGAGCACCGGGACCGGTGGCGATCAGGTCTCCGGCGGCAACAGTGTCGCCGCACTGGACACGCGGCGTATCGCCATCTCTGAGCGCATACGATGTATCCATGGTGTCGCGTCGCACGATGAATCCCCGATTCTCTTAGGACGTACGCAGTTCACAAGGGAAAGCCTGCTCCACCAAGAAAAACCTTGCCAACTGCGTCACTCCTATCTCTATCAACGGTCAGATGAGCCATTCGTCGCTGTAGCGGGTCGCAGACGGTTGCTGACGCTCGGGCGCGACGTATTTGGCGTGACGGCGGCAAGCGGGCGACGACGCGCATCTACCAGGATGCCGCCCGGACCACCATGAACGCTGATTCGGTCGCCACTCGATGCATCGCTCGTTAGGCTGCATGTCGCTGATCCCAGGCAGGGGATTGCCGTCAACGTGTCGGATGCTACTTCGATGGTGACGGTGCGGTCATCGTTCGCAAGCGTCGCAGTCATGACGCCGCGCGCGCGTCTGCCGGGTGATGACGCCTGCACCACCGATCCGGTCGGCACGAGCGCATCGTGGGCGAGAAGACTCGACGCGTCGGCAGGGTGCGATACTGACAGCGCGCCGACTGCGGGGATGAGATCGTCGTCATCGCAGATCACGACGGCAACGCGCACGGACGGCATGAGGTCCGCGACGATCCGCAATGCCTCCGCGTGCGACCCCAGCCGTGCGAGTACGGGACCAAGCACCCACATTGCCCCATCCGGGATCGGCAACGCGATCTTTTCCAGCGTCATCGAGAGCGTAGCACGGGCAAATCCGGCGGCAATGACGCGATCCTTTTCATCCGCGAGCATCGCCATTGGCGCGGAGATGCGGCGCAACGCCCAGCTGCGCAGGGAACTCGCGCTGACGGCAAAAGGAACCCAACGGCTAACATGCGCAGTTCCGTAGCGGTTGAATAATTGGACTGCGCCGCGCGCATAGTCAATCTCCGGATCGTGATGGACGGCCACCCCGTTGTCGTCCGCAATCATGACGGTTGTGCCGTCCGCGACATCAAGGTAGACGCACGGTCTTCCGCATGCTGCACTGACGGCCCGGATCGCCACTGCGAGCGCTTCCGGTCGCGCGAGAATCGGCGCATCGGTGGCGTTCCCGCGCAGTAATCGCGCGGCGCGGAGGCCGTTCAACGCGCCGGTAAGGTGTGATGCCCGCTGCTCATCGCGCGGAAGAAAGATCGCGTCGGCTGGTACCGTGTCGGCAAGGTCGGCGTCGGACGCGAGCATCAGTAGATGCGCCTGCCCGCCTGCGGGCGCCGCGTCCAGCGCGGTAAGCAGTTGCGCTGTCCAGAGCGGCAGGACGCCAGGCAGCACAACGACGAGGAGCGCCTCGATCCGCCCGTCTCGCCACGCATCAATCACGGGCCAGTACCACGAACGATCTCGGGTCGGGTTGCGTGGCGGCGTCATCGGCTCCGGGACCATTCGCGCGACACCGAAGCGCTCCGCGATGGCGAGGGCTGCCGCGTCGGCCGCATCACATTCGCCGACGACCCGCAAGGCAATCGGTGGCCCTGCAACAATCGTTGCGCCGATCATCTCCGCTGCCAGCGCGAAGCCACACTGGGCCGCAAGCCGGGTAAGCGCTCCTGGGATGCCTCGGTGCGGTTCGTCCGCGATCGCGGGGCTTGACGCGATAAAACGCGCGTCGCCCTCGGTCGGTGCGATCAATGCGATTGCCGCCTGATATGAGTCCACCGTCACAATCAGCAGTTGCGGCGGCACGCCGCCCGGCTGATTGGTCGGTGTGGCAGATGCTCCATCGGCAGCGTTCAGCATCGCGGTTGCCTCCACAACAAATCGGATTTCCGGTGGCTTTATTCCATCGCGATCGTCGAAAAGGCCCCGTACCTAATGTATTCGCGTCCTCGACAGTCTATCATGGGAGGCGCGCCTCGTCAGGATTTCGGCTGCACCGGATTAGAGATCAGTCGAATCGAGCCAGATCGTCAATGGGCCGACATTGACGATGGTGACGCGCATCTCGGCACCGAACCGTCCCGTCTCAACGTGCAGACCGTCCGCCCGTAGTGCGGTAATGACCTGCGTCACCAGGGGTTCGGCGATTGCGGGCAGCGCCGCATGGGCGAAACTTGGGCGGCGCCCCTTGCGGCAATCGGCATAGAGCGTGAACTGAGAAATGAGCAGAATCTCCCCGCCGACCTCGTGGATCGAGCGGTTGATTTTGCCCGCGTCGTCCTCAAAAATACGCAACGTCGCGATCTTCCGTGCGATGCGTAGCGCATCGTCGGCCGTGTCAGTATCGCCGACGCCGAGCAGCACGGTCATGCCGGGGCCAATCGCCCCGATCACGTCATCATCGACGTACACGTTGCTGCTCTCTACTCGCTGGATGAGCGCGCGCATGATGGCGGTGCCTCCTCCGTGTGCCACTGGATCAGTGCGACGACGTGCGCCGCGATCCCTTCGCCACGACCTGTGAAACCAAGCCCCTCACTCGTCTTGCCTTTGACGCTGACACATTCCACGCCGATACCGCATGTCGCCGCAATGCTCTCACGCATCGCGGCGACATGCGGCAGGAGTTTGGGCGCTTCGCAGACCACCGTCGCGTCAATATTGATCGTGGACCAGCCCGCCGTACGGAGATGGCCGACGGCAACACGCAAAAGATGACGGCTGTCCGCGTCTTTCCACGCCGTGTCGGACGGCGGGAAGTACGTGCCGATGTCTCCCAATGCGGCTGCGCCGAGCAGGGCGTCCGTGATCGCGTGGAGCAACACGTCGGCATCGGAATGGCCGAGTAAGCCCATCGCAAACGGTATGGACACGCCGCCGAGGATCAGCGGACGGTTGGGCACGAGGCGATGGACATCGTAGCCGATCCCGACCCGAAATGAAGGATCACTCATTGCTCTGCCCTATTCTACTGTTCAGTAGCGCGCGGGCCATAACGAGATCATCCGGTTCCGTAATTTTGATGTTCGTACGGTCGCCACGTACAACAGCGACGGGATGACCGTACGCCTCGACGAGGCTCGCTTCGTCGGTGGTCGGCGCGGAGCCGAGCCTGTCTGACCAGTCAAATGCATCATGCAGCAGTTGCCACCGGAATGCTTGCGGTGTCTGCGCAGCCCACAACGACGCGCGATCCACGGTCTCGATGATCCGACCGTCGCGTACACGTTTGATTGTATCGGTAACGGGGACAGCCAGAATCGCCGCGCCCGCGCGCTCCGCACCCGCGATGCAGGCGCGGATCATCGCCGTCGTGACGAGCGGGCGCGCCCCGTCGTGAATCACGACGATCTCGCAGTCGCCGCCTGTGCCGAGCGCGGCGATGCCGATGCGCACCGACTCCTGTCGCACGACGCCGCCGGGGATAATTTCTGTGAGCGCCGGCCATGCTTCGCTTGCGCGAATTGCGTTCCATGCGGCAATCCGATCCGCCGCGACGACGACCACCACCGACTGCGAGACGGGCGCAAAGGCGCGGAGCGCGTAACTGAGCGCCGATTGCCCGTTCATTTCCAGCGCGCCCTTGTCCGCCCCGCCCATGCGCGTGCCGCTTCCGGCCGCGACGAGCACCACGCCGACATTCATGGATAATCTCCGCTAATTCGACATGTGCCAGCCCACAGCCGAGACTGCACGCCACAGCCCGTTCACACCGATCGCCACTATCATAACGGCGCTCGCCACCGGAAGCCACCGCGAAATGCCGAATGCGCCGATCAGTCGGCCGGGTGCGAGACGAGCCATGCGCACCGTCGTCAGCGCAATGCCCAGCCCCATCAGGACGGCGGCGAGGCCGACGCTAAAGCCGAGAATGATGATGATGCCGGTGACGATATGGCCGGCTGCGACAGCGATGAGGAGGATCGCCAGGGCATCGGGGCAGGGGACGATACCACCACCGACGCCGAGTACGAGCAGTGAGCGGAAGTCATGGGTTGCCAATGGGGGATGCACATGGGGAGCCGAACCGAACCACCCATGCGTATGCCGCGTACCATCCTCGTGCTCGTGCTCGTGCTCGTGCTCGTGTTCGTGCTCATGCTCATGCTCGTGTTCCTCGATGCGCGGTGTGGCGGAGGGGTGGGATCGCGCGCGGCGTCCGCTCAACCGCGCGGACGAGACCCGGCTCGGTAGGAGCGCGATGCCGAGGCCAATGATGCTGAGGCTCCCGGCGAGTTCGATCCACGGCAGGAAACGATCGGGCGCGAACGCCCGGCTAAAGACGAGCATGATTACGCCCACCGCAATCACACTGCCGGTATGGGTAATCGTGACAACGCCGCCGAGGGTGACAGCATCGCGAATCCGTCCCCTGCTGCCGATCATGTATGCCGCGACGAGCGTTTTGCCGTGGCCTGGGGTGAGCGCGTGCAGCGCACCGAGCAGCATCGCGACACCGAGGCCGGTCAGCGTGAACGATAGCCCGGCAACGGGAACACGAACGAACCGCTGGAGCGTCGCAACCGCGCGATGATTCGGATTCCTCAGCGGTGGCGCAACGCTCGGCGGCGTGATCGCCCCACCGGGTGTTGTCGTCACCCGCAACGCCACATCGTTGCCACCCTGGACGATGATTCCGATAGGGGCGGCGGCATCCGGGGAGAGTTCGGCAGGACGGCCATAGGCGACGTGTGTGTAGTGTTCGACAGTGACGGTAATCTCATGTGGCGCTCCCAAACCATCAAAGGGCGCGACGAACCGTGCGAAGACGGTCGCGCCAGTCGCGTCCGCGCCCTGCAACGTAAAATCCCGGAGCGTCGTCTTCATGGCAAGTGTGCCGGGGACGTATGTGAGTGGGATCGGCACACCATCGGTCGTTACATGCATGCCGTGCGCGAGCAGCGCCCCGTAGTTTTCCTGTTCCTGCGCGTCGAGGACGGCATCGCCATTGGTGTCGGCGTCCGCCCACGGTCGGCGCAGCGTGATGGCCCCCGCGCTTACCGTCATCTCGATGGTCAGGCTGTCCGCAGTGATGTGGACGAGATCGCGCTCGTTAATCTCATCTGCCGGATGCGCGCTGACCGGATGCGTCATGCACAGCATCACCACCAGTGCAATCAGTACGATGACGGCGCGAGCGAGCGAGCGAACGGAACAACGACCCACGAAACCTCCCCGCCTGCCATGCATGGCGTGCCGGGCGGGTTGTACCGCGAATCCCCGGAGATAGCAACGGGGTCCTCACGGTGCGCCGCGTAGTACAATGCTACGCGTAGCGGCGACCCGTATGAGAGACGAGCGAAGGTAGGGAAATGTGAGCGACATCATCGTCGTGGCGAGCAGCAATGGCAACGTCGGTATCAGCGACGCGATCGAGGTGTTGCGCCGGGGCGGTTCGGCGGTTGACGCGGTTGAGGCGGGAATTTTGCCCGTCGAATCGAATCCTAACGACCATAGCGTCGGCTATGCCGGCCTGCCCAATTTGCTTGGAGAAGTCGAGCTCGACGCCTCGATCATGGATGGCAAGACGCTCGCTGCTGGCGCGGTGGGCGCGGTCCACAATTACGAGCATGTGATTTCGCTCGCGCGGAAGGTGATGGAAGAACTGCCGCACGTGATGATTGTCGGCCCCGGCGCGGAACGGTTCGCGGCGGAAATGGGCATGGAGAAGCGCGATCTCATGACCGAGGAAACCCATCAACAATGGCGCGCCTGGCTGGAAGAAGTCTTTCCACCGGAGCAGGTCGGCAGCGTCCGCTTTCAGGCGAAAGTGCGTGAGTGGGTCCATCGGATGGTCAACCCGGAAAAGAACACCGGCACCGTGAATTTCATCGCGCGCGACCGGAATGGCAACATCGCGACGGGTGTCAGTACAAGCGGTTGGCAGTGGAAGTATCCTGGGCGGCTTGGTGATAGCCCGATCATTGCGGCGGGTAACTATGCCGACAACCGCTATGGCGCCGCTGCATGTACGGGGCGGGGCGAAATGGCGATCCGCTGCGCCACGGCGCACAGCGTCGTCCTCTATATGAAAATGGGTATGCGCATTGAGGCGGCGCTGGCAGAGGCGATGGTGGATCTCCAGTCGCTTGACGATCCTTATGCGGCGGGCATGAACATCGTCGCCCTCGACCGCGATGGGCGACCGGCGGCTGCGACAAACCGACCGGGTGCGACGTTTATCTACCAAACGGGCGAGATGGAGAAGTATACTCAACAGCCACGGATGCTGGTGCCGGATCCGCGCGGCGCATCGGGCTTCCTCGCGTAACATCGCTTGATGCGTCATTGCGGAACGTGTATAGTCGCTTCGGGTCGCATTGTGACCATGCACGGCGGCGACTGGCGAAGGGACGTGGGCCACCACGGGGGAGCCGCCGTGCAGGAGTAAAGGCCGTTCGCCTGGGCCGCGTCATCCTCTGACGTGCGGCGCGGCAGTCCGTGTTTCGTCCCGCGCCGATGTTTGTACCGGATGACGTCATTCTGCGCGAAAGCGGGGACGACGATGCGGGCGATTCTCAGTGTGTGGGACAAGACCGGGTTGGTGGAATTCGCGCGGGGGTTGGCCGATCTCGGCTGGGAACTGATTTCGACGGGCAATACGGAGCGCACGCTTGCGGAGGCCGGGATCGTGGTCACCGGCATCGCCGCTGTGACGGGCTTTCCGGAAATCCTCGGTGGCCGTGTCAAGACGCTGCATCCCGCCGTGCATGGCGGCGTCCTCGCCCGCCGCGACAACGCGGACGATATGGCGACGCTTGCGGCACACGGCATCACCGCCGTGGACATGATCGTCTCAAACCTCTACCCCTTCGCTGCAACGGTTGCCGATCCATCGGTCACCGTGGCGGAAGCGTTGGAGCATATTGACATTGGTGGTCCGACGCTCGTCCGCGCGGCGGCGAAGAATTATCCCTCTGTCCTCGTCGTTACCGAACCGAGTGACTACGACCGCATCCTTGCCGCGCTCCGCGCTGGTGGTGTTGCTCCTGAGGAGCGGTGCGCGCTCGCCGCGAAAGCATTCGCGCACGTCGCCGCGTACGATACGATCATCGCGGCATATCTGCGCGACAATGACGGTGCTCCCGGCGCGCTGTTTCCCGCCGAGTACAGTAGCGCGGGTGTGTTGCATCAGCCGATGCGCTATGGCGAGAACCCGCATCAATCCGCCGCGCTCTATCGGGCGTACGAACCGGGTCGTCCGGCACGCGGCGTGCTCGGCGCGACGCAATTGGCGGGCAAGGAACTCTCCTACAACAATATTCTCGACGCTGACGCCGCGTGGACGGCGGCATGCGACTTCCTCGGCTGGGAACGGCCGACATGCGTGATCGTCAAGCACAATATCCCCTGCGGAATCGCGCTTGGTGACGACCCGGAGATGGCTTTCCGGCGGGCGTATGCCTCCGACCCGCTCTCGGCGTTCGGCGGGGTGATCGCGCTAACGACGCCCGCGACAGCTGCCGTCGCGGAGGCCATCGCGGAACTCTTCGTCGAAGTCGTGCTTGCGCCATCGTTCGATGACGCGGCGCGGGCAGCATTCGCGCGGCGGAAGAATGTCCGGTTGCTCGCGATGGGTGCGCCGACTGCTGCGCCGGATGGTTGGGAGATTCGTTCCGTGCAAGGTGGATTCCTGCTGCAAACATTGGATGAGGTAATTGACGATCCGCAGACATGGAAGGTCGTCTCGCGGCGGCAACCGACTGAGGACGAAGTGCGTGATCTGCGCTTCGCGTGGCGGGCGGCGCGGCATGTGAAGTCGAATAGCATCGTCCTCGTCAAAGAGGGCGCGACGGTCGGGATTGGCGGCGGCCAGCCGAGCCGGATTGATGCCGCGAAGATTGCTATCGCCAAGGCGGGCGACCGCGCGCGGGGAAGCGTCATGGCATCCGACGCCTACTTCCCCTTTGCGGACACCGTTGAAACCTGTGTGGCGGCAGGCATCACGGCCATCGCGCACCCCGGTGGCTCAATCCGCGATGCGGAGAGTGTCGCCGCCGCTGATGTCGGAAATGTGGCGATGATGGTGACAGGGCGGCGGCACTTCCGCCATTAAGCGGTATGCAGAATGATGGGTCTCTGACAGCGCAATGCCGCCCATCGGGCCACATTCATGCAATCCGCGATAAAGAAATGCAATAACTACGGACGCCGATAAACGCGGACGATAGTATTCTGCCAAACGATGCCTGCGTTTGTTAAGCCGAACCGCGCTGGATCTTCGTGTGGAAATAAGATCGTGTAGTCATAGCGCAGCGCATTTGGGGGAGCGTCTTCGTAATCTTGCCCAAAATTCACGCGGAAGTTGGCATAAAGTGGATGATCGCGCAAGACGTAGCCGAGCATGGCCATATAGGCGCCGGTGCCCATCGGATCGTTCCGCGATAGATGGACCGATGCGCCCGGCGAGACAATCGCTGACAATTCCTCCAATTTCGATGACCGAGTGATGGTATAGACGGCGGTCTCGCCGAAGTGTTCCGAAGATACCACCCCATCCGGTATGCTCGTGAGCTGCGCGGCGAGCTCGGCACGCCTCGCGCTGGGATATTGATCAAAGTGCACGACAACATGCGTGATTCCTAAGCCTTGCAGGATCGAGACGGCGCGTTCCGACGGAAAATGCTTCATATCGAGAACAAGTGATCGGTATCCCTTCGGAAGCACATTCGCATTGCCGTTAACGATGGGATGATGGTGGACAAGGGAAAAATATTGCTCGCGAACTGCAATGGATTGAGCATGGTCGTGGTCGGGGATGGTGAGCGGTAGTTCGATCACACGGGCATTCGGTTGATTTGCCAGCCACTGGTAAACGGCAGGGATTGAATCGCCGCTCTCCAATGGAACGATCGCGAGCGGTCGGGTCGCGTATTCCGCACTGAAGCCGATAAGCAACGCGACGGAGAATGCTACTGGGGCAGCGCGTTGTATGTTGATATGCGGAAACCGCCACGTCCTGGTGCGGGCGAGGAGCACACTTGTGCCGTTTGCCGCCAAGCCAGCGATGCCAAGCAGAAAGAGCGTTCCGAAGCGCGCGGGAACGCGCATCGAATCGAACCCCGGCAGGTGCCAGAACAGGATGTCGTATGGCAAATGCCGGAGCAGCAGTGATTTACTGTCCGGCGTCAGACGCAACTCCGGGCCGACCGCGAAGATAGCACTAATAGCAACAAGGAGCGCGAGGAATTGCTCCCATGGCCTTCGCCGACCGAACCAGAATCCGATCCCCGCGAGAAGAAGCGCGAGCAAACCGGGGAACATGTTTCGCTCGAACGTATACGTGCCGTGGGCGCGAAGCGGGGCGGTAATCGCTCCCCACAGGCGGTTCCCGCCATCTGCTGTGAAGAAATCCGTGATGGTCGCGGCGTAATACGTAGCCTGTCCGAAGGTCCGCCCAAAAGCATATTCGGTTTGCACGCGTCGGTAGCCAAGTGCGATGGGCAGAATCACGAGAAAAGCCACAGTACCCGCAAGCGCGAAATGCATCCAGACTGCCCTGCGCCGCGCCTCGGGCCGCCTGAGCATGACGATGGCGAGAAAAAGCGGCACGAGGAGAAGCAGGTAGATCGCATAGTACTGCGATGAGATCGCCTGCATAATGAGGCACGCCGCGAGGGCAATAGCATCTCGCCCTCGTGGTGAGACGACGATCCGGTCACACAAGAGCAGGACGAGCGGGAACCATTGCGCGGACAGCAAGCCAATATGCCCAATGCGATCGAGGTGCATTGGCGCGTAGGCATAGATCGTTCCCGCGATATACGCGGCAATGGGCGCCGCGCCAAACCGCCGAGCAAGCGCATACATCGTCATCGCAGCCATTGGCAGTGAGAGCAGAACGGCAATGTTGTAGATTGCCAGAGGCGCGACATGCAGCAGCGCCAAAGGCAAGGTCAGCACGCTGGACCCGAGTACCAATTCATCGAACAGATACGAATCAGCGAATGGATAAAAGGTGTTCCCGGTGAAGAGATGGAGCGGGTTGTGCAGGAGGCGATACTGACCCCACCCGATGCGCCAGATGCTGTCAACTGGGTCAACTGCCGATGAGACGCCACTGTTGAGGTGTGCCGTGAGTGGCCACGTCAACGCCATTGCGATCAGCAGATACGAGAGCCTGATGAGCACGATACGCAAAAAGCGCGCCCACGATACCGCCGCAATACTACCATCCCGTGTTCTCTTCGCCGTACGTGTCGTTGTTGCGGTCACCGTCGGCTAACCAGCCACAAAGTTCTCACCAACGCAGTATATATGATGCGCGGCGTATTGTAAAAACCCTGAAGCCGATCAGTCATCATCCGTCGCAAAAATACCGGGGTCTTTCACCGCTTCACGACGTACCGTTGAAGCGCTGCCAGTTCTTCGGTGGCGCTCGGCGTGCGACTCGCGCCGCGTCCGTCGAGATCACGGTAGCGGTCGGCGATGGCGGCGCGCAGATCATCGAGGGCATCTTCGGGCGACTGGCCCATCGTGCGGAGGCCGACCGCAGGCGCGCTGATCGTGACATATTCGTCGCGCCACTCGGCGACAATGGGCAGTGGCTCGATCAACGTCAACGCGTCATCAAGATCACCGGTCAGGGTCAATGCCTGATGACTCATGGATACACCTCCACAGGCCGCACGCCGACGAACTGACGGCCCGCTTCCGCTGCCGCCGCATACACCTCCCGGAACGGCACATCCGCCGCCCGCGCAAGCGCCGCGACTTGCTCGTACTCCGGCACCGCGTCAAGGACCGCACCTTCCCATGCCTTGATCTTCACGCGCACCGGCCCCCACTGCGTGACGACGGTTTCCCATCGCCGGTCCGCTTTCTCGCGCGCGATCGGTGTGGCGCGGATGCCGAACGTCGTCGTCTCTCGAAGCAGGATTGCCGTGAGCGCAAGCCGCTCGGCTTCCGCGCAGATCGCGGAAAGTTGCACGGCGGGGCGGCTCTTTTTCATCATGATTGGCGTAAACCACGCGTCGAGCGCGCCCGCCGCGAAGAGCCGTTCCAGCGCGTAGGCGAGCGCTTCCGGTGTCATGTCGTCAATGTTGGCGGAGAGCAGGATTTCGGCGTCGCTCGTTGGTTCCGTGCTCCGGTGCAGTGTGTCGCTCGTCGCCGGAGCAATCGCGAATGGAACCACGTCGGAACGTGGTGCGACCCGCGTGCCAAGCCAGAGGCGCAGGCAATTCGGCCACGGCATCCGGCGCGCGCCGAACCCGTAGCCGACCGCTTGCAGCGTCATCGGCGGGCGGTCAAACCCCTCGGCGAGCGCGGTGATAATCGCCGCCCCCGTCGGTGTGACGGTCTCTTTGTCCGTGTCAAGCGGCACGGTCGGTGCGTTGACGTGGGCGAGGAGGGCGAGCGTCGCCGGGGCGGGTACGGGGATAAGGCCGTGCTGCGATTGCGTCCAGCCATGCCCCTGCGCGAAGGGGGAGGCATAGATCGTCTCGATGCCGAGCAGATCGAGCGCGACCGCCGTGCCGACGATATCCACGATGCTGTCAACCGCGCCGACTTCGTGGAAATGCACCTCATCCACCGCGACGCCATGCACCGATGCCTCCGCGACTGCCAGCGCGCCGAAGATGCGGAGCGCACGTTCTTTCGCACGCTCCGTCAGGCGGGATTCCTCGATCATCGCGCGGATCGTGCGCCAGTCACGTTGTGGCTGACCCGCCTCGACCTCAACGATCACGCGCGTACCGCCGATGGCATACTGGCTCGCTGGTTCGGCACGGAGCGTGTAGCCGGAAAGCCCGAGTGGCGCGAGGCCGTAGGTCAGGTCTTCCAGCGATAGGCCAGCGTGGATGAAGGCGGCGAGCGTCATGTCGCCGCTGATCCCGGCGGGCATGTCGAAATAGGCGATCCGCGTCATGCCGCCTCCGTCGCGCTGCCTGTGGCTGCGACTTCGGCACGCAACTGGCCGCACCCCGCCGCGATGTCCGTCCCGCGCGAGTAGCGGACGCTGGCCGGGAGGCCGCGCGCCGTCAACATCATCGCGAATGCCTCCGCGCTCTCGCGTGTCGGTCGTGCGAGCAATGCTCCATTCGGCCCAACCGCTTCCGCCACCGGATTGAGCGGGATCAGATTGACGTGGCAGAGAATTCCTTTCAGAAGCGCCGATAATTCGTTCGCGACCTTTCCCGTGTCGTTGACCCCGGCGATCAGCGCGTACTCGAACGAGACGCGGCGGTGCGTCTTCGCCGCGTAATAGCGCACGGCGTCCAGCAATTCGGCGATGGGGTAGTGTATATTGACCGGCATCAGCGCGGAGCGGGCCTCGTCGGTTGTCTGGTGAAGTGAGACGGCGAGATTGATCTGCCACGGTTCATCGGCGAGGCGGCGAATGCGTGGCGCAAGCCCGACCGTGCTGACCGTGATCCGGCGCGCGCCGAACTTCAGACAGTGCGGCTCATTGAGGATCGCGATTGAACGCATCACCTGATCGTAGTTCGCCAGCGGCTCTCCCATGCCCATGTAGACGATATTCGTGAGCGGTCGTTCCTGCTCCACACTCATGCGAGCGAGCGCGACGACTTGCGCGACGATCTCGCCCGCCGAGAGATTGCGCGATAATCCCATTTTTCCGGTCGCACAAAACGTGCAGCCATAGCCGCACCCCACCTGTGACGAGATGCAGGCGGACGAGCGCTCCCGATAGTGCATTAACACACCTTCGATCAGGCAGCCATCCGGCGTGCGGAAGAGCAGTTTCGTCGTCCGTGCGTCGCTGCTCGTCACGCGCGTCACTTCGTGCAGGATGTCGAGCGGGAGTGCCGCATCAATCCGGGCGCCGAGCGCCTTCGGTACACCAGGGATCGCCGCTGCTGTGGATGCGAATTTTCCGTAAACGCCGGCGTAGAGTTGCGCGGCACGGAACGTGGGTTGGCCTTGCGCCGCCAGCCATGCGTCCAGGTCTTCCGGGAGAAAATCGTAGAGCGAAACCTGTGCGCCGCGCGGCACAGCGGGAAGCGCCGCGCTTGTTGTCGTCTCAACTGTCATGTTCGCTGTTCCCTCACAGAGAACGACCGGCCCCTCGTGGGCCGGTCGCCATTCGTCCGAATCGCCAACCGTGGCCAACCGCGCTAGTTGCGACGGCCACCGCCCATGCCCGAGACGAGCATGATGTAGTAAAGCAGTTGGAGGATTGCGCCCGCCGCCGCCGCGAGATACGTCAGCGCCGCCGCGTCGAGAACGCTTTTCGCCTCACCATACTCGCTGCGAGAAACGAGTCCATTGCTGGCAAGTAATTTCATTGCCCGGTTCGATGCATCGAACTCGACGGGCAAGGTGACGAGGGCGAAAACCGTGCCGAGCGAGAAGAGCGCGACACCGAGCCATGCGATGCCAATCGCGCCGGTAAAGATGCCGAGCAACAGCAGTACCCAGCCGAAGTTCGAGCCGATATTGACCGCCGGAACAATCGCGCCGCGCAGTTTCAGGTAGGCGTAATTCTCCTTGTCCTGTACCGCGTGGCCCGTCTCATGCGCGACGATGCCCTGTGCGGCGACGGAAATGCTGCCATACACACCATCGGAGAGCCGCAACACCTTCTCGCGCGGGTCGTAATGATCCGTTAGTTCACCGGGCACGCGCTCGACCTGCACATTCTGCAAGCCCTGTGCATCAAGCAGCCGCCGGGCGACCTGCGCGCCGGTGAGGCGGTTCTCGGAAGGGATCTGCGTCATCTTGGCGTAGGTGCTCTTGACACGCCACTGCGCGAACAAGGCGAGGAACAAACTCGGTAAAAGAAACGCGAAGTAGAGCGGACTGAAAAACATGGTCGGGACCTCCAGAAGAGTGCCGATGCGACGCCGGCCTGACCGGATGCAAGGCCCTCGCCGCGCCTCGTCGCCAGTGCCGCCAAAAAGACCATTGGGTGAGAGCGGCGACACCTACTACATACGATCTGCCATGTACGGCGGTTGCAGCCCTTCGTCCCGCCGCATCATGCTCCGTATGCTTCATAGTACCATAACAGCCACATACGGCGGCACATTCCGCCCCGCAGGCTGTGATAGGATTTTGCAACGGAGACGATGGCGGTAGGGAAGGAGACGCGCATGCCCATTCAACATTCAGACTGTGCCGCCAACTTCGACACGGGAGCGGCGATTGCGGCAGTGGAAGCGGCGATGCTCCTGCATCTCCAGATGGAAGCGCCCGCGCTCGCGCCGCTCTACGGCATGATGCGCTATCACCTGGGGTGGGCGACGGCGGAATTCGGGCCGGAGCGTGCAAATGGCGGCAAGCGGGTGCGCCCACTCGTCTGCATGCTCTGTTGCGCCGCCGCTGGTGGCGATCCGGCGCGCGCCGTGCCTGCCGCCGCCGCCATCGAGTTGGTCCACAACTTCACGCTCGTCCATGACGACATCCAGGACATCAGCGCCTATCGCCGCCATCGCCGCACAGTCTGGAGCATCTGGGGTCTCGCACAGGGGATCAACGTCGGCGATGGTATGCACGCGATTGCGCACCAGACGCTCCTCGGCTTGCGCGATTACGGCGTCTCCGCTGAAGACATCATCGATTTGATGGCCGGCTTCGATGCGACGGTGCTGCGGATATGCGAGGGGCAATTCCTCGACATCGGCTTTGAGAGCCGGTGGGACATCACCGCCGCCGATTACCTCGACATGATCGGCGGCAAAACGGCCGCCATCTTCGCGTATGCCGCGTGTGCCGGTGCGCTGCTTGCGGGCGTAGATGCGGCGCGGGTCGCGGCGTTCGAGCAGTTCGGCACGGCAATTGGCCTCGGCTTTCAGGTGCGCGATGATCTGCTCGGCATCTGGGGCAATCCGGCGGTGACCGGGAAGGACGCCGCCGACGATATCCGCCGCCGCAAGAAGTCGCTGCCAATCATCATGCTGCACGAGCACGCCAGCGACGTGGATCGTCGCTACCTCGAATCTCTGTACGCAGGCGCGGAAGTCGCCCCGGACGAAATCGCGACGGTCATCCAGATGCTCGATGCCGCCGGTGTCCACGACGCCTGCCAGGAGACAGTCGAACAGTATCACATGCACGCGGCCGCTCTGCTCAACGAATCACGCGCCTCCGGCCCGGCAGCAGCGGCACTCGGTGGCTTCGTCGAGCGGATGGCCGCGCGGGACGCCTAACGGAGACCAGGTCGGTAGCCATACCCCGCGATCCGTGTCCGTCCCACCGTAAATATCTTGATGAGCACGACGCCCGCGATGAAGCCGCCAATGTGCGCCCAATACGCGACACCGCCGCTGCTCGCGCCACCGGAGCGGAAGTTCACGCCGAGCGTCACGAACCCGTTGAACGCCTGCAAGACGAACCAGTACCCGATCACGATCCAGGCGGGCAGCACGAGGGGAATGAAAATGATTCCAAGGAAGATGAGGTTGCGTACCCGGCCGCGCGGTTTGAGGACGATGTACGCCCCCAACACTCCGGCAATCGCACCGCTTGCACCGAGCGATGGCGCGAGCGAACTTTGGTTGAAGGAGATGTGCGCGACGTTGCCCGCAAGCCCGACAAGCAGGTAGAAAATGATGAATCGTCCGGGGCCCATCGCGTCCTCGACGTTGTCGCCGAAGACCCAGAGAAAGAGCATATTGCCGCCGATGTGCAGCCACCCACCGTGCAGGAACATCGCCGTAAAGAGCGTCAGATAGAGGGGCGACGTAATTTCCGGGTTGGCGGTCTGGAACGCGGCGGTATGCGTGAAACGTGCTGGGATGACGCCCCATTGATAGACGAAGAAATCCTGGTCGCTACGGCGCAGCGTGAGCAGGTAGAGAAAGACCGCGAGATTGATCGCGATCAAAAGATAGGTCACGATCGGGCGATGTAGGCGGTCACGGTTGTCGTCGCCGATCGGGAACATCGCCGCTCCTTACGCAGGTGGGTGAACCGGCTCGGTCGGGATGTCGTCTTCGTGTGTCGCATAGTGACCTGCCCGTCGCCGTCGCGCCTGGAGCATCATCAGGTACATCGTCAGGATGCCGGTCAGAAAGCCACCGACATGGCCCCAATGGGCGATGTTCGCGAGGAAATCGCTGCCCGTCAGTCGCAGGATAAACTGCGCCGGGATGAGCGCTGGGAGGAGAATAATCGCCAGCATCCAAATGATCGTTTTGGTCCGGTCCGGTCCGGGGGGTAAGAGCAGGAAATAGCCGCCCATCACGCCGTAGACCGCGCCGCTCGCGCCGATAAAGGGCGAATCCGAGTGCCGATAGAGCAGAATCACTGCAAGGCTGCTGCCCAATCCAGCGAGCGCATACAGCAACACAAAGCGCGGCATGCCGATTGTCAGTTCCACCATCCGACCGATGGCAAGCAAGAGAAACATATTCAGTCCAAGATGGGTGAGGCCACCATGCAGGAACAGGCTCGTGACAATGGTGAGGATGCGCGGGCTTGCCGGTGCGACAATTCCGGTGCCAAGAAGTTGCTGCGCTGGATGCGTAAATCGTGACGGGATCAGCGACCAATTGAGGAGGAACTGATCGCTGTCCCGGATGGACAGCGTCTGCTCAAAGAGAAAGACCGCGACATTGATCGCAATGATCGCGTACGTCGCGGTGGGCCGTCGCATCTGCGCGCGGACTTGGGAGGGCGAAGGAATCACGCTGCCTACAATTCCTTATACAGATGGTTCGGCGAACTCATCGCCACCAAAGACGCCGAACAGGTCCTGGAGCGAGGCGACACACCCTTTGATGGTCGCCGCGCCCGCGCGTGGCGCGAAAAAAAGCCCAAGCGCCAGACCAATTGTCAGATATTTGACTGCGATGCGTAGCCGGTCATCGGCACGGTGCGGGGTCATGCCAACGGCTCCGTTATTGGGCCGGTTGGTTGCTCGTTGCGCGGGAAGTACGCGGGCTGCAACTCGACGGCTGGCTCGTCGTCCATCAGCGGGTCGTCCTCAGCGGCGCGATTAAGGAGCAAGGTCGCGATCACTCCCGCCGCGATACCGAGCAGAATACCAATTGTGAATGCGCGGTCTTTCCGCTTCTTCTTCGCTACCGGCTCCGCATATGCCTCTTCAATCGTCATGGTCACCCCTCCTCTGTCTCGCCACGCACCACTCGCCGCCACGCGCGCAGTGGTATCTCCCCGGTCACTGTTTGCACGAACAGGGCCGCCATTTCGCGCCCGCGATAGAAGCGGCGGCTGCGCGTGGTGTAGTACCGATCATCCGTCGCCGCCGTCCGCACCGTGAATCCCTCCATCACAAACATCAGCGCCGTCCGCCACAAGTGAAACGGGTCGCTGACGACGATCACCGACTGCCATCCCGCCTGCCGACCGATCATCCCGACGGCGCGTGCGCTCTCCAGCGTTCGCGTCGCTCGTGGTTCGATCACAATTGCCGACTCCGGCACGCCGACCGCGACCGCGAGCGCTTGCATCACCGATGCCTCCGATATGCCCGCCTCGCCGACCCCACCCGTCACGACAAGTCGCGGCGCCATCCCCGCATGATACAACGCCACGGCCCGTTGGACCCGACCCCGCAGGGCGGCCGATGGATGACCATTGCGATGCACCTGCGCGCCGAGCACGATGATCGCGTCCGCAGGCGCGCGCACCGTCTCTCGCTCGCCACGTCGAACGAACGCGTACAGGGCCGCGACAATTGCCGCGCCGGTGGCGACAACTGCGAGTATGCCGCCGCCCCGCTTCAGTGCATTGAAAGAAACTCCGTCGCCATCCACTCATGCTAGTATAGCATCGGCGTCTCGCTCGTTGTATGTGATGTGCGAAACGGTGTTCAGCGACGCCGAAAGGGGAATGGACCGACGTGACCGCGACAGCATCATTGATTGATCCGACGACGCTGCATTGGGATGGGCATGGCCTCGTGACGGCAGTCGTGCAGGACGCGACGACAGCAGCCATCCTGATGGTCGGGCATATGAACGAAGCGTCGTTGCGCCGCACACTGGCTGGGCCGCATGTCTGGTTCTGGAGCCGGAGCAGGCAGGAACTGTGGGAAAAGGGCGCGACCTCCGGGCACTTCCTCGATGTCGACTCTGTGACCGCCGATTGCGATGGCGATGCGCTGCTCGTCCGCGCGACGCCGCATGGCCCGACATGCCACACGGGCAAACCCTCCTGTTTTCACCGCCCGATGACCGAACCGGGATACATCGCCGCTGATGACCAAACCGACGCGGAGACCGTCGCCCTCGGCCCCGAAGTGCTTCGCCAGGTCGCAGCCGTGATCGCGGAGCGGCAGCAGACGATGCCCGACGGCTCGTATACGACCTATCTCTTCCGCGAAGGCATGGATAAGATCGCGAAGAAGGTAGGCGAAGAGGCGACGGAAGTAGTGATCGGCGCGAAAAACGTCGAGCGTGGCGACGCGGACGGTCGCGATCTGCTGGCGAACGAGATCGCCGACCTTTTCTATCATGCCCTCGTCCTCGCACAAGCCGCCGACGTGCCTGACGCGGCGATCTGGCGCGCCCTCGCACAGCGGCGCGGGCATGTCGCGGATACGCCGCCCCGCGCGCCAAAGCCGAAGAAGTGAAACGGTCTTCATGCATCGGAGGGCCAATGACGACCTCACCTGTCCAAATCGCCTATACCGAGTGGGCGGCAACCTACGACACGGATCGCAATCTGACGCGCGATCTCGATCAGATGGTGACGCGCACCGTCCTGGCCGGGCGGCACTACCGCGCCATCCTTGAGATTGGCTGTGGCACCGGCAAGAACACGCACCTGCTCGCGCGGATTGGCGACTATGTGCATGCGATTGATTTTTCTGACGGCATGCTGGCGCAGGCCAAGGCCAAGGGATTTGGCCCCACCGTGACCTTCTCCGTCGCGGACCTCACGCAGCCCTGGCCCTGTGCCGATCAGTCGGTGGATCTGATCGCCTGCAATCTGGTCCTCGAACACATCGCCGATCTCTCCGTTGTCTTCGCCGAAGCGGCACGGACATTGGCGCCTGGGGGCCACCTGTTTATCTGTGAACTCCATCCGTTCAAGCAGTATCTGGGCAGCAAAGCCGCGTTTCAGCAGGACGAGGCGCGCATCGAACCGCCGACGTTCGTGCATCACGTCTCCGACTTCTTCGATGCAGCCGCTCGCACCGGTTTCACTCTAACCAGTTTCAAGGAGTGGTGGCACGGCGACGATCAGCACATGCCACCGCGCCTTGTTTCTTTTATGTTTGCGCGCGATGGGCTTCATTGCACGGAAACGGCAGGCGGAAGCCCGCTGCCGTACCGAGACTCAATGCATTAGAGGTATTCTAACGGTTTGGCGACCATGCGCTTGTGCGGCAGATCAATGTCGAGTACGACATCTTTGATCGCTGGGAGCAGCAATTCCGCGCCGTCCGGCTGCGTGACGACATAGACATCGTTCGCGCCGGTTTGCAGGATGCTGGTTAGCGTGCCAAGTGTTTCACCGGCGGCATTGACGACGGTCATGTCTATCAACTGATGCCAGTAGTACTCGCCCTCATCGAGCGGCTTCGCGTCGCGGATGTCCATGTAGAGTGGCATCCCGCGATGCATGCTTGCCTCATCGCGCGAGGAGACGCCATTGATCTCCAAAACCGCACTCGGGCTGGCGCCGCGCAGCGAACGGAGCCGACGGCGCTGTGGATCATCGCCGAGATAGACATGTGTTAAGGTCGCGAGGCGTTCGGGGAAGTCGGAAATGATGCGGATGCGCATCGCGCCATTCGTGCCGTGCGGCGCGCCGATGATACCGATCATTAGGCGCTCGGGCGGAGCATCAGCGGCAGGTTGGGCGTTCGGGAGGACATCCGGTATCTCGGCGCTGTCGCGCAGTGTCTCGTCGGGCATCGTCAATCGTCAATATCGAGCGAGACGCGCACGCCCTGCTTCGCGGCCGAGGCAGCGAGCACCGCACGGATCGCGCGGGCGATCTTGCCTTGCCGACCGATCACCTTACCCATCTCTTCGGGGGCAACGGTGAGACGCACCTCGACATTATTGCCGAACCGATTAGAGCGGACGCCGATCTGATCAGGGCTGGAAACGAGCGACCCGGCAATATAGCGGACGAGGTCTTCCATTGCCTCGCTGGAGGTATCTACCATTTACGCCTCGATGGCGGGCGCGGCGGCCCCAGTCGTGACACCGGCGCGCTTGAGGAGCGACGCAACGGAATCAGTCGGTTGCGCGCCGACGCTCAACCAATACTTGACGCGCTCCGCATTGACGACAATCGTGCTCGGCTCAGTGAGAGGATTGTAGTGGCCGACATTCTCGACAAACCGGCCGTCGCGCTTCGAGCGCGCTTCCTGGACAACAATGCGGTAATGGGGTTGCCCCTTGGCGCCCATCCGGGTCAAACGCAGTTTCAGCACGTCGGCGGTTCCTTCCTCGGTATCGTCTACACTTCAATCGCATGCGTAATGGCGGATCGAAAATCCGCAGCGATTCATCGTACATGGAACAGCGGCGGGCGTCAATGCGAAATTTCGCGTTCCGGGTGGTAACGAGCGTTGTATTCGCGCCGGAGCATACTGTAGACATGCTCGTCGTGCCACCGACCGTCCAGGAGCCACGTTTCGCGCAGCGTTCCCTCACGGATAAATCCGACCTTCTCGTACGCGCGTTGGGCACGGATGTTTTCGGGAAAGACTTCGAGCCAGACGCGATGCGCTCCACGATCATTGAAGAGCCATTCCAGGAGGAGTGTGACTGCCTCAGAACCGTATCCCTTGCTCCATGCATCTTTTTCGCCGATCAGGATGCTCAGTTCCGCAGCGCGTTCGGGTAATTCAAACCCCTCATAGTCTATCCGCCCGATTAGTCGCCTGGATTCGTCGCAGATGCCGAAGTAGCCGTTTTCCTTGAATTGCGTGAAGCGACCGTTGAGCGCGAGGTCGGCCTCGAAGGCGTGCGCTGGGAGGAAGGGAAAGCGATCGCCCCAGTAGCGCATCACGTCCGCATCATCGTGCCAGTTCCGGAGCGCGGGGAGGTCTTCAGGCTGAAACGGCCGCAGCGTCACGCGTTTGCCAACAATCATTGCTCTCTATCTCTTCCTGACGTTGTCATGCGGTGTGTGACACGATGTGCGAAAACGTATGTCACGAATCGGCCATTTGCGCGTATACTAATACGCGATTTGATGAGATGCGCGACCGTCAGCGGCGCGCACTTTCGCACGAGCAAGGTAAGGGAAAATGACGGATGGCGCAAACCCGACGCGATTACTATGAGGTGCTGGCTATCGAACGCGGCGTCAGTGGCGAGGAAATAAAGAAGTCCTATCGCCGTTTGGCACGGCAGTATCACCCGGACGTCAACAGCGAGGCTGGCGCTGAGGAACGGTTCAAGGAGATCAACGAGGCGTACGAAGTACTCTCGGACGATGAGAAGCGCGCCGCGTACGATCGTTTCGGCCACGCGGGCGTCAATGGTGGCGCGGGCGGAGGCAACCCGTTCGGCGGCTTCGACTTCAGCGATATTTTCGACTCGTTCTTCGGTGGCGGGCGGAGCGGCGGGTCGCCGAGCGCACCGATGCGCGGCAATGACGTGCGCGCCGCCATCAACCTGACGTTCGCGGAGGCGATTTTCGGGGCGGAGAAAGAAGTTGCTGTCACGCACCATGATACCTGCCCGGCCTGCCACGGCACGCGGATGGAGGGCGGGAAGCAGCCCGAAGTCTGCCCCAAGTGTGCGGGAGCGGGACAGGTTCGCCGGATGCAGAATACGATCCTCGGCCAGTTCATGACAGCGACGGCGTGCGACCGCTGCGGTGGCGAAGGCGTGTTGATTACTGACCCATGCACAACGTGCCGGGGTGAGGGCAGGGTGCGCACGACCAAGAGCCTCTCCGTCGCCATTCCCGCTGGTATTGACGATGGGATGCAGATCCGGATTGTCGGTCAGGGCGATGCGGGCGTGCGCGGTGGACCGCCCGGCAATTTGTATGTCGTTGCGCGCGTGCTCACCGATCCAAGTTTCCGGCGCGATGGTCTGACGATTCACCTGGCGCTCCCCGTCAATATTGCGCATCTCGCGCTTGGCGCGGAGATGGACGTGCCGACCGTGGATGGTGTGCCGGAAAAAATCACCGTCCCAGCAGGGACGCAGACGGGCGAGACCTTCCGTATCCGTGGCAAGGGTGCGCCCGATGTCCGTTCCGGCCGCCGAGGGGATCAGATAGTGACCGTTCAGGTCGAGACACCATCCGAACTGACCGAGGAGCAGCGCGACCTGATGCGCCAGATGGCGACCGCGTTTGGCGTCCGCGTGCATGAACCGGATCGCGGCTTCTTGGGCCGCATCAAGGACGCGCTCGGTTAATCCATGCGGCATGCATCATGCGGTGGCCTGATCGGTTGGAAATTTGAGTAAAAGAGATTGCGTGTTGCGCGACGCATCGCTATCATTGCGTGTGCAGGTAAGGGAGGCGCTTTGAGCGGCATTGACCGGTTCGAGCGGCTGATGGAGCGGGCGGTAGAAGGATCGGTAGGGAGAATGTTTCGGAGTCAGGTGCAACCGGCGGAAATCGGGCGGCGACTCGAGCGGGCGATGGAAGCCCGGCCGCTCGTTTCGGTGGATGGCACGATTGTTCCGAACGATTACCGGGTCCATCTCAATCCCGAGGATGCCGTTACGTTCAAAGAGATCGAGTCGCCACTCTGCCAGTCGTTCGAGCAGTGGCTGAGTGAGATCGCGGCCGAACGCGGCTATCGCTTCATGGGGCCGGTCCATGTCCGGCTCGTGGACGATCCGCAGGTCGGGCGGCGGGACGTGCAGGTGCAGACCGCGCTCGAAGCGCCCGTTGCGCCATCGCGCCCTGTAGCGCGCGAGGAGATGCCGCAGCGTGGCGGGTATCCCAACGCGGCGGACAGACGCACGCGGCTTGGCGATGCACCGCCGCGCGTCCGGATGGTCGCCCCCGTCGCAGGGGTCCCGGCGCCGCACGCGCCATCCGGGCCATTGCCGCAGGGCATCATCGCCCATCTCGCCGTCCAGACAGGCGCGCTTGCCGGTCGCATCTTCCCGCTCCGCTTCGCGGACATCACGATCGGGCGCGCGCTGGATAACGATGTCGTGCTCGATAGCAATGATGTTTCGCGCCGTCATGTCCGCATCGAATCGGCCGGGACGCTGCTGCGACTGATTGACCTCGGCAGCACGAACGGGACGCGTGTCAATGGTCGCCGTGTGTCGGAGCATCTGCTGCGGAATGGCGACGTGGTGGAACTCGGCAGCACACAGTTGCTCTTTCGGGTCGGCGATCCCGCCGCGTCGCCGTGACGCCGGTTCGGGGGGGCGCATCCGTTGTCTATTGAGTATGTCCTCTTCGTCCTACGCGTTGTCTTCATCTTTGTTCTCTACTTCTTCATTGTGATGATCGCCCGCGTATTGAGCCGCGAAATCACGACGCCTGCCGAAGCAAGCGCCGTGACAAATGCGGTTGTGCCGCCCGGACGCAGAGGGAGCGTTATTCCGGGGCGCGCGTATCTCGTGATGGTGGACGGCGCGGAATCCGGCATCCTGCGAGGCACGGCGCTGGAAGTCTCATCGGGGACGCTCGTTGGTCGTGCGGCAGGCGCTGACCTGCAAATTACCGATGCCTATACGTCGAGCGAACACGCTCGTTTCCGCAACGTGGGCGATCGCTGGTCACTCGATGACCTGGAGAGCATGAACGGCTCATATGTCAACGGTCAGCGCATCCGTGGCTCGCATCCGCTCGCCGACGGGGATACTGTGCAACTCGGACGGGTCGTCCTTCAATTCGTCCTCCGCCCGCCCGCGTAAACAATTCCCTGAACGATGGGGCAGATTCGTGGTTCAAATCTCTTCTCGTTCCGGCGCACCAATTTCGCGTTCCATTCGTTATACTGTTGGACGTACGAACACGGGTCGCGATCTTTGCATGCATTACGACAACTAGAGGACGGGGCATGGGTCAGCAGCAGGTCTTTCGCCAATCGCAGGTAGCAACCGCGCAATTCGCTCTGCCCGCCTATCTGGATCAAGGCTCATCGGCATTGCCGTACGCCAATGACTTCGATGATACTGGCGATGACGATGGCAGACCGCCCGGCTTTCCGGGCGCGGGCAGGCCACGCCGCCGGATGCCTGCACGCTCGTTCGTCATTGGCGGGGTCGTGGTGATCGTCGCGCTGCTCGCCGGGCTTGTCGGCTGTCTGGTCTTCGGCGCCTCGTTCAACGGCAAACTGTACGACAACGTCTACGTCAACGAACAGAACATTGGTGGTCTAACGCCCGATGCCGCACGCGCAGCATTGAACGCGCGACTCACCCCCTATCTCAATGGCCCCGTTACGCTAACGAATAACGAGACCCAGTGGACACCGAAACTGACCGAACTCGGCATGCGCGTTGCGGTTGACCGTACGGTGGATGAGGCGTATCACGCCGGTCGAGGCGGTGGCCCACTCGGCAGGCTCTGGCGCGCGGTCGAGATGAAGCAGGGCGCGAAGCAGTATGTCCCACTCTATCTTCAAGTGGATGATCAGACCCTCGCGACCTATCTCGATGGCTTGCAGACACAACTTGGGACACCACAGCACGATGCGTCGGTCGCCGTCAAGGGCAATCAAATCGTCGTGACGCCCGGCACGGACGGGACGAAACTGGACCGTGACGCGCTCAAACAGCAAGTGTTGGACAGTACGGCCCACCTCAAACCTGTCGCACTCGCGCTCCCCGTCGCCTTCGCGAAACCGACAATCACTACCGACATGGCGGAGCAGGCAAAGGTGCGGGCGGAGGCGCTCGTTGGGTTGCCGCTCTCGCTGACGTTCAACGACAAGAAATGGGACGTATCGCGCGATGAACTCGTCAGTGCGCTTCGGTTCAATGCGAATCTCGACGCACGCATTGATGCCGCCGCGCTCATGCCCCGGATCAACGCGATTGCCAGCGCGGTGAAGCAAGACCCGCAAAATGCCGTGATCGGCTGGGATACTCACCTCGTTGTCAGCCAATCCGCGAAGAATGGGCAACAACTGAATGTCGCAGAGACCGTGAGCCGCATTAACGCGTGGAATGGTGATGTCCGCACCCTCGCATTGCCAGTCGAAATTGCCAAGCCGCGCATCACCGACGATGTCGGCGCGCTTGGAATCACCACTCGGCTTGGCGTCGGTGTCTCCAACTTCTCAGGATCGGATGCGGCCCGCGCGACAAATATCAAGCTCTCAGCCGGTTATTTGAATGATACAGTGGTCGCTCCCGGCGAGGTCTTCTCGTTCCTTGACTCGATTGGTGAGATTTCGGCGGCGCGGGGGTATAAAGACGGGTACGTCATCCTCGCGGAACAGACGGTACCGGGCATCGGCGGCGGTGTCTGCCAGGTAGCGACGACGATGTTCCGCGCGGCGATGTATAGCGGCCTGCCGATCGAGGAGCGCAACCCGCATGCCTATATCGTCGGCTATTACCAGCAGGGTGGCTATCCGATCGGTCTCGACGCGGCAGTCTTTTCCCCCGGCGTGGACTTCAAATTCCGCAACGAAACCGACAAGTACATGCTCATCAAGACCGCGATTGATAGCGGCAACCTCTACATCAGCATCTACGGGTCGGACCTCGGCTACAAAGTGAATATCAGCGACCCGACGATCACGAACAAGACGAAACCACCGGACGATGAGTATGAGGTGGATCCGACACTGCCGTCCGGGGCAAAAAAACAGGTCGAATTCGCTAAGTCGGGTGAAGATGTCGCGCTGACACGAACGGTGATATCGAGTGACGGGAAGGTCGTCCGGCAGGCAACTTTCAACACGCATTATCAAGCGTGGCCGAATAAGTTTCTTATAAGCAAGGACACTGCGGCCGTTAAGACGGTGAAGGCGACGACCGCGCCCAATACACCCGCCCCGAAGACGAAAGTGCCGGACCAACCGACCAAGCCCGCACAATCACCCACAGCGCAGGCGACGCTGCCCACGAAGGCACCTGCCACACCCATTCCGACGAAAAAACCATAAACTAACTGTTCGGAATTACCGGATTGAGAGTGAATATGCGGCGGACAATATTTCTCCTCGGTCTGCTGATGGTTGGATGCGCTGGAACGCCGAACACACAGGCATCACAGACCCGCACATCCGAAATTGTCGAACTGACTGTCGCTGCGCGCACGCTGCCGACTGCGAACGCTGCGATTCCCCCCACTCCTGTGCCCACGATGCCGTCTGCATTTCTCGCTACCGCTCCGTCGCGGGCAATAGTGGTGACAAATACGGCACCAAGCGCCTCGGCTACGGCGTTATGGGAAACCGTGAACGCCGTACCCACCTCGTGTCCCAACAATGGATTCTGTTATGGTGCGGTAGACACTCAGCCAAGGCTCTTAGCGAACTCTTGGGTCGCGTTCTCACCCGCGATTCATGTGCGATTCTTTGCGCCGCCATCTCTCGTTGATACGCCGGAGTTTAATAATGATCATCGCTACTCACTCGGATCACCGTCCAACGTCTACGACTTTGAGGCGTTGGAGTATACCGATACGCCGGATTCCATGGAGGTGATTTCTCACAGACTTGGGGTACAGAGTTCGAGCGGTTCGGCAGATCACCGAATGTAAGCGTACCCGTAAAGACAAGCGGGCCGCGTTTACAGCAAGTAGGCGCATATCAGGGCAATATCGGGCAGTTCCACTACTTGCAGACGGACAATAATCTGCAAATTTCTGGGACAATATGGGTGGGTCAGGCAGGGAACGATGAGGTCGTCATTATTTATCGCTGCACCCCCGAGCGGGAGGTAAATCTCGATCAAGAGATGGCACAGGTTATGATGACAATGGATTTCGATGCGCGATAAGAGACGCAGTTCTACCCTTAAGGAACATTTGCATTTTTGCCGACGCATAGTAACGATGCGAAGCCGTCTTGTCGGCTGGCCGATTGCACTGCGTGACAGATGCAGGACGGGATTGTGCGTTTCGCGGAGCCGTATGGTAAGGTGCGTCTGGGAACGCCTGTCTGTACGTACGGGCAAAGGTGAGGAACGCATCATGACGTATGGAAGGGAAGGGGTATGCGTGTGCGTAGATTGACTTGTGTAACCAGTGCTAGTGTGGTGCTGATGATGCTGTTCAGTATGCTCGCATCAAGCGGGACATCGGTCAGCGCGGCATCGGATTACTACGCTGATACGGGGCATTATCTCTACGGCCAGTTCCGCGATTATTGGAACGGTAATGGCGGCTTGTTCCGGTTCGGCTATCCGATCTCGAAAGTCTTCAACCAGAAGTCCACGAACAGCCAGACCTATCCGACGCAGTATCTTCAGCGTGCGGTCTTCGAGCAGCATCAAGAAAACAAGGGGACGCAGTTCGAAGTGCTGGGTCGGTTGCTCGGCGTGATCCAGGCCGGGGCGAAGGTCCAGACCGACCCGAACTTCAAGCCAGTGACCAAACCCACAGACGGACGGCTCTTTTTCGATACGACGAATCACACCATCGGTGGCAGCGACCCCGGTAATGCGGCGATCCGCTCGTATTGGGAGGCGGCCGGGAACGGTAATGTCCAACAAAGTATCATCGTCTTCGGCTATCCGATCTCGGAGCCGTTCGACGAGCAGAATGCGCCCGTTCCGGCGGGGGATGGGCAGATGCACCGCGTCCAGTATTTCGAGCGCTATCGGCTGGAATACCATCCGGAAAACAAGGATCCGTACCGGGTGCTGATCGGTCTGCTTGGTCAGACGCAAGCGACGAATGACAATCTCGACCCCGCGCTGCTCGCGCCCGAGCCAGCCGGTCAGCCACAGCCGGACTGCATCGGGCAAGGCCCGTGTGTCGGGCAGCCCTTGCCAAAGAGTTTTGCCGCTCTCCATGTCGGTGACGGCGCGGACGGCTACGGCTTCAACGTGGATGCGAACGGACTCGATGCAGGAAGCAAAGACATGATGTTCAGTCAGGTCTCCGGCGCGGGATTCAATTGGATTCGCCAGCAGGTGCGCTGGAGTTCTTACGAGCCTGCCAAGAGCCAGTTCGGCAACGACTATGTCGCGCAGGTGGACACGCTTGTCAACGCAACAGCGGCCAAGGGTGACAAGATTCTTCTGAGCATCGAAAGTTCGCCAGCCTGGGCGGGGAGCAATGAGGGGCTCCCAAACAACCCAAAGGATATGAGTGATCTCATGACCTTCATGGCAAACCGCTACAAGGGCAAGGTGCAGGCGTACGAAGTCTGGAATGAGGAGAACTACGCCAAGGAGACGGGCGGGCAGGTCAACGTCGGCGCCTATATCCCCATCCTCAAGGCGGGATACCAGGCGCTCAAAGCCAGCGACCCGAATATTACCGTCGTCTTCGGTGGTC
>JAABUU010000673.1_pt1 | contig 72693 bp, 74 predicted proteins | sample 5559301 | NCBI WGS metagenome assembly JAABUU01 (sample SAMN10711884, study PRJNA513360) | rock metagenome | isolation source: Antarctica rocks | place: Antarctica: Victoria Land, Richard Nunatak white
TGTGCCAACGCGGATTTGAACGCCGCGAAAAACATAGAGGCACGGGGGCGGTCGTCAAAGCCCCTAATGTTCCGCCCGCTTGCGGGTGAGGGACAAGCCCCCTGCCTTTAGGCGGGGGTATTTGACTGACGGGACGAACTCGGTCTGTGTCCGCGTCCGCCCTGCTCAGGGGCAGACGCTGCCCTCACCGAGCGGAGTCGTGACCGTGGAGATCAGCCGGGTCCTGCCCCCCGCCCCTGCCCAACCAGTTTATGAGTTTGAGTGGAAGGTGGGCGACATTCATGCCCGTCTTCCCACGGAAAACAGTGCCTTTGAATCCGAGACGCAGTACGGACTGCTCGCCTGGCAGCGCGCCGCGCGGGTCACACTGGACGCCGCCACCCAAGCGGGCGTGCGGTCGCAGGTTCAACAAATCCACGATGCAATGGCGGCAAAAGACGCGGCCCGCCTGACGGCGCTGCTAACAATCAAGGCGCACGACAAGGCCGTGATCTCCGGCTTTTCTTCCGCCCAGTTCTTGACGGATCAGGAGCGCTATTTTCAGGACAAGTTTGACCGGCCAAGCTGGGCGATGGAGCCGATCAACCCTGTCGGCTTCCAGTACCGCCTGTATGGAGAAGGGCGCGTTGTGGGCGTCAAGGACGGGCAGGGCCAGGATGTGATCCGGTCGCGCCCTCATGTGGATGGGGGAGTTTCTACCATTCCCCTGTTTGTGTCCCTCTTGGATACCCGGTGGACCATCACCCGCTAAGGAAGTCGGAATGTCATTGCAGCATACTCAGGGGCAGCCGTGCGGAGGGCGCCGCTTGCCTCTGCCGCCTCGCACCGTCTCTCCGGCGCTGGGGCGCTATTTGAGGGCAACGGTTCTGCCTATTCCACTGGCTTTGTTTGGGTTTGGCCTAATTGTCTTCTGGGGCAACTGCGGCTTTGGCGCCGATATCGAGTCGCTGTTGTTCAAACCTCCTCTTCGCTTAACCGCCGGCACCGTCACCCGCTTCGAGCCGACGGGCGCGCGCGAAAGCACTGGGACCCTCCCGCTGACTCCCCACTATGCATTGTCTGCTGTTGCCAGTGTTCCGATTTACGCCGTTTATTTTTCTTATGCGCCCGCTCAGGGCGCGCACCGCACCGGAGTCTGTTTCGCCAATGGTTTGAAAAGCCGACCCAACATGCCCGTTGCGGAGGCCGCCGGCGATGAAGGTGATCTGCCGCTGGCGCCCCATACCACTGTGACGGTGGAAACCGTGGCCGGGCAGCCGGCCGACGCGCGCATTCGGGGTACACGCACCAATCTTTACGAGATACACGCGCTGATTGCCTTTCTGTTCCCCGGCGTCGGCCTGCTTGTACTTGTTCAAGGCCGCCGCTACCTACGCCGCGCCTTGCGCCTGCTGGCGCTGGGGCAGGAAGACCCGGCAGGCCGGCTTTCCGACCCGGCGAATGCCGCGCAGTGCGTCTCGCTGGCCGTGTTTCCCTTGAACCGAGTAACGGTAAGCAGTGACGAGCTTCAGCCGCCACCCAATTCGACCTTTAGGCTCTGGGGATTGCCCCTGCTGGCGCTCGGCTGCAATCTTTGGTTTATTGGAGCCAACGCCAAAGCAATTTTTTACCCGATCCAAGTCTTTCTCAAGTTTATCTAGGCCACGAGCGCTAAAGAAAGAAAACACAAAAGAAAGAAAACACCCATGGGTTTTAACTCCTCTCCTGCCCTCCTGCGCCGGCTTCTTCTTCCGCTGGCATTCTGCGCCGGTGCGACCGGGCCGCTCCGCGCCGCGCCGATGAGACCCGTCGCCCCTGCCGCCAAGCCGCCGGACGCTTCTGCCCAAATACCGAACCCGCAGGCGTACAACCGGGGGACGCCAGAGCGGACGCTGGCCGAGTTCCTGGCTGCGTGGCGCAGCAAGAACTTCAATCAAATGGCGCAGGCTACAGACATAACCTGGAAGCACACTGACGCCACTCCGATTCAGACGCTGCGTAAGCAGTTTATGCCGGTGATCCTCGTCAGCGCCCGGATTATCGGGCCGGGCAAGGATGAATGGTCGCCTCAGCCTACGGAGAACATTGCCTGCCTCAAGATGTCACTGCGCTACCGCTCCCACAATGGGTTACACGCACAAACGCTGTCCGCCACGGTCATGCGGGAGCTGCGTCCCTATGTGCAGGATCGCCGGGGAACATGGGGCGTCAACCCGGAATTCACAGTCGAACTTGATAAGTAGCCCAGCTTATCGTAAGAATGCTAACAAATCACGGAAAGACCACTAGGACCAGAAGGCCCAAACGAAGGGAAGAACTTGAAGGGAAGAATTTGGATATGGTGCGGCTTCGGCGCGGACGTCAAAGCGATCCTATTCCTCGCCCCGAAACGGACAGTTCAAGGCGTGGTTACGCGCATTGAGGCGACCCCGTTCCGCGAGGGCAGCGGGTCGTCTCCGGGGCCGGGCAAGTATTCCTCCCTCTCGACGCGCCCGATCTACGCCGTCCATTACGCCTTTGTTCTGCCCAGCGGGCAACGGCTATCGGGCATTTCCTATGGCCCCGGAGACGCGGAGACGGGACCATCCCTGTGGGTGCATGACCCCCACAGCCACTCGCTCCGGTTTGGGGACAGGGCGGATGTGCCGCTCACGGCAGGCATGGCCGTTCCGGTGGAGACAGTGCGCGGCTCACCCTCGGTGTCGCGCCTGGATCAGATGGGATCCAATGTTTTCCCGCCGTACCGCCTGATCATCCTGGCGTTTACCGCCCTGGGCGTAGTCTGGATGCTACCGGGCCTACGCAACTACCGCCGCGTCCGCACCCTGCTCGAGTTGGGCGTGGAGGACAAGAAAGGTGAAAATCTGTGCGACCCGGCGGGCCTTCTGGCGAACCTCCCGATCAGCCCGCCCGCCGACAAGTGGCTGGGCATCCGGGACGATGAGTTGCACAACCCCAGCCTAGTGAGGCTCGCGCTTGTGCTTCTAGTCCCCGTCCTGGGTTTGACTTGCACTGGGGTTTACGTCCACAACCACCTGGCTGAGATAGTCTATACCTGGCACACGCTCCTGGGAGGAGGCTGACAGCCCGGCATGGACATCGAGTCGGGCCGCCTGATGCCGGGTATAACTCATGGACAGGCTTCAACTAGACGACAGGAGTCCTTGAAATGAGCAGGGCGACAGAAAACTTTAAAGGGAGAGGCCACGGGATATTCCGCGCGGCCCTCTGTGCCGCGCTGGCTGCTCCGGCGCTGTTAGTCGCTGGTTGTCATGCCGCGCCCGCCCTGCTGCCCCCTTCTTTAGGAACAAAGCACATGGGCGACTATCAGGTGCTGGTGAACTACGAGGAACTTAAGCTTGATGTCCGCGTGAACGACATGCCTGTCCTGCTCAACACGCGCGGACAGGGCTTCGGCGTTTATGTTATCAATAACCTCCTGATTGGAGCCGATAACACTCTTACCGTCACTGTCAAGCCGCCCCACGGCGCGGCCCACGCCCCTGCCAACGCCTCGATGCACATCAATGTCACTGCCTCCTCCGGCCAGGACGGCGGGAACAAAGGGCGTGTGCTCTACAACTACGAGTGGAAGATGAAAGACATCCATGCGCCGCTGCCGAGCCTGCGGGAGCATTTCCAGGCCCAGCCGCCGTCTGAGCCGTTGAGCTGGCAGAACGCGGCCAAGATCCAGCTTACGGATGCGGACAAGGCCGGCATCAGTGCCCAGATCAGGCGGCTCTATCACGCGATGGAAACCAAAAACGTGGCAGAAACGGCGGCGCTGCTCGTCTCGGAGGCGCATGACCAGGCGGTCGGCTTCGGGATGCCGCTTGCTCATCTTGAGGCCGACCAGCGCCAGGGCTATCAGGAAGACTTCAGCCAGTCCGACTGGCACCTCAGCCCGATTAACTACGGCGCGCTGGAGTACGACCTCTACGGCGGTGGGCGGGTCGTGCTGGTACACACCCGTGACGGGCGCAAGGTCTTCACGTCCGCGCCCGACAAGGACGGCTCTTCCGTAGCCTTCGATCCCCTTTTATCTCAAATCAATGGCCAGTGGGTCATCATCAAATGAGATCCCAAACAGGTGGCAGTCTGGGCCCACCCCCACGCTCAGTCCCCTGGTTGACGCCCTTCTACCTCGTGCTCATCACGACCCAGATTGGCTGGCTGCTCCTGCTGACCACAGGCTGGGTGTTTTGGAACTACTGCGCGTTTGGGGCTGATGTCAAAGCGCTCCTATTCCGCGCCCCCACGCGGGGCGTAACGGGGACGGTCACTCAGGTCACCCCCACGAGGCTGCGGGAGGGCATCGGCCAGACCGAATCCCGCCATTCCAACCATGTGCCGACGCGGCCTATCTACGCGGTGCATTACACCTTCCCGCTGCCCGCCGGAGGCATAGGCTCAGGCATCTCCTACATCGGCGGCGACGAGAGCGGCCCAGCGGCTGACGCAACGGTCGGGCAGGGAGATGATACTGAGCGGACGCTCCAGCCCGGTATGCCCGTTCCGGTCGAGTGCGTCCGCAGCCGTCCCACGATGTCCCGCATTCGGGGAATGCGGTCGAATGTTTACCCTCCGTTCGTCCTGATCTCTCTGGCTTTCCCCCTGGGCGGGATCTTCTTCATGTTGCCGGGCCTACGCAGCTTCCGCCGCATCCGTGCCCTCCTGGCGTCGGGCGTGGAGGACAAAGAAGGCAAAAACCTTTGCGACCCCGCCGGCCGCTTGCAGCCCCTGCCCGTGGATGGCCCTGCCGCCGGCTGGCTGGGCATCCGCGACGGCCGGCTTCACGCTCCCAGTTCGTGGGGCCTCGGCCTCGTGTCGCTGCTCCCTGTCCTCGCCCTGCTCGGCAATGGGGCTTTTATTCACAACCACTTGGCCGACATAGTTTACACATGGCACACGCTCACGGGTCAGAACTGAAAAACCGGTAGGAACACCGAGCCGGGCCGCCTGGATTTGGGTATAATGCTCTGAAACGCGACTGACACCATGCATCCCCGGAGGCACACGGCCGGGGACAGGAAGCGTCTTGAACTACCGCCATGCCATCCTCGAAGAACGTCCATTTTCGGAACCTCACCGCCGCCCATGTGGACGACCCGCACGGCGGCTGCGGCGCGCACAGCGGCCCGCTGACGCAGGGCAGCCCGCACGTCTTTGTCCAGGGCCGGCCCCTCGTTCGCGAGAAAGACCTGCCGCCCTGCGCGGGACGGCCCGATCACGAGCCGGCTGTCCACTGCCACGTCGGCGGGGGCGGCGGGGCGGCCACCTCGACGATCAAGCGCGGCGGCGTCCAGTCTGCGCCGCGCAGCAAGTGTACAGCGGCGGGCCATCCCGTGGACGTGGCGACGGGCCATGTGTTCACCGACGTCTTTGAGCTTGCCGCCCCTGCCCTGCCCGGCTTCCCCTTCGCGCGCTCCTATACCACCGAGACGGCGGGCGAGACCGAGACGGCGGGCGAGAACGGGCCGCTCGGCTGGGGCTGGACCCACTCGCTGGCGCAGCGCCTGGAACACGGGGCGGAGGGCATGACCTACCAGGACGCCGAAGGGCGGCGCGTGCTGTTCCCGCCGCTGGACCTGGGCGACTCGATCCAGCACCTAGATGAGCGGATCACGCTCGCCCAGGGGAATGAAGGCGAGTATGTCCTGGAGCGCGCGGACGGGTTGCTGCTGTTCTTCGAGGACGAACCGGGTCTGGGCATCGCGCGGCTCCAGAGCGTCTTCGACGAGGGGGGGCAGTCGCTCGTCTTGGAGTACGAGGCGTCGCTGCTGCGCCGCGTCACCGACTCGCTGGGGAACGTCTACCGTGTTGACTCGGAAGACGGGCTGCACTGGCACGGCCTATGGCGCGAGGCCGACGAGGCGGGGCCGGAACAGTGCCTGGCGCGTTACGAGTACGACCGGACCGGGAACCTGCTCGCCGCCGCCGATGCGCTGGGGCAGTGGCGGCGCTACGGCTATGATCACGCCCACCGGCTGGTCCAGGAAACGGATCGCAACGGGTTTTCGTTCTTCTTCGAGTATGACGCGCGTGGCCGGTGCGTTCGGACGCGCGGTGGGGACGGCGTTTATGACCTTTCGTTCTCCTATGCCGGAGACCGGCCTCTGACCACCCAGCGCGACGCGCAGGGGCGCGCGACGATCTATGAATACAGCGACTTGGGCCTGGTCACGCGCGTCACGGACGCCGCCGGTCAGCCGGAGACGTTCACCTACGCCGGTGCCCATCAGGTCGCCCACACGGACGCGCTGGGCCGGACAACGCGATTCGAATACGACCCGCAGGGCCGCATCACGGAGCGCACTTCTCCGGGCGGGGCCGCGCAACAGTCCGCGTATGACGGCGGCGGGCTGGCATCTCTGACGGACGCCGAGGGGGACGCGCTGACGCGCACCGTGACGCCCGAAGGCCGCCTGCTGGTGACCTCGCCCTCGGCCTTCGCCCCGCTGCTGGCGGTCCACGCCGACCCTGACGAGGGCTGCCTGGTCGTCGCCGACGGCGCGGGGCATGAATCCCGCCTGTACCTCGACGGCGCGGGCCGCCTCGCCGCCGCCGAGACCCCGCTGGCACGGACTCTCGCGGCTGGGTACGATGCCCAGGGGGACCTTGAGGCCCTGACCGACGGCGCGGGCCGGGGCGTCCGCTTCGGCCACGACGCCCTGGGGCGGCTGACGGCGGTGGAGCGCGAGGGCGGCAGCGGCTTCCGCTTCGCCTATGACCACGAAGGCAACCTGACCCACTTCATTGACGGCAACGAGGCCGTCACCCGCTTTGGCTATGCCGGCTTCAATCAGCTTCACTCCGTCACCGCGCCCGACGGCCGCGCCGTGCGCTTCGAGTATGACGATGCGGGTCGCCTGCACCGGCTGACGGACGCCCGCCGGTCGTTCTGGCAGTTCGACTACGACGCCGTGGGCCGCGTCGAGCGCCTCCTGCACCCGGACGGCGGCTCCGAGTCCTTCTCCTATGACCCGGCGGGCCAGGTCCGGCGGCGCACGGCCCGGAGCGGGGCCGGATTCGATTACGAGTACGACGCGGACGGCAACCTGACCGAGACCCGCTGCGGCGACGGCACGGCGCTGGCCTTCCGCTATGACAAGAACGGGCGCGTCACGGCCGCGTCCGGCCCCGGCTCGGAAGTCTCGTTCGAGTACGACGGCCTGGGCCGCCTGACCCGCGAAACGCAGAACGGCCAGGCGGTTGCCTATGCCTATGACGCGGCGGGCCGCTTGTCCGGGCTGACCACGCCCGGCGGCGAGCGAATCGCCTACGAATACGACGCGGACGGCGACTTGGTCGCCGTCACGAACTGGAACGGCGGCAGGCACGCCTTCGTCTACGATGAGGCCGGGACGATGCAGTCGGCCCACGCGCCCAACGGCATCTCGACCCGCTTCGACTACTCGCCTCTGGGCCTGCCCCTCGCCATCCACCTGGAGCGCGACGGCGAGGCCGCCCCGCTGGCCCGGATCGGCCTGCGCTACGACGGCAACGACGCGCTTGTCGAGGCCGCCGACAGCGCCCTGGGCCGCGCCCGCTTCGAGTACGACCCGGCGGGGCGGCTCGTCCGGGCTTCGGGCGCCTCCCCCGAAGAGTTCGAGTACGACCCGGCGGGCAACCTCGTCAAGCACGGGCGGCAGGGGTACGAGTACGACGCCGCCAACCGGCTGGTCGGCGGGGCGGGCCTCGCCTGCCGCCACGACGGCGACGGCAACCTCGTCCAAGAAGAAACGCCCGAGGGCGTCCGGCGCTTCACCTACGACGCCCTGGGGCTGCTGACCCGCGCCGAACTGCCCGGCGGCGTCAACGCGGAGTACGGCTATGACCCCTTCGGGCGACGCCTGTGGAAGCGCGTCCAGGACGCCGGGGGCCGATGCACCGAGACGCGCTGGGTCTGGGCCGGCGACCAGCCCCTGTCCGAGACCGTCACCGATGACGACGGCGACACCGTCGAGTCCCGCGACTTCCTGTTCCTGCCCGGCTCCGGGACGCCGCTGGCCCAGCGCGTGGACGGGGCGGTCTTCTGCTGCCACACGGACAGCCGGGGCGCCCCCACCCGCCTGACGGACGGGCAGGGCCGGGTCGCCTGGGCCGCCGCCTACGCCGCCTACGGCCAGGCCCACGTCCGCCGGGAGGGCGTGCGCCAGCCGCTTCGCCTGCCGGGCCAGTACCACGACGAGGAGACGGGCCTGCACCAGAACCGCTGGCGCCCCTACGACCCCAGCCGGGGCCGCTACCTGTCCCCCGACCCGCTGGGCCTGGCGGGCGGGCTGAACCTCTACGCCTACGCCGGCAACGACCCCATCGGCCAGGCCGACCCGCTGGGCCTGTTCCCCAGCCTGGCCCAGCTCATTGGGGGCCACCTGGGGCCGCAGGCCGCTCAGAAGTACCTGAGCGCCAAGGGGGGCGTCACCCGGGCCGTACTGGACCATCTCGGCCCGCTCCGCAGGTTGCTGCCGCCCGCCAGCCCGCGCCCGCCCGACCCGGCGATGAGCCTGGCGCACCCGCAGCAGCACCTGCCGCCCGCCCCTGCCCCCACCGCGCAGGCTCCTCAGCCCCAGAAGGCGGCCCGCCACGCCCCGCCCCACCACGCCCCGCCCCCGGCCAGGGCCGCCCAGAGCTGCGCCCCGCCCCGGAGGATAGCCGCGCCCGCCCTGCCCCAGCCGCGCAGCGTCACCGGCTTCCTCCACAACGTCCCCGGCTCCCTCAAGGGCGTCGGCACCGGCCTCCTCGGACTGCCCAAGATGCTCTGGGACACCGGCGGGGACATCGGCACCTCCCTCAGCGACGGAGTCTCCGCCGCCTACCACCGCGCCCACGGCGAACCCGACCTGGCCGACGCCGAGGACCAGGAGGCAAAGCACGCCGACGACCGCACCCGCGAGAAGCTGCTCAACCTCGTCCCCTTCGGCGGCAGCGGCGGCGGCATCGCCCACTACGCCGAGGCCGGCGGCGACTGGGCCGCCTCCCTGGGCCAGTCGCCCGAAGTCGCCGCCGTCATGCGCCAGGAGGGCGGGGCCGCCCTGCACCGGGCCAACGGGTACATGGCGGACATGGCCTACCAGGACCCGGCGGGCTTCGCGCTCAACCTCCTGCCGCTGGCGGGCCGGGCGGCGGCCCTGAGCCGGCTGGGCAAGGTGGCCGATGCGACCGAGGCGGCCTCGCGGGAGGCGGCGGCGGCTGGCGATGCGGCGCGGGCGTCTCAGCTCAGTGAGCGGGCGGCCCGCTACCGGCAGGCGATCTCTCTGGCGCGGGGCGGCAAGGCGGGGGCGGCGGCGGCTCGGAAGCTGTCCGCCGGGGGCAAGGCGTCTCTGGCGAAGGGGCGGGCGGCGGTGGGCAAGTACCGGGAGCGCCGGGCGGGGGGGGACAAGGCGGCGGGGGTGCGGGACGCGGGCGACCCGCTGGCCCCGCACACGCCGGGGAGCCTGGCCAGAGGGCAGGCCGCCGCCGCAGGAATGCGCGGCAAGTGGCACGATCAGGCGCACGGACGGCCTGCGGGGCAGGGGCAGCCGGCCCTGGCTCACGCGGGCGGCGGGGGCGGCGGGGCCACGACCCACCCCATCGGCAAACCCGGCGTGATGAAGATGGTGGGCGGAGAAGCGTCATCAGACGCCGTGCCACGTCTCAAGGCAAATGGGGAGTTTGACGACCCCGTTCTGGAGGCACAGTACCAAAAATATGTCCGTAGCAACCCCGCCAGAGGTCGGACAGTGCGTGACCGCCTTGCATGGAAGCGCGAGAGAGAGCAATGGGCTATCAGCCCTGCCGCCAGAGGTAACGCCTTTAACAAAACCGTCAACGCACGCAAGCTTTATCCATACAGCGAGGTTCATCTCAGAAATGGAACATATGTAGATGGGTATCGTCCGCCTAGAGGTAGCAAGCCAGGCGAGATAGTGTCGCGGAAGGCCATCGACTTTGATGACTATTCAGAGAGCGACCTTCGAACTCACTTGCGTGAGTTCAACACAAAATACCAGCCCGGAACAGAGATCACGACCAAAAAGTATCCTGAACTGTATGGAGACAACCTATCAGGGAGGAAAATCTTAGAAGTTCCTGAAACTAATCAAACTTCGACAAATCGGCAACGTTTTGAGAACATCGCGCAAGAGTACGGCATCGAAATCCGATACACACCCGAGCACTGAGTCAAAAAGGAACAGCCATGAACACGAAAGAGTCAGCCAAGCAAAGACTAATCCATGCGCTCGTCGGTATTCACTTCTCTGAACGCTACTACCGCTATTATGAGCAAACCCGCCACCGATCTCCGCAGAAATTCATGGCCCACGAGAACATCGCCAAGGCGCTGGTTTCGACCGGACTTGACTTCAAGTTCGACACGCGGGAGAAGTTTTTCTACCACCGCGAAAAGCATGACGCCTTTCAAATAAGCCTTCATGTAGCCTTTACTTCTTCGGCTGCAGAGTTTATTCTGGCTGTAAAAACGCCTGTCGGACATATCGGCGGCCCCTTCTCGTTACTAGCGGAAGAAGTGGCTCTGCGGCATGATGCCGGTTTTTCTTACTCGCCTCCCTATCCGGACCCTCTCTTTTCTGACCTACAAGAACTAAGAGAGGTGATTCTGTTTGGCACGTCTCTCTTTGAAGATGCTAAACAGGCTTTCCTAGAGGCCGCCGGGCATCAGTCACCAGCCACGGCGTTAAGAGGAAACTAGCTCATGGACCTATTCATGGTGAGTCTAACCGCTAGCGAGGTAACGGACGTCATTCAGGGAGCGGACGTGTGGGAGTTAGTCGAACTCCTGCAAGACAATCCTAGCCGCCTCCTTAATCTGGAAGAAGCTTGGTGCGGCCTTCACTTCGTGCTGACGGGCGAAGTACCCATCTTGAAGTATGAGGCTATCCAAAGAGGGACTCCGTGGTATGAAGACTCACTGGAAAACATCCTCATGGGAGGAGAGCCTACTGCTTATAAGTGTGCGTTCGGCATGGTCCGCTGTGTCCCCCCCGGTATGGTAGCTTATATGGCACCTAGGCTTGTGGGAGTCGGTGTTTCAGATTTAAGATTATGGTACAACCCGGAGATTCTCATCGAGAACAGTATTCCTCCTGAGATATGGAGCGAAGACGCTTCTGCTCTCCAGTGGTTGCTGAACAATTTCGTGGAGATGAAGAAGTTCTATCACGACACCGCTCGGCAAAACTATGGTCTTTTAATCTACATTACCTAACACGGCTAAGACTTCTAGCCAAATAAAGACATTTACTGGCAGGGCGAGAATCAGGCTATATTAGTGGAACAGAACCGATCTGCCCGGCGGCGTCAACGCGGAGTACGGCTACGACCCCTTCGGGCGACGCCTGTGGAAGCGCGTCCAGGACGCCGGGGGCCGATGCACCGAGACGCGCTGGGTCTGGGCCGGCGACCAGCCCCTGTCCGAGACCGTCACCGATGACGACGGCGACACCGTCGAGTCCCGCGACTTCCTGTTCCTGCCCGGCTCCGGGACGCCGCTGGCCCAGCGCGTGGACGGGGCGGTCTTCTGCTGCCACACGGACAGCCGGGGCGCCCCCACCCGCCTGACGGACGGGCAGGGCCGGGTCGCCTGGGCCGCCGCCTACGCCGCCTACGGCCAGGCCCACGTCCGCCGGGAGGGCGTGCGCCAGCCGCTTCGCCTGCCGGGCCAGTACCACGACGAGGAGACGGGCCTGCACCAGAACCGCTGGCGCCCCTACGACCCCAGCCGGGGCCGCTACCTGTCCCCCGACCCGCTGGGCCTGGCGGGCGGGCTGAACCTCTACGCCTACGCCGGCAACGACCCCATCGGCCAGGCCGACCCGCTGGGCCTGTTCCCCAGCCTGGCCCAGCTCATTGGGGGCCACCTGGGGCCGCAGGCCGCTCAGAAGTACCTGAGCGCCAAGGGGGGCGTCACCCGGGCCGTACTGGACCATCTCGGCCCGCTCCGCAGGTTGCTGCCGCCCGCCAGCCCGCGCCCGCCCGACCCGGCGATGAGCCTGGCGCACCCGCAGCAGCACCTGCCGCCCGCCCCTGCCCCCACCGCGCAGGCTCCTCAGCCCCAGAAGGCGGCCCGCCACGCCCCGCCCCACCACGCCCCGCCCCCGGCCAGGGCCGCCCAGAGCTGCGCCCCGCCCCGGAGGATAGCCGCGCCCGCCCTGCCCCAGCCGCGCAGCGTCACCGGCTTCCTCCACAACGTCCCCGGCTCCCTCAAGGGCGTCGGCACCGGCCTCCTCGGACTGCCCAAGATGCTCTGGGACACCGGCGGGGACATCGGCACCTCCCTCAGCGACGGAGTCTCCGCCGCCTACCACCGCGCCCACGGCGAACCCGACCTGGCCGACGCCGAGGACCAGGAGGCAAAGCACGCCGACGACCGCACCCGCGAGAAGCTGCTCAACCTCGTCCCCTTCGGCGGCAGCGGCGGCGGCATCGCCCACTACGCCGAGGCCGGCGGCGACTGGGCCGCCTCCCTGGGCCAGTCGCCCGAAGTCGCCGCCGTCATGCGCCAGGAGGGCGGGGCCGCCCTGCACCGGGCCAACGGGTACATGGCGGACATGGCCTACCAGGACCCGGCGGGCTTCGCGCTCAACCTCCTGCCGCTGGCGGGCCGGGCGGCGGCCCTGAGCCGGCTGGGCAAGGTGGCCGATGCGACCGAGGCGGCCTCGCGGGAGGCGGCGGCGGCTGGCGATGCGGCGCGGGCGTCTCAGCTCAGTGAGCGGGCGGCCCGCTACCGGCAGGCGATCTCTCTGGCGCGGGGCGGCAAGGCGGGGGCGGCGGCGGCTCGGAAGCTGTCCGCCGGGGGCAAGGCGTCTCTGGCGAAGGGGCGGGCGGCGGTGGGCAAGTACCGGGAGCGCCGGGCGGGGGGGGACAAGGCGGCGGGGGTGCGGGACGCGGGCGACCCGCTGGCCCCGCACACGCCGGGGAGCCTGGCCAGAGGGCAGGCCGCCGCCGCAGGAATGCGCGGCAAGTGGCACGATCAGGCGCACGGACGGCCTGCGGGGCAGGGGCAGCCGGCCCTGGCTCACGCGGGCGGCGGGGGCGGCGGGGCCACGACCCACCCCATCGGCAGGCCCGGCGTGATGCAGATGGCTGGAAAGGGTGAAGTGGGTGAAAACCCATCTCTAACGGAACGCATCAGGCGTAACAGAAATCTGAAGACAAGACCTAAAGTGGCACCAGTCGTGTCCGTAAAGAAGGACTACCATACATTCGATCTAGCACAAAAATCAAAGGACTTCAGGAAGAAGACGGAGTACTATGGGACCAGTAATGTCGTGGTCATAGAATACGATGGCCCTAGAGATCTAAACGGCAATTTGCCAACGGTAGCGGTCAAGAGCATCCCGCAGGGCGATCCGGGTGGACTAGCACAGATTCATTCTGAACCCCTCGGACTTCTGGAACTGGAGAAGGCGGGTGTCCCCTTGAGTAAGGTGACCAGAGTATACACAGAGCGCGCCCCTTGTATGTCTCCGCGTAATTATTGTGCTACTCTACTTGCCTCTGAGTTGCCGAGGGTGCCGGTTTATCACAGCTTCGAGTTCGGCACCACAGAAGAGTCGATGGCGGCGGGGAATGCCGCGCTAGAGAAAGAACTCCGCATTCTGAAGAAGCAAACAGAAGCGGCGGAAGGGCTGAAATGATTACTCCCTCAGAATTCGTAGCACAGTGGGGTGAGGACAACCTGATTCAAAACACGCCGGAGGCATTGGCGGGTATACAACTGTCCCAAGCGTCAAAGCTGTTCCTGATTGAAGCAGGTCTGCCCGCACACGCCGATTTTGGGCTTCAGTTTGATCGCTTCAAGGACGAAATGCCGACGCTGCTGGAAGCCTTTCCCAATGACTATGTCTTCCCACCTGAGTATTGCTATTACCGTCCCATCGGGGTAGACTACGCAACAATCATCTGTCTCTCAGAACAAGACGGTGGCCGCATCTACAGCGTTGACATTGATGGGCACCTACCCACCCGGTTAATGAGTTCCGATGTGCCCCATCTGGCAGAGTTTTTGCTGGTCTTCCGCCGCCACGAGATCTGGGCACAGACAACACATCCTAGCGAGGAAAAGATAAAGCTATCCGCCCTGGAACTACGAGACGAACTCCGTCAGCGAGATCCAGAAGCAATGCGGGACGAACAAAACTACTGGCCGCAGGTAATGCTGGACATGATATACGGCGGTTGATTCGGTAAGCCAATGATCACCCCAAACGAGTTCAAGACGCAGTGGGGGGACGATCTGGTAAGGAACACCCCTGCCTCATTGGAGAACGTCCACATCCCGGATGCTTCCAAGCGGTTCCTCATCGAAGCCGGCCTACCCCGCCTAGTGCCGGGGTTAGACATGGACTTTGATCGCTTCGAGGACGAACTGCCAACGCTGCCGGAAGCTTTCCCCAACGGGTACGATTTTCCAAAGGATTACTCCCGTTACCGCCCGATCGGCGCCGACCCAGCGACTCTGCTCTGCTTGGACGAATGCAACTCTGGCTGTGTTTACAGTGTAGACATTGATGAGGCGGGCCTCCCGATTCGCTTCGTCAACTCGGGTGTGCCACAACTCGCTGAGTTCCTGTTGATTGTCAGGGGCACCCCGACGGAAAGTAGCCCCAAAAGATACACAGATGCGGAGGCCAAAGCATACACCGAAGAGTTGACTCAGAAATTCAGGAACGCCGATCCTGAAGCGATGCATGATGAAGACGGCTACTGGCCCGGTTATCTCCGAGCCACCTTAATTTAGCCGACGCTGGTGACCAACTCAGAGGCAGATTGCGAACATCCGGTGGACTGATCCCTTGCTGCCAGGCCGAAGGCGGGTGCCCCATTGCGTCCGCCCCCGGCTTAGGCTGCCCCGCCCCAGAGGACCGCCGCGCCCGTGCCCCGCCGCCACCGCGCGCCCGTCCCCCTGCCCCCCCAGCCGACCACGCCCTACATGGTCTTCACCGCCCACGACACGGCGCAGGGGCTGAAGACCGGCGCTCGCCGCACCTTCCACTTCCTCCAGGGGATGCACGACCAGGCCAACGACATGGTCAACCCCCTCAAGATCTACCAGGGCCTGCACGAGTTCGGCCAGCACGAGGCCGCCATCTACATCAGCACGAGGCCGCCATCTACATCCCCGACCCCGACGGACACACCGAGGACGGGGACGCCTTCGCCCGCAAGCTCGGACGCGACACCCTCGACAGCCTCAACCCTTTAGTTTGGTTTTGTCTTCGTCGGCCCGGAAGTCGCCTGCGTCGGACGGCTCTCGCGCAGACGGGAACCCGGCCCCGCTGCCCGCCGTTAGGGAAATAAAGCAAACACACAAGGTATACTAAGATCATGGAAATGCTGACACTTGCCCGCACCGACGCAAACCCACCGGCGCAGAGTTTCGGTCAGGAAAACGATCTGTCGCTGCGTGTCCGCGCGATTGACCCCGCGCTGGACCTCGAAGCCGAGATCTTGCGGCTGAAGAAAGACCTGAATGCCGTCATTCTGGCGCATTACTATCAGGACGCGGACATCCAGGACCTGGCCGACCATGTCGGGGACAGCCTGGCGCTGGCGCAGGCCGCCGCCGCGACGGATGCCGACGTGATCGTCTTCTGCGGCGTCCACTTCATGGCCGAAACGGCGAAGATTCTCAACCCCAATAAGCTGGTCCTGCTGCCCGATCTCGATGCCGGCTGCTCGCTGGCCGACCGTTGCCCCATTGACGAGTACGCCGAATGGCTCAAAAAGTTTCCGGGCCATACGGTCATCAATTATATCAATTCCTCGGCGGCGGTCAAGGCCGTCTCGGACATCATCGTCACCTCGTCCAACGCCGCCGATATCGTGAGGCAACTGCCGCCGGGCACGCCCATCGTCTTCGGCCCGGACCGGCACCTGGGCCGCTGGGTGGAAAAGCAGACGGGGCGCGAGATGACCCTGTGGCCCGGCTTCTGCATCGTCCACGAGCAGTTCAGCGCCCGGCGGCTCGCCAAAACGCGGGCGGCGTACCCGAACGCGCAGCTCATCGCGCACCCTGAATGCGAGGAAGCCGTGCTGGAACAGGCGGACTTCATCGGCTCGACGCTGGCCCTCCTGCGCTACGTTCAGACGCACACCGAGCAGACGCAGTTCATCGTCGCCACCGAGGTCGGCATCCTGCACCAGATGCAGAAGGCGCGGCCCGACGCCGAGTTTATCTGCTCACCGCCCAACTCCGGCTGCGACTGCGCCTCGTGCCCGTACATGCGGCTGAACACCCTGGAAAAGCTCTACCTCACCATGCGCGACAGGCGGCCCGAAATCACGATGGACGAGGAAACGCGCGTCCGCGCCCTGCGCCCCGTCCAGCGGATGCTGGACATGAGCAAGGGCCTGTCCCCAGTCCAGCAGAAGGGCGACTAGCGGCGGAACTGGACGGAGTCTACAACTTCCTCCCGCTCACGCCTTCCCTGGCGACGGCGGGCCAGCCGACCGAGGCCGAGCTTGCCATCGTCAAAGCCGCCGAGTATCGGGCTGCAAACTCAGTCCTGCCGCCCCCGTGTTTCTTATCGGTACAAGCCGTCGTTGTCTTTTTCTTAACGCCCAGCTTCTTTTAGCAAATCTTCTCTTGATCACGATACAGAGTACAACGATACAGTTGGGAAGGTGGATAGGCTTTGTACAGACTAGACAACGGCTTTGAAGGAATACGTCCTCTGATCGCAGGGATGGAACACCACCTCAGTGTCCATGCACTCGCTGCCGGTGAGATGCCCGGCTGGGTCTATGTAGACGACCCTGGTTGCCCTCGTTCCGCTTTCGCCTTCAACGCTGAGGGGTGGTACTTGATCGGTGATGCACGGAATCAACCGTTCAATGCCTGGCTGCGGAGCTTTTTGCGCGATCAAGTCGTTCCTGAGGCCCGCTTGCAGAGTGAAGAGGAGTTGCCCCTGCATTTTTATCCCGCAGACTGGGAACAGGCACAGACAGATTTTCTGCCCGATCTCTGCTATAGAATGGACTATCAGAAATACTTCCGCCTTGCTGGCCCGCTCTTGGACGCTTGGCAAAATCTGCCCACGGGGAGCACATTACGTCCTGTGGATGCCCAACTGCTGTCCAAGCAAGATCTCATTCCTGTTCCTGACTTGATTGCTTGGGCGCGCGGAGGGTTTGGTTCTGTGGAAGCGTTCCTCGCCGCCGGTATCGGGATGTGCTTGGAGCGAGAGGGCCAAATTGTCTCTTGGTGTATGCCAGATTGCGCCATTGGAACTTGGTGTGAGTTAGGTGTGCATACCCTTGCGAGTGAACGCCGCCAGGGGTATGCCTCAATAACGGTGGCTGCTACTGTAAATGGCTGCCGCGCAAAAGGGTTTCGGCATATTGGCTGGCACTGCTGGAGTGCTAATGAAGCCTCCGCCCGCCTCGCCCAGAAGGTCGGGTTCGGCAAAGTTATGGATCATCCGGCGTTTTTGGTTGATGCACGGTTATTGGTGGAGCGAATCGAACCGGCCTCTAAAAACGCTATTCTGGACACCCAATGAGACCTGGCAACGCTTCATTGACGGTTTTGACCCGCTAGGAGACCACCAGAAGGGGAATAAGTATGACCCGCGACGAAGCCCTAGCGATACTCACGGCTCATCGAGACGAGCTGGCGGCCCTCGGCCTGCGCCGCCTCGCCGTCTTCGGGTCGGTCGCGCGCGACGAGGCGGGGCCGAACAGTGATGTGGACGTGTTGGTAGAGTTTGAGGGCCGGGCAACTCTAGATCGTTATGCAGGCTTGAACGACCGCCTTGAAGATTTGCTGCGGCGGCCCGTTGATTTGGTGACGGTGAACGCTGTCCGCTCGTTCATGCGCGAAGCTGTGGAGGAGGATGCTTGTGAGGTCCAGGGATTATCGGCCGTTTCTTGATGACATCCGCCGGTCCTGTGAGCGTGTGCTTCGCTACACGGGCGGCTTCACGGAAGAACAGTTCCTCGCAGATGAGAAGACTTACGATGCCACCTTGCGTCATCTGATTATTATCGGCGAAGCCGTTAAGCAAATCCCTGAGGAAGTGCGGGAACAGTATCCAGCAGTGGAGTGGAAGCAGATTGGACGTTTCCGCGATCATGTCATCCACCGATACTTTTCCGTCAACGACGACATCATCTGGGATGTCGTCTCGAACAGGGTTCCTCAGTTATTGGCCGCGCTGAACGCGGACGCCCCGCAATAAAACGCTTATGTCTTTTCAACCCACTCCTCTCCTCGGCGAAGCCCTGGATACGCCGGTCACGACCCTGCTCAAGCCCCTGCTCGGCGCGCACATGCCGACGGCGGGGGGGCACCACAACGCCATCACGGACGGCGCGGCCATCGGGTGCCACAGCGTCCAGATATTCACGGCTTCGCCGCGCCAGTGGCGGTCGCCGGCCATCACGCCGGAACTGGCCGAGAAGTTCCAGCAGGTCGTGCGCGAAAGCGGCATCACCAAGACCGTCGCCCACGACTCGTACCTGATTAACCTGGCCGCCGAGCCGGGGAGCGAGACTCTGGCGAAGTCGCGGGCGGCGTTTCGGGCCGAGATCGAGCGGGCCGAAGCCCTGGGCGTGGATTTCCTGGTGAGCCACCCCGGCGCGCACGGCGGGGCGGGGGAGGATGTCGGCATCGCGCGGCTGATCGAGAGCCTGAACGTGATCCACGCGGAAACGGCGGGGGCGAAGGTGCGCGTCGCCATCGAGACGACGGCAGGGCAAGGGACATATCTCGGCGGGCGGTTCGAGCAGATCGCGCGCATCTTGAACAGCGTCCAAGACCCCACCCGGCTGGCGGTCTGCCTGGACACCTGCCACATCTTCGCGGCGGGCTACGACATCCGCACGCCGGAAGCGTATGGGGAGACGATGAGGCTGTTCGACGAGATCATCGGGCTTTCCCATCTTCAGGTGATCCACGCCAACGACTCGCAGAAGGCGCTCGGCAGCCACGCGGACCGGCACGCCCACATCGGCGAGGGCGAGATCGGGTTGGAGGCGTTCCGCCTGCTGGTCAACGACCCGCGCCTGGCCGGGCTGCCGGTCATCGTGGAGACGCCGGAAAGCGAGACCATGCACGAGGTCAACGTCCGCCGCCTGCGCGAGCTGATAGCGGGGTGAGGCCCCTGCAACTTTTCCGCGCGGGGCGTGTCATAATCAGCAGTAACCACGGAGGTATGCGCCATGAACCACTCACCCGACCCAAGCGGCGGGATCATCGCCGGCATCTTTTTGCTCTACGGCTTTATCATTTTGCTCAGTCTGGCATCCTTTGTCTTCTGGATCATTGAGCTGGTGGATGTCGCCCGGCGCGAATTCCGCGACCCGAACACGAAGCTGCTCTGGCTGCTCGTCGTCGTGCTGGCGCACGGCCTGGGAGCGCTCATCTACTACTTCGCCGGCAAGCCGCAGGGCTGGCTGCCGGGGGAGACGCCGCTTTACCCGCAATACCCGCCGCAGGGGTATCCACCGCAGGGCTATCAGCCTCAATATCCGCCGCCTGGGGCGGGCTATGGGCAGAATCCCTATTCGCCGCCTCCGCCGGAAAACAGGCAGGAATGAGGCCCTCCAAGCCGTAAGTGTAAGGCGTGACCGTTATTCCTGAAAACCCAACGCTTGAAGGAGCAGGCCCGGAGGCCCTGCCCTCCGGGCTGTCCCGCCTGCAAGTGCGCCATGCCTTGCGGCTCTGGACCGTGGAGGGCTGCGTCGCCACTGTCCAGATCTCGCTGACGTCGGGCGCGTTCCAAACGGGCTTCGCCCTGTTCCTGGGGTGCAGCCCGTTCTGGCTCGGCGCGCTGGGCGGCATCCCGGCCCTGGCCGGCCTGGTGCAGCTTCTCTCGTCTTACCTCGCCCAGCGTTACGGCAAGCGCAAGCCGCTCGTCGTCTGGTTTTCACTCGTCGCGCGCCTGCTCTGGCTGCCGATGCTGCTGATCCCCTTCGTCCTGCCGCGTCCCTGGTGGGTGGGGGCGTTCCTCGTGCTGACACTGCTGTCTTCGCTTCTTGCCAACGTCGCGTCGCCGCTCTGGACCGCCTGGATCACCGATCTGGTGCCCGAAGACAACCGGGGACGTTACTTCGGGCGGCGCAACATGTATGCCGGCTGGGTCGGCATGGTGGTTCCGGTCGCCGGCGGCTACTTTCTGGACGCCGCCACGCGGCGGCAGGAACTGAGCCAGCCGGCGGCCTTTGCGGTGATCTTCCTCGCCGCCACGCTGTTCGCCTTCGGCTCATTCGGGATCGGCCTGCAAAGCCCCGATCTCGCGCGGGAGGAGCGGGATGGGGCGGAGCCGCAGGAGAGCGCGCTGGCCTACTACCGCGCGCCGTTTGCGGACGCCAACTTCCGGCGGATCATCGCTTATGTCGCCGCGATGGTCGTGGCGCAATCCATCGCGGGGCAATTCTTCACGGTCTACCAGCTTCAGTATTTAGGACTGAACTATACCGCGTTCCAACTGCTGTCCGCCGTCGCCGCGCTGGCGTCGCTCGTGAGCATGCCGCTGTGGGGGTATCTGGCGGACAAGTACGGCAACAAGCCGGTCCTGATCATCTGCTGTTTCCTCGTGCTGATCCCGCCGCTGTTGTGGATCCTGGCGGCCCCGGACGGCATCGCGGGCTTGTGGGGCTATGACGCTGCCCACCACCTCCGCCTTTCGCTTTCCAAGCTGGACGTCGTCGTCGTCAACACGTTCGCGGGCGTCGGCTGGGCGGGCGTCGGCCTGACGCAGTTCAACCTGATGATCGGCGCGGCGCCGGGCGACAAGCGGACCGTGTATGTGAGCGCCATCGCCGCCGTGTCCGGCTTGGCGGGCGGCCTGGCCCCGGTCGCGGGCGGCGCGCTGATGGAGGCGCTGGGGCATCTGGCCTTCCCGGCGCACGGCCTGATCCGAAACAATTACCACGTCCTGTTCATTCTGTCGGCGGGCCTGCGCGTCCTCGCCCTGCTGCTGGTGCGGCCGATCCACGAGTCGGGGAGCCGGCAGGCGGCGTATGTGCTGAACCAGCTCAAAGCATCCAACCCCATCGGCTCGTTCACCGGCATCCAGAAGCTGTCCCGCGCGGGCAGCTCGCAGGCGCGGGTGCAGGCAGTGGAGTCGCTGGGGCGGCTGAAAACGCCGCTGGCGGTGGAAGAGCTGGTGCGGGCGCTGGACGACGTCTCGCTGACGGTGCGGGAGCAGTCCGCCGTCGCGCTGGGGGAGATTCGCGACCCGCGCGCGACGATGCCCCTCGTCCGCAAGCTGACCGACCCGGCTTCAGGCATCAGCGGCGCGGCGGCGACCGCGCTCGGCAAGATCGGGGACAAGGCCGCCCTGCCGTCCCTCGCCGCCGCCGCCCAGCTCGGCCCGCCGCCGCGCCAATTGGCCGCGATGGAGGCGCTGGGGCGGCTGTCCGACCCGGCCGTGACCGACATCCTGAGCGCCCTGATGCGCGACCTGGACGCGACCGTCCGCACCCAAGCCCTGCGCGCCCTGGCGGAGCGGGAAGACCCGGCCAGCCTGCCGGGCCTGATCGCGCAACTCCATACGGAGCAGGAACCGGCCAACTTCGCCGTCCTGGCCGATGCGCTGGGGCGGCTGGGGGAGCCGGAAGCCGCCCTGCCGCTGCTGTCCGCTCTGGACCGGATCGAGTCGCCGACCGTCAAGCGCGAGATTCTGAACGCCGTCGGGAGCCTGGGCGGCGGGCGCGACGCCTTTTACCCCTACCTGGCCCTGGACTCGTATGCGCGGGACGAGACGGTCGGGAAGATTTTGATGAACATCCAGCGTCGCTTTCGGGCGCGGGCGGCGCAGGGGAAGGAACCGGAGGCGGCCCGAATCTCCATTCTGGCAAAGCGCGCCCTGGCGGCATACACGGTCGGCGAAAACGCCCTGTGCCTGCACCGGTTGGCGCGCATCGCCCGGCTGCTGCCGTCCGACCCCATGCTGCCCGCCTGCGAGATTTTGTTGGCGCTGGACGCGCGGTACGGGGACGCGCCCTCCGGGGAGGAAGTCCTGCTGGGCGTGTTTCTGGTGAGGCGGATGACGGGCGGGTAAGGAGCACCGGCACTGGAAGTGCCGGCCTACTGTGGAGTGAAAGTGCCTCCGGCACTGAAGAGGGACTCCATTGACGCCTTCCTAGTCGCGGAGCGACTTTCACTTCGAGTAGACCGGCACTTCCAGTGCCGGGCCTTCTTCCAGTGCCGGGACTTATTGCAGCGGGTCGAACAGCGGCACCTGGACTGACCGAGGGCGTCCGATAGTGGATTGGACGAGCAGGGTATGGCTCTGTCGCCCGGAAAGCGGCGACAGCAGCCGGCGCGCGCCGGCAAGCCCGAGATGCGCCGTTCGCCGGCCGTCTATCGCCAGCACCTCGTCAAAGGCGTTCAGCCCGGAGCGCACGGCGGGGGAGCGCAACGCGATTTCGGCGACCACGACATGGGCGCGGCCCTGGGGGTCTTTGGTCTCCATCAGTGTCAGGCCCGTCGTCTTGGTCACGAAGGGCGCGGCGGCGGTTGGGGCAGGCGCGAAGAAGACGCGGGAATGCGGGTAGTCGAAGGTGACGACGAACCGGGACAGCAGGGCCGCGCCGAGCGAACCGGCGTTGACCAACGAGGCCCCGCCCTTCGCGTCGAGGGAAAAATCCGTGGGAATGCCGCGCAAGGTGATGCCGGCGACTTTGAGAGAGCCGGTGCGCGTGACACGGGAGCGGGAAACGCCGCCAATGCCGCCGCCGGTCGTCATCAGCCCGTGCGGATACTTCTTGTCCAGGCCGTACTGCGCGACGAAGGGGCTGTACAGCCGCAGGGCGGCCTCGTCGCCGGTGTCAATCAAGAACCGTTGGGGGGGCAGCGCGTCGAATTGTGCCTGGATGGAGGGCACGTCGTTATCCAGTTCCAGGGGAAGCGCCTTGCCGTCCTGGGGAGAGGAACGGAAGACGTCCGGACGGAGGAAGGTCAGCCGCTTGCGCGGGAAGTCCACGCGGACGACGAAATGGGCCAGCAGATCGTAGCCGACAAAGCCGGAGACCGGGCGGTTGAAGTAGGAGTTGAGGGTGTCGGGCATGTCAATGGCGATGGCGGCCACATCGGAGAGCGCGACCGCGCCCGGAACCTCCAAGCGATTGACCAGAACGGGGTGCAGATCGGTCGAGCCGCCGTAGCCGCGCGCTTCTAAAAAGCCGCTGCTTTTCAGGCCCAGCTGGGTCGCCGTCTGCTGGGACAGGGCGATCCCGCTGGCCCCGCTGTCGAGGAAGACGCGCGCAGGCTTGCCGTTCAGCCGCACGTTCAGCCCGATCTCGCCGTCGTCCATGTCGAACGGCACCGTCGCCGAAGTCTGTCCGGGCCGGACGAAGCGGAACTTGTCGCCGCCCGTCGGCGCAGCAAACAGGCCCGGCGACAGGGGGATGTTGTTCTGAAGCTGGGTGACGGCGCCGATGATGTCGTAGCGCGCAGTGCCATTGGTGATCGTTGTCCGAAACGGGAAGCGCTCGCCGTCCACGACCCGGTAGTCGCCATAGGTCGTCGTCACGGGGATGTTGTCGTCGAGGTGCTGCTCCTTGACGATGAGGAACGTGCGCGGGTCGAAGAACAGCGTGGAAAGCTTGCCGCCTTCGGGCAGCGCGTCCACGACCCAGGCGCCCGTTTCGGGATCGGGCTGGGGGCGCAGGGTCAGTTTTCCTGGAATGCGGCCGGGCAGAACATAGGAATTGGTGTCGAAGAAAAGCTGGACGCGCAGGTCTTTCAGCTCCTCGCCCGCCAGCGGACGGACGTTGCCGTTGGTGTCGCGCTGCCAGGCGGTCTTGCCGTCATAGCCCTGCGAAACGTCTAAAATGCCGAGCTTGTCTTCCTCGTATTCCCGGTCGGGCGCGGCATAAATGGTCGTGATGGTCCCCTGAATGCCGCCGGTCAAGACGCTGGCAACGACTTTGGTGTTTCTGATGGCCATGAGGGCGTCCACGCCGCCCAAGGCGTCAAGGTGCCTTTGCAGCAGCGCCGCCAGCGTCATGGGAGGCGGTATCACGGGCGGTGCGGACGTGTCCGCCGCGAGGATGCGATGAAAGCACCGGGCAGCGTGCTTGGCAGGCGGCACGAGCGGGGCGAGCGGCACGACGGGGGCAGGCACAAGCTGCATCTGGCCGCGCGTGTAGTCAAAGGTTACCTGGAAGTGATTTAATGCCACGTTGCCGATCCCGCCGGCATGGGTGGAGACGCGGGTAATGCCCGGCCCGCTCATGGTCGCGATCCCCAGGTCGCTGAGTTTGAGGGACCCCAGGCTCAGGGTATGGCCCGGCGTAATGGTCTCCTGAATGGCCCCCCCGACGCCGACGCCCTCGCGAGTCTGGGCGCGCGGGTCGTTGGGCCGGGGCAGCAGGCCGTTCGCCTCGGCATACTGCGTGTACAGGTGAACGCCGCCCGCGTCTCCCGTGTCCACCAGGAACCGGGCGGGGACGCGCCCGTCCACGGAGGCCAAAATCGTCGGCACCCGTCCTTCCAGCTTGATCGGCAGCGTGACGGCCCCCGCGCCGGGTGCGGCGCGCGGCGCGGCCGGATCGGTCAGGGTGACGCGCTTGTTCGCATAGTCAAGCCGCGTGACGAAGCGCGCGAGCAGCTCATAGCCGATCGCGCCGTCCACATGGCCGCGCTCAGAAAGCAGCTTCGCCACGTTCGGGTCCTTGATGACGTGCAGGGTCTGGCGCGACAAGCGAACCGCCCCGCCGAATTCCAGTGTCGCCTGCGCCGCCAGGCCGGTGGCTGAGGCGCCGCCATAGCCCAATGCGGGCAGGCTGCCCTGCGTCGCCAGCCCGGCGGCCTGGGCGGCGGGGGCGGTGACGAACGCGCCGCCCGCGCCGCTGTCCAGCAGGAAGCGGAGCGGATGGCCGTTGACGGCGGCGTAGACCACGACCTCGTTGTCGTCCGTCGCGAAGGGAAACGAGACCTCGGTGGACGCCCCCGGCGTCAGAAACTGCCAGTCTTTGGCGACGGTGGGCGGCGTGAACAGCGACGCGGCAAACGCCGTCAGGCGCGTCCCCCGGCGTAGCGTGGCGTCAATCGTCAGCGGCAAGCCGCCGGGCTGGATCTGTAGGTGGCTCGGCGTCTGCGTCCCGAACAGCAATTGATACGCCAGAATGCTGATCGTGGTGGCGATCCCGCCCTTGCGCACGACCGACTTGCGGATGAGATAGGTGTTTGGGTCGAGGTAGATCGTCTGCTGCGTCCCGCCCTTCGGCTGGGCGTCCAGCACATAGCACTCGGTCTCGGGGTCGCGGCCCGGCCGGAGCGTCAAGGTGCCCGCGCCGCCCTTGCCGCCTTTCTTGAACGGGTCCACGTTCTCCAATGAGAAGCCAGCGTCCGCCTTGTTCTCGGACAGTTCCTCCCCGCCCAGGATGCGGACGTTGCCCGTCCCGTCCTGCTCCCAGGTTCTTTTGCCGTCGTTGCCTGTGGTAACGGCGATCGGCCCCAGCCGGACTTCGGAGCGGCTGCGGCGCCCCGGCGCTTCATACTCCGTCAGCGTCCCTGCCAGCCCGCCCGCGCTGATGTCATAGACGACTTCCTGCGCGCTTTTGTCCAGGCGGGCGGCGGCCGACCCCGACGCGCGCTGATGCCGCGCCAGCAGCTCGCTGAGTGTCAGCGCAGCGGGCGGCGCAGCGGCGGCGGGAAGCAGCAGGGACAGGAAAAAGGCGCCCCACAGGGCGCGGTGGAAAAAGGTGTAGTTCACTCTGTTATTCTACCGTATCCGACGGGATTTTTGGGCCGGCCCTTGACAAGCCCCGAAACCATGTGCTATTATGACGCCCGGACCCATGACTCGACGAAACGACAACCTGCTCGCGGCGGCCCCAGGCATCCAGATACCGGCGTTCTGGCCGCCCGTTGCCGCGTCACGCCTAGCTCACCACTTTGATACGGTTGATACGGGCGCGACAGGCTGTTTCGTGCCGGCCTTCGCCTATCAACTCGGTCGAAATGTTACCAAAAATTATTCCGCGCCGCCGATTGCGCCCGCTCCGTGTCCTCGGGGGAGGTGTCCTTAGCCTCTTCCCCAAATGACGCAAAGCAAGCAATCGGTCCTCGGCGCAAAGCCAGGGGCCTTTTTCTTTGCCACCCTTCGTGGTAAACCCGAACGCCATATTCGCAATACAACAACATCGGTTGGAGGCAGATACGGTTCGCTGCGCTGGTCTGTAAAACCAGTTCCCGAAAGAGCGTGTGGGTTCGAATCCCACCCGACCGATTTTGACGCCGGAGGCAAAAGGATGAATGGATTTACCAGTAACGCTTGATGTGAAATGATTTCGCCGTTTAAGTTGTCAATAACAGCCATCTTTTGTTAGGCCGTCTGCTTCTGGCCTTGTTATTGGAGGCAGACGAAGTTTCGTGTACCGGACAACCATTTTGTTATCGAATGGCGATAAGGATTAATGCCGCCAACTACGTTGATCTGCTAGTAATACTAGTAATAAAGGCAAAATATTATTTCACATCAAGCGTCAGTATATATGTCTTTGCGGTGGCACTGGAACCATCCGACGTTCTAATATAGGCAAAAACAAGACATGTCCGAACTGTAGGTGGGGTGATCATGGCGGCATCAGCAAAGGGCATTGGAGCCGAATTGAGAAGAATGCAAGTTCACGCAACATCGCCTTCGGGATCACGCATGAGGAGGCATGGGAGCTGTTCGTCCGCCAAAAAGGGATTTGTGCCCTGAGTGGAGTCGAACTCTCACTCGCTAGGGGGCACACAGGCGAGCAGACGGCTTCGCTCGACAGGATTGACAGCAAAAAGCCTTACATACTAGGCAACGTCCAGTGGGTCCACAAAGTCATTAACGAGATGAAGTGGGACAGGACAAACGAAGAACTTATCGAGTGGTGTGAGAGGGTTGCAGGATACAACCATGAGCAGTCTAATTGTGGAAGTTTGCAGGATTGACAACATAGGCGTCCATCCTGGGGCGGATGCCCTGGATTTGGCGCAAATCAAGGGGTGGCAGTGCGTCGTTCCCAAAGGGAGGTATGCGCCGGGCGACTTGGTGACCTACATCCCGATTGACGCCGTGATTCCCGCCGAGCATTCGGACCGCTGGGGCATCACCAAGTACCTGTCCAACGGTCGGGTGCGCTGCGCCCGGCTGCGCGGCGAGCCAAGCTTCGGCGTCATCGTGGACCGCGAAGACCCAGCGTGGGCGGAGGGGCAGGACGTCCAGGGCTTCTACGGGATTACCAAGTACGTCCCGCCGGTTAAAATCAGCGCGGGCGATGCTCTCCCGTCCCACCCGCTGTTCGTCGAGTACACGGATGTGGAGAACCTGCGTAACTTCCCCGAAGTCTTCGCGGCGGGCGAGGAGGTGTCGGTGTCGGAGAAAATCCATGGCACCTCCTGCCGGCTAGGTCTGGTCGAGGGCGAGTGGATGGCCGGCTCCATGTCGGTCCGCAGGCAGCGGCCCGCCGATCTTGCAGGGAGCCTCTACTGGCAGCCGATGGCCCTGCCGGGCGTCCAGGAACTGCTGGCGTACTTGGGCGCGGCGCACCGCCAGGTCATCTTGTATGGCGAGGTCTTCGGCAGCAAGGTCCAGAACCTGACCTACGGCCGGGTGGGAACATTGGGCTTCCGGGCCTTCGATCTACTGGCCGACGGCAAGTATCTGGACTCGGACGCCTTCGCCGCCCTCTGCGCCCGGTTCGACGTGCCTGCCGTCCCCGTGCTGTACCGGGGGCCTTACGCGCTGGACACGGTAAAGTCGCTGTCTGAGGGCCAGACGACACTGGACGCGGAGCATATTCGCGAAGGCGTGGTCGTGCGCCCCATCGTCGAGCGCACCGACCCGAAAGTCGGGCGCGTCTGCCTGAAGTACATCGGCGACCCGTACCTGTTCGCCAAGAACGTCACGGACAGCCACGACGTCTGAGAAAGGATGCAGCGAGGTTCGGCATCAACGGGCTGCTGGATGCCGGAGTCTGGACGCCGCCACTGACGGCGCCGCAGTCATGGGGAAAGTTTCCAAAGAAAAACGCCTACTCCAATCGGAGTGGGCGTTTCTGGTTGTTCCGTCGCTATTTAATCCTGCCTTGCTTGGTGATCGCGTCTCCCAGGGCGTCCAGGTTGGAGGCATCGGGCGCGGCGGACGCGGCGCGGTTCTCCTGCTGGATTTGCAGGTAGACTTCTTTGCGGTGAACGGCGACATCGCGCGGGGCGGTGACGCCGAGGCGAACCTGGTCGCCGCGGACTTCGACGACGGTGATCTCGATCTCGTCACCAATCTTGATGCTCTGGTTTAATCTTCGGGTAAGAACTAACATACGGCCCTCCCTGGCACTACGCGGCGAAATGATTTCCGCAGCGAATGCGAGTGATACGACATTTTACTGTTTATTTATTCCCCTTGTCAAGAGGAAAATAAACCAAAATTTCGTTCACCAATTTCATTCACCCGGCTTCGCGGTCTAATCGCCCGGCAGCAGACGGTGGCGCAGGCCGTACTGGTCTGTGTTCAGGACAATCTGCTTTGCCAGGCGGGCGCGGGAGTTGATGACGACGGGCGCCATCAGATTCGCCGTGATGCCGCCGGGATCGCCCAGAGGGATGGTCAGCAGGGAATACAGGCGGGGCCGGGCGGCTTCCTCGGTGAGCGCCAGCGCCTCCATCTCGGCGCGCGGGACGCGCGGGGCGTAGTCGGGGAAGGCCTGATGCGGCTCCATCGCCAGAAAGGCCAGACCGCCATCCTCCAGAGACTGGAGCCAGACGAACGGGCTGCCCTTGCCGCCGTCCGACGTGTGGTGCGGCACCAGGGTGAAGAGGCGATGCTCCTCGAAGCCGGGCATCCCATCCGGGAAGGTAATGATCTTCCGCTCCTCCACGTCAAGGGCGCCGAAGCGCGTGGTTTCGATGTGCATGAACACGGTTACTCCTAATTATTGCTATCGAATCTAGTGCAGATAGTCCCTAGTGCAGATAGTCGGCGAGGCTGTACTGAAAGGCTTTGGCAGTGGTCGAAAGTGAGGCCTGATAGATGTTCTGCGCGCTTTGCAGCTGCACATAGGCCGTCGCGAGGTCCACATCCTCGATGTTGGACACAGCGCCCTCATATTCCCCCTGCGCCTGTGTCAGCCGCTGCTGGACCCCGTTCACCTCATCTATCTTCGCGCCGATCCCCGCCCGCGCCCCATTCAATGCGGTCAATGCGCCGTCCACCTGGCCGATGTCGGCCGAAACGGCGGCGGCATTGCCTGCCGTCAGGTCCGCCTTCAGGCTCTTCAGGGCGCTGAAGGCCGGCCCGAAGGCCGTACTGCCCACCGTATTGATCTGGAGCGAATAGGCGGATCCGATTTCCGCCGTCAGCGGCGCGCTGTTGCCCTGATAGTTCTGAGCGGCATCGTAGGGCGGAACCTTCGTCTGCGTCCCGCCGAACAGGTATTTGCCATGCAGGTCAGAGTTGGCAATCTGCGTCAGCTGATGGACGAGACCGTCCACCTGAGCGCCCAGCGCGGCAGCCTGGTCGGGCGTTTGGTCCGAGTTCGCCCCCTGGACGGCGATCTGGCGAGCCGAGCGGAGAATGTCGTTTGCAGAACCCAGGGCGCTGTCGCCCGCCGACAGGAACGACTTCGCTTGGTCCACATCACGCTGATACTGCTTGTTATCGTCCAGCGCGCTCCGCAGCGCCAGGGACTGGGACGCGCCGGAAGCGTCATCCGAAAAGGTCGTCAGCTTTTTGCCCGTGGAGATCTGGCGCTGCACTCCATTGAGGTCTTCCAGGCTGGTCTCGATGTTGGTCTGCAAGCTGGTATATTGGAGACTGTTGGTTATTCGCATTATTCCTTATCCTGTGCCGGGAATCCTATCAATTCTCAAAGCGCCGCGCACGGCGCCTAGCGGTTGGAGAAGAGATTGTTGATCAGCGTTCCCACCATGTCGTCCATCGTCTGCACGACGCGGGCGGACGCTTGATAGGCACGCTGATACTTCAGCATGTTGACCATCTCCGAATCGGTGGAAACGCCCGTCACCGAGCTTCGCTGCTGTCCGAGCTGGGTGAGGGTCGCTCCGGCGCTGGCGGCGGCGGACTTGGCGCTGGCGGCCCGCCCGCCGGCATCGGTGACCGTCTGCTGGTAAAAGCCCAGCAGGGTGTTGTTGAAAAGCGGATCACCAGAGGTCGTGTCCGTCTTGTCTTTCAGCCCCGCCAGCAGAACGGCATTGGTCGCATCGCTCTGCGGCGGGATCGGCGAGGCGGGCGGAGTGGGAGCGGCAGCGGCGGCGAGCTGCTCCGGGTGGGCCTCCAGCGTGGGGTTGACGGCGATCGTGGCCGCCTCGCGGCCCGCCGTCACGGTGAAAAAGTCCTGGTTCGTCGTGCCGTCGAGGCCCGCCCCGGCGCGATGCACGGCATTGACCTGCGCGGCCAGCGAGCCCGCCAGAGCGTTGAGCTTCCCCTGGTAGACGCCGACTTCGCCCTGGCCCTCGATCAGCCCTGCCAGTTCCCCCTGCTTCAAGTCCCCGTTTGCCGTCAGGCTGCCCTGCGTGACGGCGTAGGCATCCGTCCCCACAACCAGCGCCTGGCTGCCGATGGAAACGTTGACGGTGCCGTCGGCGTTGTTGAGCGTGGAGATGTTCGCCAGACCGGCGAACTTATCCAGGAGGAGGTCGCGCCGGTCCAGCAGGCCGTTGACCGGGTGCCCCCCCGCGCTTTCCTGCCGGATCGTGACATTCAGGGCCGCGACCTGGGCGCTGTAATCGTTGAGGTTCTTGACATCGGCAGAGATGTGCTCGTTCAACGTGGTGCTGATGGACGTCAGCCGCTGCTGCACCCCCTGAAGGACGCGGGTCAGGGCATCCCCCTTTTGGATCGTCGTCGCCCGGATGCCGACGTCCTCGGCGTTGTTGGACAGGTCATGGAAGCCATTGAAAAACGCGCCCAGCGCCGAATTCAGCCCCGTGTCCGACGGTTCGCCGAAGGCATCATCCACCTGCTTGAGCGTGTCGCGCAGTCCCGCCTGATAGTTCTGGCTGCTCGTCGCCTCTCGAACCTGGGTATCTAAGAACTGGTCCCGCGCGCGCTGGATGCGGCTGATCGCGACGCCCGTGCCGAGCGCTTCCCCCACGGGGACCGCGTTGTGGTCCGCCGAGGCGGTCATGTCGGTCGCCACCTGGTCCACGGACTGCACGGAGTATCCTTCCGTGCCGGCATTGGCGATGTTGTGGCCCGTCACGTCCTGGCCGACCTGTGCGGCGGCCAGGCCGGTGCGGCCGATCTCGATCCCGAAAAATGTCCCCGGCATGGTGAGTCCTCTCTAGGCGCGGCGGTCGAGCAGCAGGCGGCCCGTCATCCGGCCGCCTCCGCCATAGCCGTTATCGGCCGTGCGTCCCGCTTCCACAAAGAGGTCCAGCGTGAACGCAAGGTAATTCAGCTCGTTCTGGATGAGCTTCTGGTTGGAGCGGGTCAGCGCCTGCACCCGATCCAGCGTCCGCCGCAGCCCGTCTTCCAGGGCGGGCAGCCCGCGCAGGCCGGCGGCGGGGAGCGCGTCTTTCAAAGCAGACAGCGTCAGCGGCGTCCCCGCCTCGTCCGTCAGGGCGGCCCGGCGCGCGTCGTCCTGCGCTTCCAGGGCGGCCAGCATCGCGCAGTGCTCTTCCTGGAGGGCGGCGAAGCGTCCCCGGTCGCAGGTAAGCAGCGCCTGCTCCTGCGCTTCCAGCAGCTTGCAGTGGCGTGTTTGCAGGGCCAACTCGTCGCGCAGCACCTGCAAAATCCATTTTGAGTCGAGCATCACGTTATGCTTTCTTATCGGTCTTCGGCCCGTCCGCCGGGGGTTCGCCGCCCAGGCCGGGCGCAAGCTGGTCGTACATCATCTTCGCCATGCCGAAATCGCCCCGGCTGGACATCGAATCGGACAGCGTCTGGTCCATCATGTCTCGAAATATCTCCTGACCATGGCCCTGGTCGCCGAGCAGCTTGTCGTCGGGGACGGTCTTTCGCATCTCTTTCAGCAGCTCGTGCAGGAAGTAGCCCTCGAACTGCTGCGTCGCTTTCTTGAGGTCTTGGTGCTTTTTGTCCAGCGCGGGCGGCGCGGCAGTCTCGATACGGAGCATGGTTACTGCACCTCGATTTCGGCATGGAGCGCGCCCGCTTCCTTCATCGCCTGCAAGATGGCGATCAGGTCGCGCGGCGTCACGCCCAGCGCGTTCAGCGACTTGACCACCTTGTCCAGCGTCGTGCTGCTCGGCACGGGGATCAGGCGCTCGTCGCCCTCCTGCACCTTGACCAACTTGCGCGGCTGCGTCACAGTCGTTCCATTCGAGAACGGCCCCGGCTGCGAGATGACCGGCGCATTGGCGATGGAGACGGTCAGGCTGCCGTGCGCCACGGCGCAGGCAGTGACATCCACATTGCCTCCCATCACGACGGTTCCTGTGCGCTCGTTGATGACGATTTTGGCGACTTCATCCGTCTCGACGGGCACGCCCTCCAGCGCGGCGATCAGCGATACAGGGGCGGTTCCCGGCGCGAAGGACACGCGGATCGTCCCCGCGTCTTCCGCGCTGGCCCCGGTCGCGCCGGGAGGCCGGTGTGCGTTGATGGCGGCGGCCAGGCGGGCCGCCGTGGTAAAGTCCGGGTGGTTTAGGGTCACTTCCAGCGCGCCCTGCGCTCCCCCCAGCAGCGTCGTCGGAACGTCCTGCTCGACCAGGGCGCCGCCGGGGATGCGGCCTACAGTGACGAAGTTCTTGGCGACGCCGCCGCCCGCCCCGCCGCCGGCCAGGAACCCGCCGACCGAGAGCGGCCCCTGCGCGACGGCGTACACCTGGTTGTTGGCCGCTTGCAGCGGCGTCTGGAGCAGTGTCCCGCCTTGCAGCGACTGGGCATCGCCCAGGCTGCTGACCGTGACATCAATCGCGCTGCCGTTCTTGACGAACGGCGGCAGGGTGGCCGTGACCATGACGGCGGCCACGTTTTTGACTTTTAATCCACTCGGCGGCACGGTGACGCCGAACTTTTGCAGCAGCGAGGCGACCGACTGCGGCGTGAACGTCGCCCCGGTCCCATCGCCCGTCCCGCTTAGGCCGACGACCAGCCCGTATCCGACAAGCTGGTTGCCCCGGACCCCCTGCACGACGGCGATGTCTTTGAGCCGCGTCTGCGCGTGGGCGGCGGGGGCCAGGGCGGTGAGGGCCAGGAGGAACGGGATGAGTTTCGATGTCTTCATAGGTAAGCCTGGTATATTTATCGGCGGCTGCGTCCCCAAACGAGAGGCTGTCAGAACAGAAATCAGAACAGAAATCAGAACAGAAATCAGAACAGAAATCAGAACAGAAATCAGAACAGAAATCAGAACAGAAATCAGAACAGAAACTTGAAAATGCGGCTGATGATGCCGTCGTGCTGCTTGTCGCCGACCGGGCCGCGCCCGCCGTACTTGATCTGAGCGTCGGCGACGAGCGGCGACTGGATCGTGTTGTTATAAGCGATGTCCTGGGGCCGGACGACGCCGGTCAGGGTGATCTCCTGCGTTTCGGCGTTCATGCCCACCTTGCGCTTGCCTTCAATGGCGAGGTTGCCGTTCGGCAAGACCTGCGTGACCGTGACGGCGATGCTGGCCGCCAGGTTGTCCGTCCGGTTGGTGCTGCCGCTGGCGTTGCTGCCGATGCTGCCGCCTAGTCCAAACGTCGGGATGTTGTGCAGGATCGGGCCGAAGCCGGGGCCGTAGTTCAGATTCTCGTTCTTAGAGGTCTTCGTCGTGGCCTGGGACGTGGTGGAAGCGTTCTCGTTGATGACGATGGTGAGCGTGTCCCCCACATGGCGGGCCTTGTTGTCGGCGAACAGCGAAACGGACGCGGCGTTCGCTTTGGCGACATCGGTGCTGCTGCCGGGGAAAAGCGAGTCGGCCTGCACGGATGCGGCCATCGTGGCGGCGATAGTGAGAAGGGCCAGCGATTGAATCAAAGGTTTCACGATTTAAATCTCCAACTGAACGGTCTGCGCGTCCAGGACTTGAACGCTGAGGTCGGTCATCACGCCCTCGCGGTGGACGCGGATGGTCTGCCCCGCGCCGCCGTTCTCACGGGCGACGCCGGGGGCGGTGATGGTCAGGGGGCCGGTCTGGATGAAAATGGTGACGGCGTCGCAGCGATGGATGAGCAGAGGACCCGGCACTGGAAGTGCCGGCCTACTGCTGAGTGAAAGTCGCTCCGCGACTGAGGATAAGCCCCCGTTCACTGGTTCCGCAGTGCCGGAGGCACTTTCACGCGCGAGTAGACCGGCACTTCCAGTGCCGGGTTCTTGGGTCGTCACCTCCGCCGCGTCCGCGCCTTCCAGCACGGCGGCTTTTTCGGGATTGCAGCCCGCCTGCCGCAGCTTCAGGGCCAGGTCGCCGCGCGTCAGCCGCCGCGTCTCGCCGGACAGCGGGGCGCGGCCAATCAGAATGCCCGCGAGTCGCGTTCGCTGGGCGGTCTCGCCACCGGTGATGTCGGCCACCGCACCGAGGGTGAAGAAGCCGTCGGCGGTAGGCCTCACGGTGACGGCCGGCTTCAGGACGACGTGAACAGGCTTGGCGGCAGCGGGTCCGGCCAGCGCGGCCAGCAGGAGCAGGGGGGCGATTTTCATGGCGCGTCTCCTCGACAATTCCCTGGCCTAGCGACGGAGCTGGTTGGCCGTCTGGAGCATCTCGTCGGACGTCTGGATCGCTTTGGAGTTGACCTCGTAGGCGCGCTGGGCGGTGATCATGTTCACCATCTCCTGCACGATCTGGACGTTGGACATTTCCAGGGTGCCCTGCGCGAGCTGGCCGAAGCCGGCCTGGCCGGGCGTGCCGTCGGTCGGCGAGCCGGACGCGGGCGTCTCCTGGAAGTTGTTGCCGCCGAGGTGCAGCAGGCCCGCGGGATTGGAGAAACGGGTCAGCGTGATCTTGCCGATCTGTTCGGGGGTGTTGCTGCCGCCGCGCGTGATGTTGACGGAGCCATCCTTGCCGATCGCGATGGAGGTGGCGTCGGCGGGGACGGTGATTTCGGGCTGGATCGCGAAGCCGTCGGAGTTGACCAGCTTGCCCTGCACGTCGCGCTTGAACGCGCCGTCGCGGGTGTAGCCGTTCGTGCCGTCGGGCAGGAGAACTTTGTAGAAGCCGTCGCCTTCGATAGCGACATCCAGGTTATTGCCGGTGTTCTGAAGGGTGCCCTGGTCAAACATCGTCTCGGTCGAGCCGGGCTTGACGCCCAGCCCGACTTCCAGGCCCGTCGGCGAGGTCGCGCCCTGGGCGACGGCGGCGCCGGCGGGGCGCATCTCCTGGTAGAGCAGGTCCTGGAAGTCCGCCCGGCTCTTCTTGAAGCCGACGGTGTTGACGTTCGCGAGGTTGTTGGCGATGACGTCCATGTTGAGCTGCTGGGCCTGCATTCCGGTCGCCGCCGTGTAGAGTGAGCGCATCATAGTGCGTGGTTCTCCTTTGTGGTGCCCCCTCGGTCGGAGGGAGCGGGTCGTCGGCTTCCGTCAGCGGCCCGAAGGCTCACAGACAGTCCAGCCGTTTTTCTTGCCCCCTCCTTAACAGGGAGGGGGTTGGGGTGGGTTACAGCTTGCTGACTTCGTTAGTGGCCTTGCCGGTCGCGTCATCCTCGGCCTGCATCATTTTCTGGTTGGTCTCGTAAGCCCGCATGATCGCGATCATCGAGACCATTTCCTTGACCACGTTGACGTTGGACGCCTCCAAAAAGCCCTGCCGGACCGTGGCCGAGGCCGAGGCCGGGCGCAGGGCCGAGACGCGGAACTGGTTGTCGCCCATCTTGACGGGCTGGTCCGACGCGGCCAGGCCCGCCAGCCGGAGGCGGCCGACCCGGACGCCGTCCGCTGTGACCTCGCCGCGCGGACTGATCACGATGTCTTTGGTCTTCGCGGGGATCTGGATCGGCTGGTTGGTGTCGCCCAAAACAGGCAGATTGCCGTTCGTCTGCACCAGTGTCCCCCGCGCATCCATGCTCAGGGACCCATCGCGGCTCAGGCGCAGCCCCTGCGGCGTCTGAATAACCAAAGCCGCGTCGCCGGTCAGGGCGACGTCCAGCGGATTGCCGGACTTTTGCAGGCCCCCGTCGGTGAAGTTGGTCGTTTCGTCCTTCATCCCCGCCCCGCTGCCCAGCGTGCCGATAGCGGCTTGGTCGGCGGGCGAAAGGCGGGTAGCAAGGGCCTCCTGAAACGACTCAAAGCGGGGGATGTCTTCCTTGTAACCGGTTGTGCCGGCATTGGCGAGGTTCTGCGCGATTGCGTCCTGGGCCGCCTGGCTCGCCAGCATTCCGGCGGCGGCGGTGTAGACTCCACGGGTCATAGGGTTTCCTTTGCGCCAATCTTATGCGAAGTCCGTCTGAAACCATTATCGGCGGCATGGGAAGGCATCTTCAGGGGAAAAAATACGGGATTTCGCCCAAAATCGGGTACGATTCGGACATGGCACACACGGACACCGATCAAATTCTGGATGAGTTTCTGGGCGACACGCCGCGCGCCGCCGAGTGGCGGGCGCTGCGCCAGGCGCTGCGGGACCGGCGGCGGGGGCTGCGCGGGCAGCGGGCCGGGGAGACGGACCCGGCGGCGCAGGCGGCCCTGGACGCGCAGATCGCCGGACTGACCCGCCAGATCGGGACATTGGAAACGGAAGAAGTGGTGGCGCGGTTCGTGGAGGACTCGGTACTCGCCAGCCTCGCCCGCGCGCCGCGCGTGGGGGATGAGGACTTCGAGGGCGAATAACGAGCGGAGTAGTGGACACAAAATCGCCGCCCGGTGCGGGGATACACCGGGCGGCGACTTCTACGGGTGCGCGGGGAAACGCACCGTGGTGTTGCATTCCTCGCCGGGGGTTGTGTTCCGGCGCTGAATTCACTATAACACAGGTTTGCCCGGCTGTCAAGCAACTTTTTCTATTATTTTTACGGACGTGAGGAAAATTACCATGTGCGGACGATTCACCCTGCACCACACGCTGGAAGAACTGGAAGAGCGGTTCGCCGCCGAGGTCGTAACTGGAACGAACTCTGAAACCGAGCTGCGCTACAACATCGCGCCGACCCAGGACATCCTGGTCGTCACGCAGAACGGCGCGCGTCGCCTGCAAGGCTACCACTGGGGTCTGATCCCCTCCTGGGCCAAAGACCCAGCCATCGGCAACAAGATGATCAACGCCCGTGCCGAGACATTAGCCGAAAAGCCGTCGTTTCGGACGGCCTTGCAGTGCCGCCGCTGCCTCATCCCCGCCGATGGCTTCTACGAGTGGCAGGACGCCACCGAGGGCTTGGCATCCAGCAAGAAGGCAGCCCGGACGCCCATGCACATCCGTCTCCAGGACGGCGGCCTGTTCGCCTTCGCGGGCCTGTGGGACGAGTGGCACGCGCCGGACGGCTCGCCCCTGCGCTCCTGCACCATCATCACGACCGCGCCCAACGCCGTCACCGCCCCGATCCACGACCGGATGCCGGTCATCCTGCGCCCCGAAGACGAGGCGCTTTGGCTCGACCGCTCTGTTTCAGACGCCGCCGAACTGCTGCCCCTGCTGATCCCCTACCCCGCCGACCTGATGGAAGCCTACGCCGTTTCGCGCCAGGTCAACGCGCCCACGGTAGACGATCCGGCGTGTATCGCGCCAGTAGGCTAACTGTTGACAGAAGCGCCCCTTGTTGCCATACTTTCTGGTGGAGAACATCAAATGACCATTGCACTGGAAATCGCGCCCGAGGCAGAGGCTCGCATTGCAGAACAGGCGGAACGGCTGGGGCTGAGCGTGCAGGAGTACGCCCAGCGCGTCGTGGAACAGAACGCGGTCACGGGGACTGCCTTTCCCCGGTTGTCCCCACAGCAGCGCGCCGCGCGGTTTTTGCAGTGGGCAGCGCGCCATGACCCTGATACCCCACTGCTCACCGATGAGGAGATCAGTCGTGAAGCGTTGTATGGGAGGCGTACCTAGTGGATTGCCTTGGCGACAGCAACATCTGGCTGCGGAGCAGCGAGCCGGCTCATCCCATGTACCCTCTTGCCACGCGATCTGTAGCGACCCTCCTCGGTCAGCAGAATGAAATCTATCTCGTGCCGCAAGTTGTGACGGAATACTGGCGGGTAGTGACCGGGGCGAGTTCCGCAAGAGGCGGGTTGGGTTGGGCGCCGGAAAAAGCGCATCAGGAAGTGCAGCGGTTGGAACTCGACTTCCCGCTTCTGCCTGACACGCCCGCCGTTTATCAGCACTGGCGGCAAATCGTTCACTCCGTCGGCGTCTCCGGGGCGCAAGTCTATGATGCCCGGCTTGTGGCCGCTATGCTGGCACACGGGCTGACGCACATCCTGACGTTCAACACGGACGACTTTCGCCGGTACGAGCACCTCGGTATCACCCTGCTCCACCCGCAAGACGTGTAGCATTTCACCGCGCTTTTGTGGATAATGGGTAAGAAGTTTCGAGGGGTTTTCCTCCACACTCACGCGCAGCAATTTTAGAAAGGAACGCACACCGAATGAGCGATCCCATCACGAACGGCAATGGTAAAAACGGCCATGGGCTGACGCCCGAAGAGGCCACGCAGCCGGCGGCCCATGAGCAGCCGCCGCTGACGACCCGGCAGGGCCATCCGGTCCACGACAACCAGAACACGCGCACGGTCGGCAGCCGGGGGCCGACGACGCTGGAAAACTACCCGTTCCTGGAGAAGATCACCCACTTCGACCGCGAGCGCATCCCGGAGCGCGTCGTCCACGCGCGCGGCGCGGGAGCGCACGGCTACTTCGAGGCTTACGGCACGGTCGGCGACGAGCCGATTAGCAAATACACCCGCGCCAAGCTGTTCGGGGAAAAGGGCAAGCGGACGCCGGTCTTTGTCCGGTTCTCGACCGTTATTCACGGCGGCACGTCCCCCGAAACCCTGCGCGACCCGCGCGGGTTCGCCGTCAAGTTCTACACCGAGGACGGCAACTGGGACCTGGTCGGCAACAACCTGAAGACGTTCTTCATCCGCGACGCCATCAAGTTCCCCGACTTCATCCACGCCTTCAAGCCGGACCCCGTGACCAATATCCAGGACCCGAACCGGCAGTTCGACTTCGTCTCCCTCAGCCCCGAAACCATGCACACCATCACCTGGCTGTTCAGCCCGTGGGGCATCCCGGCGAACTACCGGCATATGGAAGGGTCGGGCGTCAACACCTACAAGTGGTACAACACCGACGGCGAGGGCGTCCTAATCAAGTACCACTGGGTCCCCAAGGCGGGCGTCCAGAATCTGACCCAGGAAGAGGCCAACGCCATCCAGGCGACCAACTTCAACCACGCCACCCAGGACCTCTACGAAGCCATTGCGCGCGGCGACTACCCGGAGTGGGAGTTCTGCGTCCAGATCATGTCCGACGACGACCACCCCGAACTGGACTTCGACCCGCTGGACGACACCAAGCTCTGGCCCGTGGATCAGTTCCCGATGCGCCCCGTAGGCCGCATGACCCTGGACCGCAACCCGGTCAACTACTTCGCCGAGGTCGAGCAGGCGTCGTTCGGCACGGGAGTCCTGGTGGACGGCCTGGACTTCTCCGACGACAAGATGCTGCAAGGCCGGACGCTGTCCTACTCGGATACCCAGCGCCACCGGGTCGGCGCGAACTACCTGCAATTGCCGATCAACCGCGCCAAAAAAGAGGTCTACACGAACCAGCGCGACGGCCAGATGACCTACTATGTGGACCAGGGGCCGAACCCGCACGTCAACTACGAGCCGAGCAGCCGGGGCGGCCTGGTCGAAACCCCGCAGGGCGGCAAGCCGCACGCCCCGTATGTCCAGGGCAACCTGGTGCGCGAGGCCATTGAGCGCAAGAACCCCTACGGCCAGGCCGGAGAGCGCTACCGCACCTTCACGCAGGCCGAAAAGGACGAGCTGATCGCAAACCTCGTCGGCAACCTGAAGCGGTGCAACCCGGACATCCAGGAGCGCATGGTCGGCCACCTGCTCCAGTGCGACACGGAATACGGGCAGCGCGTCGCTGACGGCCTGGGCCTGACGGCGACGGACAATGCCGTTGCGGTGGCCCGCGAAGTCGCCGAGCAGGCCGGCGAGTTCGCCGTCGAGCGGAGCTAAACCCGCTCACCCCCTGGCCCCCAAGTCTGGGGGAGTAGGAGGGAATCAGAAGACCAGCCTCAATACAGCGGCCTCTGCGTCTCGATGACGCAGGGGCCGTTTTCTGCTCCGAGGCCCACCGCTCACATGTGAGGGGATCATTTTCAACCTTTTCGCATCAAGACGGGTCTTATCAGTAGATGCCGCTCAACTATGGAAAACGAAGAAACAACACGGCAGGTGATACGGGCGCAGGCGGGGGATGCGGAAGCCTTCAACTGGCTCGTCCGGCGCTTCCAAGACAGGGCGGTCGCCTATGCCGCCTCCGTCGTCGGCAGTTTCCATCTGGCGCAAGAGGCGGCTCAGGAGGCGTTTGTGGAGGCATATGGTGTCCTGCACACTCTGCGCGAGCCAGCCGCGTTCTCGGTCTGGTTCAGGAGAATCGTCTTCAAGCACTGCGACCGCCAGACGCGCCGGAAGCAGGTGGAAACCGTGCCGATTCAAGCTGTGGAACACATCCGGTCTTCCACGCCGGGGCTGGCCGAGATCGCGGAACGGCATCAGGTGGAGGAGAGTGTACATCGCGCCATTCAGTCCCTCCCAGAAGGCCAGCGGGCCGTGATCACCCTCTTTTACATGGGAGAACACTCCCACCAGGACATTGCCGAATTTCTTGACCTGCCCGTGACAACAGTGAAGAGCCGGCTTCATCAGGGCCGGAGTCAGCTCAAAGAAAGGTTAACCACTATGATCAACGACAATCTCCAGGAGCATCGCCCCTCCCGAGATGATGCTTTCCTCACGCGCGTGAACGAACACATCGCGCAGGCATCGGCGACCATCGCCGAGGGCGGCGGCCGTGAGACATTTTATCACGACCCCCACCCGCTTTATCAGTTGATGGGTTCCATTCTGCTGTGGGCCATTGAGGTCAAAGCCTCCGAAATACGCCTCATTGCGGAAAGCCAGGGGACCGCTGTTCAATTCGACATCGAAGGCTCGCTTGAACGAGTCATGTCACTCCCCCAATCGCTTCAGGAGCCGATGGCCTTTCGAATGAAAGTGAGCGCGGAGATGGACGTTTCGCGGACCGATGTGCCGCAGGAGGGCATGTTTCCGATCCGGTACAATGGGGCCGACTACGACGCGCTTGTGTCCAGCCTGCCGACGCAGTACGGGGAGGACATCCGCATTCGGATCATTCCGAAGTGATTTGTCCGAGCGCCTGACGGCGGCGGATCAGGCTGCTGTCGCGGTCCGAGAAGTCACCGAATAGAAAACAAAGAGGGTAGGGACAAGCCCTACCCTCTTTCTCTTGTCTCTTTCATCACCTGTGCGTAATCAGCGCGTAAAGCCCCACCCGCTCCGGCTGGTCCGGGTCGTAGAGCACCGTCACCGGCTGGCCGACGTGGAAGAGCTTCCACTGGTCCATGCTGACCTGCTCCTCGTGCTCCCGCCCTTCCCTTTCCCCATCACTGCCCCTGGAAGCGTAGCCATACCGCAGGAAATAGCGCACCATGTCCTCGGCCTCGGTCCGCTTGTGCGTGATCGTCCCGACCGTCGCCGTGCCCAGCCGCAGCAGGTGCAGGCGCTCCTCCATCCAGCGCAGGAGCCGACGCATCAGCAGCAGGGAAACCAGCAGAACCAGGCTGCCCGAAAACAGGAGGGTCAGGATGCGCCCGCCGGCGTCGGACTGCCACGGCTGGGAAGCGACGCCGCCGAACCAGGGCGCGTAGCGGATCGGCAAGGGCTGGCCCAAGTGGAAAGACGGCGGAGGCCCAGGCGAGGGAGCGGGCTTCCCTGGAGTCATTCCCATTGCTGGGGAAGGCGCGGGAGGCGCGCCCAGCCCGATCCAGCCTTCCCAATGGACGTTCCCGTGCGGGCCGGGCAGATCACAGGCATAGCGGACGGCGACCGGGCGCGAGGGCTGTCCTTTTTCCCCCGACGGCTCCGTCCCAATCTCCACGATGCGGCCGGTCGCCGTGCGGCCCGCCTGGGCCAGCCAGCTTAACTTGACCCCCTCCCACAAGGCCCGGCCGCTGCCGGCGACGAACACGCCGAGCAGCAGGATCGCGACCGCCAGCAGCAGCGTCACCCGCAGCGGCAGCCGCGTCCGGCGCGGCGCGGGCGCGGCGACTTCCGGCTCCAGGGTGTGCTCAATCACAGATTCCATGGTTCCAACTTTCCAATAAAGCCAGCGTAGCTTTGGGTGTGGCCGCCGTTAGAGCGCCCGCCGCCAGCAGCTCCCGCCAAAGTTCGCTCGCCGCGCCGCCGGTGAAGTCGCGGGAGGCAAAGTCCTCGGACGGGTCGTGCAGACAGACGACGGGCTTCCCCGCCCGGCGCAGGGCCAGCGCCGCCTCCAGATTCGCCAGGTTCGCCCGACCAAACGGAACCGGCGTCAGCAGAACGACGTCCGCCGATTGGGCCAAACGCGCGGCCTCGCGCAGCGCGGTCGGGGACAGGGGCGAAAACGACGACTCGCGGGCGAACGGGACGCCCAGCATCTGCGCGGCCTCGGCGTCGGTGTCGCCCTCGTTCAGACCGGCGGCCGTGACGGCCCAGCCCCGGCCGTGGAGCGCCAGCAGCAGGCGCGTCCCCGTGCCGCCGCCGCAGATCACATGGACGCGCAGGGCGCGCGGACTGTCGGGGTCGCTTTCGGGCAGTTCCGGCAGGGTCAGGACGAGCGGGCGGCCCGACGCCGGGTGGCGGCGCACCCAGACCCGCGCGCCGTACACGTCTTGCAGGTTGGCGGCCGTCACGACTTCCTCCGGCGTCCCCTGCGCGACGACCTGGCCCCGGTGGAGCAGGACCAGCGCGTCGCAAAAGGCCGCCGCCAGGTTGATGTCGTGCAGCACGGCGAGGACCGCCTTCCCCCTGTCGTGCGCCAGACTCCGCGCCAGTGTCAGCGTCTCCGTCTGGTGGCGCAGGTCCAGGTGCGCGGTCGGCTCGTCGAGCAGAATGACTTCCGGCTGCTGCGCCAGGGCGCGCGCGAACAGCACGCGCTGCCGCTCGCCGCCGGACAGGGTCGGGACGGTCCGGTCGGCCAGGCCCTCCACTCGCGCGGCCCGCAGAGCCTCCGACACAATCCGCTCGTCGTCGGCGGTTTCCGACGCGAAGGGACGGCGCGGTAGGTGCGGCGCCCGCCCCATCCGCACCACCTCGCGGACCGAAAAGTCCAGCGATACGGTGGTTTCCTGCGGCACCACGGCGATGGCGCAGGCGGCCTCACGCGCGGACAGACCCGTATAGAGATCGCTTTCGTCCAGCAGCACCGCCCCCGCCGCAGGCCGCAGGGCGCGGGACAGGGCGCGGACCAGGGTGGACTTGCCCGACCCATTCGGGCCCACGACGCCCAAAAAGACTCCGGGGCGGACGTCGAGCGAGAACTGCGTCAGGACGGGCGGGGCATCGGGCGCGTAGTGGATTTGGATCGTGTCGGCGGCAAGCCGTGTCGGCATGAAATACTCTCCGCAGACATTGTAGCAGAATCCGGGGACATTGGGGGGAAGGAAACCAAAAATCCCGGTAATCTTTGGGAAGGAATCAAGAAGGAACTGCGGCGGCTAGTGTCGAACTCCTTACACCGTCACTGAAGACCAAGCGTGGCGCGCGGCCCTGGAGCGCGGCGTTTCGGACGCGGCTTTTTGTTTTGCCCGGCGGGATCAAGCATCGCATGACCACGACAGCCGATCAGTTTTTCAACGGCATTCCCGAAGACGATTCGCGAGACGCGCTGGCTTTGGGACGTTCCCCCGTGCCGGACGCCCCCGTGCTGGGGTCGTTTGCCGACGACCTCGCCTCCTACATCAACCGCCTGACACGCACCAAGCTGCTGACGGCGACTGAGGAGAAGTCCCTGTCGCGCCGGGCGCGCTACGGCGACATCACGGCCAAAGAGCGCCTGATCGAGTCCAACATGCGCCTGGTCGTCTCCATCGCCAAAAATTACCTGGCGAGCGGCATCCCCCTGGAAGACTTGATTCAAGAGGGCGCGATCGGCCTGATGACGGCTTCGGAGCGTTTTGACCCGCGCATGGGCTACCGATTCAGTACCTACGCGACGCAGTGGATCCGCCAGTCCATTGGCCGGGCCATTGACAACAAGGCCAAGGCCATCCGCCTCCCCGCCCACATCTCCGAGTCGCTGCGCAAGATTGACAAATCCCGCGCCGAATTGCAGCGCGCGCTGGGACAGGAGCCGACCGTCGAGGAAATCGCCGAGCACGCCGGGTTGTCCCTGAAAAAGATGAACAGCCTCCTCCAGACCACCCAGGAGCCGGTTTCGCTGGACATGACCGTCGGCGACGACGACAGCACCTCGCTCGGCAGCCTCGTCCTGGACCGCGCCGCCCCCAACCCGCAGGACGAGTTGATCGCCCAGGAGATGCGCGGCGAGATCGAGGCCATCCTGAACACGCTGGACGAGCGCGAGAAGGTCATCATGCGTAAGCGCTTCGGCTTCGATGAGGACGACAAGAGCGTCTTGCAGCAGATCGGCGATGAGCTGCACATCTCGCGTGAGCGCGTCCGCCAGATCGAGTCGCAGGCCCTCCGCAAGCTGCGCTCCGCCGCCCGCAAAAAGCGCCTGCGCGATTATTTGCAGTCGTGAGCCAGTCCCGGCACTGGAAGTGCCGGGCTACTCTGGAATGAAAGTGCCTCCGGCACTGGGGATGAGCCTAGCGATGGCCCTTCTTCAGTCGCGGAGCAGATACGCAGTAATGCCGCAGGCATACTTCCACGCGAGAGTAGCCCGGCACTTCCAGTGCCGGGGGCCACTGCCTGCTTAGGCCGGCGCGTCCTCATGCCCCGCCTTCTGCGCCAGCGCCTCTTCAAAGGCGTGGACGATTGGATTGTCCTCACCCTCGTGCTTGTGCAGCGTTTCCTCGACCATAGGAACGACCGGCGCGGCAGCCGGTTCCGTCGCCGTTGTTTTCCTGCCGGTCCCCGCCGCAGATCCGTCCTGCTTCTTGAGCAGAAGGTAAGCGGCGCCTGCGGCGGCGAACAAAAGCAATAAATTTCGCGGTTTCATGGAATATCCCCCGCCCTACTTTACCCGTCCGGCTCTGCCCACAAAACGGCAGAACGCCTGGATGGCTAGCGGATTTGGAGGAACTTGTGCGTTTGCAGCGACAGCCGCAGCCGCTCCGGGTGCTCCTGGACGGCTCCGACGCACAGGGCCACGGCGGCGGGGTTGTGCGCGTTCGGCTGCACGAACGTCGTCCGGCCATGCCGCCGCGCGCCGTCCAGCGCGCGCGCCAGGTCCGCCGCGTCGTCCACCACATACTTGAACTCCGCCGCGTACCCCTCGTACCACGGGTGCAGCCGCCCGCCCTGCGGCTCTTTGGGCGAGACGGTGACGTGGTCAATGCCCCACTCAGGCCGGGGCCGCGTCCCGTTCGTCTCCATTTGCAGGTTGTAGCCGCGCGCATGAAGCGTGTCGCACAACTCTTGCAGGTCATGGATCGTCGGCTCGCCCCCGGTGAAGCAAGCCCAGCGGCACGCGCCGCCCACGCGCCCGATCTCCTCGACCAAATCCTCAGCGGTGTACGTCTCCCGGACGCGGAAATCCGTGTCGCAGAACTCGCAGGCCAGGTTGCAGCCCGCGAAGCGCACGAAGACCGTCGCCTGCCCCGTCCGCCCGCCCTCGCCTTGCAGTGAGTAGAAGACCTCGACGAGCGGCAGGCGGCCCTCCTTGACGACCGCCATCGCCGCCCGCGTCGCCCCCGCCGGGTCGGGCGTCGCGCCTCCATAGGGCTTGCCGGAAATCGTTTGCACCATAATAACTCTAGTATACCCGAACCCTTTGGCCCGCGCCGCCCGTTATAGACGGGTATGAACAGCCACAAGAAACGCTTCTGGTCCCGTGGAGACCGCCTGCTCCTGAGTCTCTTCACCCTGACGGTCGCGGCGCTTATTCTGGGGCTGGCCGTGTGGTTCCGCGCGCTGGATGCGCTCCCCGGCCCGGCCTCCCCCGCGCCCCCGCCCCTGCCCGCCGTCAACGCCCGCGACTTCTACCTCGCCGCCGCCAACGCCGCCGCCGCGACCGGATCGTTCGGGGAGGACTCGCAAGCCGTTCGGCTGCTGCACCAGGGCTTTCAGTATCCGTACCGGGAGCCGCCCGCCGCCTCCCAACTGCCGTTGCAGGAAGACTGGCAGGTGCCTCCGCAGATGCTTTCGCTGGGGATGCTGCTGGGGCGGCGGGCCAGGGCGGACGCCCAGGCGGGCCGCTGGGCCTCGTCCGTGAGCGCCGGAATCGACGCGGTCCAGATGGGGAGGGAGATGATGCACGGCGCGACCACCTTCGGGGTGATCAACATCCGGGTCTTCCAGCAGCGCGGGACGGGGGTTCTCTGGGGCGACATTGACCACTTGACCGCCGATCAGGCGCGGGCGGCGGCGCGGCGGATGGAGGCCACCCATGCGGACCGCGTCCCCTTCGCCGACACGCTGACCCAGGAAAAGTGGTCGATGCAGGCGGGACTGCGCGAAGAAATGCGGCGTCCAAACTGGCGCGACATTTGGACCTACCCCAGCCGGCCCCCGCTGAAGGACGCGCGGGGGTGGGCGCGGGACGTGGCCGGCATGGCGCGGGTCCACCTGACTAGCAAGAGGCAGATTTTGGCGGACAACACCCGCTACATGGACCGGCTCATCGCCGACGCCCGGCGGCCCTACGCGGCCCATCCCCCGCCCCCGCCGATGCCGACTGATCCAGTCAACCCGTTGCTGATTATTAGGGACTATCAGGAAGTCTGGCTCCGGGCTGTGGAGGCCGACGCGCAGACCGCCCTGCTCTCGACCGCGCTGGCCTTGCGCGCCTACAAGATGGACCACGGCGCGTACCCGCCGACACTGGCCGCGCTCGTGCTGGGCTATCTCCGGGCCGTCCCGGACGACCCCTTTGCCCTATCCGGGCCGCTCCACTACAAGCGTCTCGGCGCAAAGTATGTCCTTTATAGCATCGGGCCGGACGGCAAGGACGACGGCGGCGCGGCGATCTTTGACCAGACCAAACCCGCCCCCACATCTGCCGACGGGAGCGACTCGCGTTACTGGGTGCACGAGGACAGCCAGGGGGACATTGTGGCGGGGGTCAACATCTACTAGGGCATTATTGGCCTACCTGGGACGCCACGCATTGAAATGCGAGGCTGTGAAGACCTCACCGTCGAGGCGACGGAAGAAGCAGAAGAAGCATGTTTCGTCCCCTGGACGCTGGGCACTTGACAGCCTCGCATTTCAATGCGTGGTGCCATGCTTCATCCAACAAGCACTAGAAAAGCCCCGACCATGCGGCCGGGGCTTTCCCACGCTTCGACTTTATCCGTTCCACGGGTGCGCCTTGTTCTTCGCGGGGTCGGTCGGGTCGCCCCCCTGCCCCGTCTCGTCCGCCGAACGGGTGCTGTCCGGGTCAATGTCTCCGGCGGGCAGTTCGTCGCCTGCCGTGGTCGTGTCGTCCGTCGTCGTGTTCGGGATGATCCTCTCCGCCGCGTCTGTGGTTTCAGGCTGTCCCATTGGGCGCCTCCTCCTTTGTCTTGGATGGCTCGGCGGCGGCATTCGTGCCGGGGTACTCGCCCCCGCTGTGGGCCATGCCTACGGCGCTGTGGGCCGGGGCGTTCTCGCCGCCCGGCGACTTTGAATCCCCGCTGCCGGTCTGATGCGGGTCGTCCGGATGCGTCTCGTCGGCATCAGTGACCGGTGTGTCTTTGGTGAGTTCCACGGTGTCAAGTCTCCTTGCTGACCCTGTTTTACCCGCGTCCCCGAACCCGGCAAACGCGCAGGGCAATCGCATATAGCACCCCGGCACTGGAAGTGCCGGTCTACTCTGGAATGAAAGTCGCTCCGCGACTGAGGACAAGTAAATAACTGAGGACAGGCGAAAACGGCTTGTCTTCAGTGCCGGAGGCACTTTCACTGTGAGTAGACCGGCACTTCCAGTGCCGGGGCTTCCATAGGCAATGGCCCTTGGCAAACGCGCCGCTGACTGCACCTTACTGCACCTCGGCACGCATCCCGGATTCTCCCCCGTCGGCAATGCCGCTGTCGGTGGTGACTGTCTCGCGGAGGTGCAGGTCGCGCAGAGGCGGCAGTTCCTCCGTCGAATCGTCCTGCGGCGCGTAGCCGACCAGTTCACGGGCATCCGAGATGTCCAGCCGCTTGAACCGGTTGTCGCTCAGGCCGTGCAGGACGGCGAACTGAACGTTCTCCACGTCCACACAGCGGTTGATGAGCTGGTCCAGGTCGCGCTGTGAGACAAAGGAGTCCAGCATTCCGATTCCCTTTTCGTCCTGCACCGACTCCACCGGCTGGAACGCGCCAATCCGCAGGGCGATGGCGCTGACGCCCTCCTTCTCGGCCATGTACCGGCACAGCGCCTCGCCGAAGCACTTGGAAACGCCGTAGATGTCGCCGGGGTTGACCGGCTCGCTGATTTTTACCTGCACGTCGGGGGGATAGCCGGACACCGCATGGATGGACGAGGCGTAAATGACCCGCCGCACCCCCGCCGTCTTCGCCGCCGCGAAGACGTTGTAGGTTCCGATGATGTTGGTTTCCAGCAGGCTCTGCCACAGCGACGACGGCCCCGGATCGCCCGCCATGTGGACGATGGTGTCTATGCCCTCACAGACCTCCTTCAGCCGGTCTAAGTCTCCTAAATCGCCCTCCACCACCACGCCGAACGGCTTGATATGGTCAATCCCCTCCTCGTCGCCGCGCACCATCAGCCGCAGCGCGTACTTGTCCCGCGCGTGCTCGGCGAAGAACGACCCGATGCGCCCCGCCGCGCCCGTCACCAGGACGTGCCGCTTCTTTCCCTCCGCCGTCTTCGCCAGCGCCCCCGACTCCGTCGCCGTAAATGACTGTGCCATCCGCGTTGTCCTCCATTGGTAAGATGCCAGCCCGTTCTTCCCCAGCAGAGGCAGCGGGAAACGCGGCAGGCATGGAAACGCAGACGCGCCTGCTCCCTCACCAATCCGAGCGGCACGGAGGCCCCTGCTTTAGCCGTGGGGAGGAAGTGCCGCCTTGCCTTTCCGAAGGCAAGATATTCTCTGGTTTTCGTTTCAATAAGATTTTCAATGCTTGCCCCTCTAGGGTATAATAATGGTGTGCATTTTAGAGTAAAAGATATTCTAAATGCACAAGGTCAAAGGCACGAAAGCCGTTCGGCTGGATACTGTTCTGCACCTTGACAAGTAACGATATGCGGTTGCAGCAACTCATGCCGTTTTGCTGCGTAAAATCGTTAGACGGTTCTGTTTTCAGTCTTTGGATTAAATCCTTTGACTGTATCAGAAGTGGCCCCCAGGCGACTGGTGAGGCACGGGCTGTAACTGTAAGACAGCCTATGGACGAAGCGAGTCAAGGATGACATCAGAGGCCATGCCTTTCGCTATTGTCAAAGCCCCTGGCTTTAGCCACGGGGTTACTTACTTGACTATCCCCCTTCCCCACTAGTATACTAAAGACAACAACTCAGGAACCGAGCACAGACACACAATGGCGTTGGACGAGAGATACAACTTCCGCGAGATCGAGGCGAAGTGGCAGGCGCGGTGGGCCGAGGCCGACCTGTACCACGCCGAGAGGGACCCGGACAAGCCCAAGTATTACGGGCTGGAGTTCTTCCCCTACCCGTCCGGCGCGGGGCTGTCGGTGGGGCACTTCAAGAACTACGCGCCGACGGATGCCTTCCTGCGGCTGAAGGCGATGCAGGGCTACAACGTCCTGCACCCGATGGGCTGGGACGCCTTCGGGCAGCCCGCCGAGAACGAGGCCATGAAGCGGCTACTCAACCCCGGCCCGATGGTGGCCGAGTTCGCCGCGACCTACAAGCGCCAGATGAACCTCATCGGCATGGGGTACGACTGGGACCGGGAGGTCAATTCCAGCGATCCAAGCTATTACAAGTGGACGCAGTGGATTTTCCTGCTGCTCTACAAGCGCGGGCTGGCCTACCAGAAGAACGCCCCCGTCAACTGGTGCCCACATGATAAAACTGTCCTGGCCAATGAAGAGGTCATAAACGGGCGGTGCTGGCGCTGCGGGACGTTGGTCGAGAAGAAGGCGATGCCGCAGTGGTATCTGAAGATCACGGCCTACGCCGACCGTCTTTTGAATGACCTGGACACGCTGGACTGGTCGGAAGGCATCAAGCAGCAGCAGCGCAACTGGATCGGGCGCAGCGAGGGCGCGGAGGTGCGGTTTGAGATAATTCCCGGCACTGGAAGTGCCGGGCTACTAGAGAGTGAAAGCCCCTCCGGGGCTAAAGACAAAGCAGTCGTTGACGCCTCCTCAGTCGCGGAGCGACTTTCACTCAAGAGTAGCCCGGCACTTCCAGTGCCGGGCGCTGACGCGCCGGGGAATAGTATCACCGTCTTCACCACGCGCCCGGACACGCTCTGGGGGGCGACTTTTATGGTACTGGCCCCGGAGCACCCGCTCGTTGAAGCCCTGACGACGCCGGAGCAGCAGGAGGCCGTGGCGGCCTATGCGGCGCGGGCGGGGCGCGAGACGGAGATGGACCGGCAGGCGGAGGGGCGCGAGAAGACGGGCGTCTGGACGGGCGCGTATGCGGCCAACCCTATCAACGGGCAGCCGGTCCCGGTCTGGATCGCCGACTACGTCCTGATGGGCTACGGCACGGGCGCGATCATGGCCGTCCCCGCCCACGACCAGCGCGACTTTGACTTTGCCCGCAAGTTCGGCCTGCCCATCGCCCCCGTGTATCAGGAGCCGGGGCAGGAAATAGACGGCGCGGCGATGACGGCGGCGACCACGGACAAGGGCGTCCTGGTCAATTCCGGGCCGTTCGATGGGCTGGCCTACAGCAAAGAAACGGTGCGGAAGGTCGCCGCGTGGCTGGAGGCGGATGGGTTGGGCAAACCCGTCGTCACCTACCGGTTCCGTGACTGGCTGCTCTCGCGCCAGCGCTACTGGGGCGTTCCGATCCCGATCATCCACTGCCCGATTCATGGCGAGGTGCCGGTCCCTGACGACCAACTGCCGGTCGTGCTGCCGCCGGTGGAGAACTACCAGCCGACCGGCACGGGCGAGGGGCCGCTGGCGAGCATCGCGGAATTTGTCGAAACGAACTGCCCCGTCTGCCATGAGCCAGCGCGGCGCGAGACGGACACGATGGCGGGCTTCGCCTGCTCGTCCTGGTACTTCCTGCGCTTCGCCGACCCGCACAATGAGGAAGAAGCGTTCTCGCGCGAGACCGTGGACTACTGGCTGCCTGTGGACACCTATGTCGGCGGCGCGGAGCACGCGGTCATGCACCTGCTCTACGCCCGCTTCTGGAACAAGGTGCTCTTTGATGCCGGGCTGCTCGGCTTCCAAGAACCGTTCACGCGCCTGCGGAACCAGGGCATGATGCTGGCCTACACGCCGGGCCGCAAGCCGTCGGCGGGCGAAGAAGGCGAAGACGAGGGCGACGAGAAGATCGAGGACTGGAAAGCCGTCAAGCCCGAGGATCTGTCCCGCTTCGACCCGTCTGAGATCACCTACCGCTGGGCCAAGATGTCCAAGTCGGCGGGCAACGTGGTCACGCCCGACGAGGCCGCCGAGCGGTTCGGCGCGGACAGCCTGCGCGTCTATGAGATGTTCGTCGCGCCCTTCGAGGAAACCGTGCAGTGGAGCGAGGAAGGCATTCGCGGCTCGTCCAAGTTCCTGGCCCGCGTCTACCGCCTGGTCGCGCAATGGGGCGCGGGCTGGTCGCCCGACTGGCGGAGCGCCCCCCCCACCCCTACCACTGTTAACGGGGGGGGAGCCGAGCGAAACCTGCGGCGCAAGACGCACCAGACGTTGATTCGGGTCGCGGGCGACCTGGAAGACTTCCGCTTCAACACTGCCGTCGCGGGCCTGATGGAGTGGGTCAACATGGCCTACGAGGTCGCGAACGCCTTGCCGCCCGGCGCGCGCTCCGGGGCGCTGGATGAAGCCATCGAGTACCTGGTTCTGGCCCTTTCCCCCTTCGCGCCGCACCTGGCCGACGAGCTGTGGACCGAAGGGCTGGGTCAGACGGGCTTCCTGTACCGCCACCCGTGGCCGCAGGCCGACCCCGAAGTCGCCAAGAAGGACGAGATCACCCTGGTCGTCCAGGTCAACGGCAAGGTGCGGGATAAACTGACCGCGCCCGCCGACGCCGACCAGGAGGCGCTGACGACACTGGCGCTGGGCAGCCCCAGGGTCGCCGAGGCGCTGAACGGCAGCGCGCCCAAGAAGGTCATCGTCGTCCCCGGCAAGCTGGTCAACGTGGTGCTGTAGCAGGCCCCCCGGCCCCCAATAATGGGGGAGTAGGAGTGACCAGCCCTGTCTTTTCTGGCTCCCCCATTATTGGGGGCGGGGGGGTCTGAGCGCCTCGGTCAGTGAATCCGGCCGTTGCGAGCCGACCAGGACGCGGCGGCCGTCTTGCAGCGTCAGCCGGACGCCCCGGCTGCCCCGCGCGTTCAGGGCGACGTTCCGGCCCCAGCCGCGGATGCCCCAGCCGCCATACTCGGCGATGGGCGAGTACGTCACGGCCTCGGCGGAGGCGATGTCGGCGATGGTGATGCGCCGGCGGTAGAGCGGGAACAGCGCCCCGAAGCTGACAGACAGTTCCGTGTCGGTCACGACCGTCCGCTGGCAGAGCAGGTTGACTGTCAGGCCAAGCGGCAGCACGGGCCAAACCAGACCCGCCCCAGTGGCAGCGACTACGGCAACCGCCGACAGGCCCAGCGCGCCATAAGCGACAGCCGAAAACGCCTGAACTTCTGTGAACTTTGTCATCAATGTGTCCTCCTAAAGACTGGGACACCGGACGCCCCGAAAAGTTGCGCTTACCCTACGCCCACGGAGGACACCTATGCAGGATGCTCGAACCCGCGCCGCGCTGCTGATCGTCTGTCTTGCCTGCCTGCTCGGCAGTGGCTTTGTCCTGCTGTCAGGCCGCCGCGCCGCGCCGCCGCCCGTCACCATCGCCCCGCCGCCCGCTGACGTGGCGACCACGGCTGCGCCGCCCGCCGAAGCGCCCCATTCCCCGCCCGCGCCGCCGAGGCGCCTCTATGTGGATGTCGCCGGGGCGGTCCGCCGCCCGTCGCTCTACGTCCTCCCGCCCGAAAGCCGCGTCATGCAGGCCATCCTCGCCGCCGGTGGCCCCACCCGCGACGCCGACATGGACGCCGTTAACCTCGCCCAAAAAGTCGCCGACGGCGAGAAAGTCTTTGTCCCCAAACGCGGCGCCGCGCCCTCGAATTCATCCGCAGCGCCGGACTCCGCGCCGCCGGTCGCCGCATCGTCTTCGCGGCGCGCTTCCAAGTCCGAAAAGGGGTCGCGCGGCGGCCATGGGGACAAGATCACGCCGGAGTCGGGCGAGCAGGTCCCCCTCAACACGGCGACCGAGGAGCAATTGGAACGGCTGCCCGGCGTCGGCCCCAGCATGGCCGGGCGCATCCTCGCCTACCGCCGGCAGGCGGGCCGCTTCGAGAAGGTCGAGGACCTGATGATGGTGACCGGCATCGGCCCCAAGAAGTTCGCCAAGATCGCCCCCTGCGTCAAGCTGGACTGAACAGGTATAATGAGGCCGCAACCTCAGCAAAGGATCTAACCAATGATGTCAGTGACGGCCATTTCGCCGATAGATGGGCGCTATGCGGCGCAGACGGAAGACCTCGCGGACAGCTTTTCCGAGTATGCCCTGATCAAGCGCCGCGTGCGGGTGGAGATCGCGTGGCTGCTGTTCCTGGCGGAGCGGGCCGAGATCGCCGCTGTGCGGCCTTTCTCCGAGGTGGAATGTGCGTACCTGAACGGCATTGCGAATGGTTTTGATGCGGCGCAGGCGGAGCGCGTCAAGGAGATCGAGCAGACTACGCGCCATGATGTGAAAGCCGTCGAGTATTTCTTGCAGGAGCGGCTCCGAGACACGTCGCTGGCTGACGTCATCCCCTGCATCCATTTCTGCTGCACGTCCGAAGACATCAACAACCTGGCCTACGGGCTGATGCTCCAGGGCGGCGTCAAAGACAGGTGGAGGCCATTGGCGGCGAAGATGGTGGACCGGGTCGCCGCCCTCGCCGAAGAGACGCGCGCAGTTGCCATGCTGGCCCGGACGCACGGGCAGCCGGCCAGCCCGACCACCTTGGGCAAGGAGATGGCCGTCTTTGTGCATCGCTGGCGGCGGCAGCTCGCGCAGATTGACGAGGTCGAGTATTTAGGCAAGTTCAACGGCACGGTCGGCAACTTCCACACGCACTCCATCGCCTACCCCGGTCTGCCCTGGGAGGACCTGTCCCGCGCCTTTGTCGAGCGGCTGGGGCTGACCTTCAACCCGCTGACCACGCAGATCGAGTCGCACGACTGGATCGCCGAGCTGGCTCACGCACTGATTCGATTCAACACAATCACGCTGGGATTCGACCAAGACGTGTGGACCTATATCTCCCTCGCTTACTTTAAGCAGCGGGTTGTGGCGGGCGAGGTTGGCTCCTCCACCATGCCGCACAAGGTCAACCCCATCAACTTCGAGAACTCGGAAGCCAATTTAGGCGTTTCCAACGTCCTCCTGGCGCATCTCGCAGCCAAACTCCCCATATCCCGCCTCCAGCGCGACCTGACCGATTCCAGCGCCCTGCGGAACGTCGGCGCCGCCGTCGCCCACTCCTATGTCGCCCTCCACTCAACCCTGCGCGGCCTCGGCGTCCTGGAAGTCAACCCCGCCGCCATTTCACGCGACCTGGACGACGCCTGGGAGGTGCTGGCCGAGCCGATCCAGACGGTCATGCGGCGCATCGGCACCCCGAACGCTTATGAGCGGCTGAAAGAGCTGACGCGCGGCGCGGGCATCACGAAGGAAAGCATCCAGACCTTCATTGCCGACCTCGACCTGCCCGAAGCCGACAAGCAGCGCCTTCTCGCGCTCACGCCGGCCACCTACACCGGCCTGGCGGCCCAGCTTGTGCGGCACATCAAAGCCGAATAAAAGTGCCGCTCTGCCTCTGGCGCGGATTCACAATCAATGGTATAATGATTGCACAAGCATTTGTACGATAAGTCCACCTACCAGGGAACAGAGGCAGACCCCATGCTGTACCAAGTGATGTTGCTGAAATCAGAGGAAGGTTACAGTGTTTCCTGTCCCTCTCTGCCGGGCTGTTGCTCACAGGGGGAAACCGAGGAGGAAGCCATTGAGAACATCCGGGAGGCTATCACTGAATATAAGGCAGTCATGGCGGAACTCTATCAAACAGCGGACTTGCGGGAGATTGAGGTAGCAGCCTGATCATGCCCAGTGTTCCTGGTGTCAATCATCTCCAAGCGGTTCAGGCACTTGAAAAAGTCGGGTTCCGCATCGCGCGTCAGAGCAACCACATCATCATGTTGGACGGCATCCGCATCTTGACCATCCCGCGTAACAACCCGGTCAACTCATTCACGATGGGGACTATTGTCCGGGCCGCCGGACTGACGGTGGAAGAGTTTCGGAGACTGCTATACGGAACGGAGAAACGATGGCGCAGGTAAAGGTTTATGTGACGCTCAAGCCGTCCCTGCTGGACGCGCAGGGCAAAGTGGTTCAAGGCGCATTGCAGCAACTCGGCTATGGCGGCGTGGAGCAGGTGCGGATCGGCAAGTATGTGGAGATGACGGTGCAGGACGGGCAGGAGATGGACGCTCAGATCAAAGAAATGTGCGACCGGCTTCTGGCAAACCCCGTCATCGAGGACTACCGCTACGAGGTGGTGGCGTGAAAGAAAGCAGCGAATGAAGTTCGGCGTCATCAGGTTCCCCGGCTCCAACTGCGATCAGGATGCCTATTACACGCTCAAAGACGTCCTGGGCCAGCCGGTCGAGTACCTGTGGCATCAGGACGCCGATTTGAAGGGCGTGGACTGCGTCGTCGTTCCCGGCGGCTTTTCCTATGGCGACTACCTGCGCTGCGGTGCGATCGCCCGGTTCTCGCCCGCCATGACGGCGACCCAGGAGTTCGCAGCCAATGGCGGCCTGGTGCTGGGCATCTGCAACGGCTTCCAGGTGCTGTGCGAATCCCACCTGCTGCCGGGCGCCCTGCTCCGCAACGACAATCAAAAGTTTGTCTGCAAGCAGGTCCACCTGCGGACGGAGAACGCGGACACGCCCTTCACGAACGCGCTGGCGCCGGGGCAGGTGCTGCGCGTCCCTGTCGCGCATGGCGAAGGCAAGTATGTCTGCGACGACGCCACCTGGCAAGAGCTGACGGCGGCCAATCGGGTGATCTTCCGCTACAGCGCGCCCGAAGAACTCGCAGCGGGGGCTGTGCCCGACGGCGCGAACCCGAACGGCTCGCGGGACGACATCGCCGGCATCGCCAGTGAGGGCTTCAACGTCCTCGGCCTGATGCCCCACCCGGAGCGCGCCGCCGACCCAGCTCTGGGGTCCGACGACGGCCGCTTAGTCTTCGAGTCGCTGCTGCGCTTCTGGCGATGAGCGCAGCAGCTTCGGCCCGACCTTTTTCAATCGAATCACGGCGTGACATTCAGGAGGCATTGATCAATGAGAACTGTGGACGTGCTGCTTTATGAAGGCGTGGACGAACTCGACTTTTGCGGTCCTTATGAAATTCTGGCGTCCTGCCGCCGTCTGATAGACGGCCGGTGGAGCGAAAAGCCGGCGTTTCACGTTCAAACGGTCGCGGACCGACGTTCAACCGTGCAATGCGCGCACAAGCTGTGCGTTCTGCCCGATAAATCTTTGGCCGAGGCGTTCGAGGCGGACATCATCATCGTCCCCGGCGGCCCCAGCTCGCGCAAGGACAACCTGCCGCTCCATATCATGGAATTCCTACGCAAAGCCAGCGACACGGCGGAAGTGATCGCGTCGGTCAGCACCGGCGCCTTCATCCTCGCGCGGACCGGCCTGGCCGAAGGGCATCGGATCACGACCCATGCGTCGCATCTGGAAACGCTGGCGAAGGGCTATCCGGGCATCAAGGTCGTGAAAGGCTCCCGCGTGGTCAGCAGCGGCAAAGCCATCATGTCCTCGGCCGGCATCTCGGCGGGGCTTGACCTGGCGCTCGCGATTATCGAGCGGTTCGAGGGCAAAGAGACCGCGCGGCTGGCCGCGCGGCGCCTGGAATGGTCCGGCACCTGGGCCGAAACCGCCGCCCAACCCGCCGTCGCTCCGAGTGCCTCGCCGGGTCCGGCGGTCGTCCGCAAGTAACGAGGACATGCCCATGAGAGCCTGGGGAACCGCCTTCTGGATCAGCCTCGGCGCACTGGTTGACCATTTCTGGCTGCACACGGGCCGCATCAGCACGATGCCGCTCGTGCTGCTCCTGCTCGTCGCCGCCCTGGGCTGGGGCTGGACCGCGCTCCTTGCAGGGGGGCGCGCGCTCTTCCGCCACGCTGCCTCCCTGCTGCTCGGACGTCCTCTCCCCCTGCCGCGCACCGACCCGCAGGCCCTGGCCGCAGAAGTCGCTGCCCTCAACGCGCAGATCGCCCAGCTTCGCGACACGGCCACGTCCTTCGACGTGTCCTTCGACCAGACGCTGGAGCGGCTAGACGAGCGCCTGCGCCGCGTCGAGCAGCAGTCGGCCTATGTGCAGATCAAGCGCAGCGGCTAACCCAAGCGACCGGACGAAAGAGAGCGGCGGGAGGACCATTCCTCCCGCCGCTCTCTCAGTCTTTTGGCGGTGGGCGCGGGCAGGATTCCGCGCCTCGCCCGTAGAACAAAGGGGCGGAGTGTCCGCGCGTACCCCGCGAAATCATTTCCAAAGCCTGTCCAAATTCCAAAGCCTGTCCAAATTCCAAAGCCTGTCCAAATTCCAAAGCCTGTCCAAAAAACGTCATTGGCGTACATTGTTCCTATGGGAGTGCAATTTTGACGCGCGAAGAGGAGCTGCTGCGACGCTACTCCGCCCGACAGTCTCAGGCGGCGTTTGCGGAACTGGTCCGCCGCTACCTGGATTTCGTCTACTCCATCTGCCGCCGCCAGCTCGGAGACCCCGAGATGGCGCAGGACGCCGCGCAGAACGTCTTCCTGATCCTGGCCGCCAAGGCCGACTCCCTGAAGCCCGGCACCGTGTTGAGCGCATGGCTCTTCCGCGTGGCGCACCACGCCTGCCGGAACGCGCGCCGGGTGGAGGCCCGGCGGCGCCGCTATGAGCGGAAGGCGGCCGAGGACATGGAAATCGCCGCATCGGACGCGCAGGCGCGGATAGCGGCTGCAAGCTGGGAGACGGGCCTGGACGACGCGCTGGCAAAGCTGAACGAATCCGACCGGGATGCCGTGCTGCTGCGCTATGTGGAGGAGATGTCCCCCGACGAGATCGCTGCCGCGCTGGGCATCTCGCCCGCCGCCGCACACAAGCGGGTGAGCCGCGCTCTGGAGCGCCTGCGCCGCCACTTCGGGCCGGCCGGGGCGGCGCTCACCGTGGCGGCGCTGGGCGTGCTCCTGTCGGAGACGCTGGCGCAGGCCGCGCCGCCCGCGCAGGCGGCCCCCATCCTGGGCGCGCTGACCGGCTCCGGCCTGGGAGCCGCCTCGGCGGCAGGAGCAAGCGCTCACGCTGCCGGCGCGAAGTGGGGGTCTCAGAGCGCGCTTTCTAAGACCGGACTGGCGGCGGCGCTGCTCGCCCTGGCCGGCGTGGCGGGGCTGGGCTGGGTGTCGCCTCGTACCGTCCGCGCCTTGCTGAAACGTCCCGCCCCGCGCGCTGCCGCAGCCCCGGTTCCGACCCTGACCTTGCGGGGGCGCATTCTGGGCTTGGGAGGCCGACCCGCGCCCGGCGTGGCCGTGACGCTGCTCCGCTACGGGGTTTCGGGTGGTCTGGCGGCGGAGTTCGCCCGAAGCCGCACGGATGGCGCGGGCCGGTACGCCGTCACCGGGGCGCCGGCAGGGCCGGGCGGGTGGGCCGTGGTCGCCGCTTCGGGCCGGAGCCTCGGGTTCGGGACGCCGGGCGGCGACTGTCCGCTGCTGCCGCCCACGAGCGTTCGTCTGAGACTGATTGGCGCGGACGGCCGGCCTGTCCCCAACGTGCGTGTCCAGCCGCTGATACTCAGCGTCCTGCGCCCGGACGGCCGCGTCGCTGAGTTCAACCTGTCGGTCGGCTGCCCGGACCGGCTCCAGGTGACATCGAATGCGGCGGGCGTGGCGGCCTTTGCGGGGCTGCCGCAGGGCGCCGTCGCGTCGTTCGCAGTCTTGGACGCGAGATACGTCCGGCGCCCGCCTTCGGCAGACGGACTCCTGCTGGCGCGGGCCGCCCGATCGGGCGAGGTTGCGGTCACTCTATCGCCGGGGGCCGAAGTGGCCGGGCGGGTCACTTACGGGCCGACCGACCGGCCTGCGGCCGGGATCCGGGTCGGCGCCCGGCAAATTGGCACGGCGGCGTGGGGCGAGGCCGTCACCGACGCGGGCGGCCGTTACCGGATCGGGCAGCTCGGGCCGGGACGATACAACGTCGCGCTGGACGAGCAGAGTCCCCCCCTAGGCGGCGAGTGGACGGCGGACGCGGCGGCGGGGGTTGTCCTCGGCCCGGCCCGGCCAAACACACGGGCGGATCTACGCCTCGTGCGCGGGGCGCTGATCACCGGGCGGGTGACGTTCCAGGGCAGCGGCCGGCCCGTCGGCGGGGTGGAGATCGGCGCCTATGGTCCCGCGCACCCGGCCACGGGCGCCTGGGTCGGCGGCGGATGGACCGACGGCGGCGGCGCATATCAAATCCGGGTCCCGCCGGGACGCCAGCGTGTTTACCCGATGCCCGGAGCGTCGCCCGGTCAGGGGGCCGACGTTTCCGTGGGGGATGGCCGGAACGCCGTGGTGGATTTCGCCCTGCCGCCGCCCGGCTAAACTCGCATTTTCAGAGGAGAATGACCTTGCTGATGCACGGATTGACATTTCTGCTCAGGGGCGGCCCCGTGATGTGGCCCCTGTTCGTGTGCGCGCTGGCGTCCGTGACGGTCATGGTCGAGCGCTTCTTCGCGCTGCGGGCCGTGTTCCGCGGGGGCCGCGGGCTGCGGCGGCAGGTACGCGCCTCGCTCGCCGAGGGGCGCGGCCAAGCCGCCCTCCACCTGGTCCAGATGCGCGGCGGGCCGGTCGCCCGCGTCCTCCAGACTGCTTTGGAGAACCGCGCGCTGGGCCGGGAGAAGCTGGAGCACCTGATCACCGAGGCGGCGATGGAGGAGACGCCCCCCCTATCGCGCGGGCTGGGGGTTTTGGACACCATCATCACGGTCGCCCCCCTGCTCGGACTGCTGGGGACCGTCACAGGCATGATCGGCGCCTTCCAGGTGGTCGCGCTCTCGACCGGCCTGAGCGCCCCCGCCGAGATCACGGGCGGCGTCGCCGAGGCCCTCATCGCCACCGCATCGGGCCTGGCCATCGCCATCGCGACGCTGGTCGGCTACAACTACCTGAGCGATCAGGTCAAGGCGATCGTTGCCGAGATGGAGATGGCGGCCACGCAGGTGATCAACGACCTGGACCTGCGGCAGCCCGCCGGAGCGCCTCTCTATGAGGCCGCTTTATGAGACTGCCGGCGTCTAAGCCCAAGCGGGCGCGCATCGAGATTGTCCCGATGATCGACACCGTGTTCTTCCTGCTGGTGTACTTCCTGATCGCCAGCCTCGCGATGACCCGCCTGGACGCGCAGAAGGTCGCCCTGCCCGTCAGCGGCACGGCCTCGGACAAGCCCCAAACGGACGTGGTCATCACGGTCGCTAAAGATGGCCGCGACTACATAGACCGTCGCGAGATCGCCGAGCCGAACATCCCGGCGGCGCTGAACGAGCGCCTGCGGGCGCAGCCGAATCTGGCCGTGATTATCAACTGCGACCGGGACCAGCCCGCCGGACGCCTGGCCCTAGTCTTCGACCGGGTGAAGCAGTCAAACGCCTCCTCCGTCCTGGTCGCGACGACGCCGAGAGACGCCTGGGCTACCGAGCGATGAGAACAGGACGATGAGAACAGGACGATGAGAACAGAGCGATGAGGATGAAACCGCCGGAAATGCGAAAAGCCCGCATCGAGATCATCCCCATGATTGACACGATCTTCTTCCTGCTGGTGTTCTTCATGGTGACCTGGCTCACGATGGTCAAGATGAACGGCCTGCGGATGAACCTGCCGCGCCGGACCCAGGCGTCGTCAAGGCCGCCCTACTCCTTAACCTTGTCCCTGTCGCCGACGGGGGCCTATTACCTCGACTCGCGCCCCGCCGCTGCGGATGCCTGGGAGGCCCGGCTGCGCCGGCGGCTGGAGGCGCACCCGAACGCCGTGGTCGTCGTGAACGTGGCGGCGGCGCAGAAGACGCAGACGCTGATCTCACTGCTGGACTCGGTCAACCGCGTCGTCGAGGCGTCACACAGCCATGCGCAGGTGCTTGTGGCGACGCCCCAGGCCGGCGCATCGAAGAAAGAGGACGCCCATGCGAAGCAATAGACGGCTGGGGTACGCCTTTGCGATCTCGCTGCTGGTCAACACGGCCTGCGTGGCGATGGTGGGGACCGCTGCCCTGCGCCGCCCGTCCCCCCTGCGGGGGCACGACACGTCCGCGCTCCACCCCGCGCCGCTGCAAATGGCGGACGCGAGCCAGGCGCGGCCCGGCGAGGATGGGACGCTGGGCCGGAGGGGCGACGGGAGCGCAGGATCGGAAGGGGGGATCGGCGCCGGCGACGGCCCAACGGCGGGCGCGGGCCAGGGTCGCCCAGGAGGGCGTGACGGAAAATCCCGGTCGGCGTCCGGCGACGGCGCTTCCGACAAAGGCGGAGGAGAGCGGCAGAGGGCCGCCGCTCAGAAGAGCGCCGGCGGGAAATGGAGAATGGCGCCGGCAGGCTCAGTCCTCGAAAAAAACGCCGCTCGCAGTGAAGAAGCGCGGGAAACGGATACCACACGGCGGGAAGCGGTCGTGGAGGCTCAACGCTTGTCCACTCTGTCCCATGCCTCTGAGCATTCGCCTGACGCGCCCCGGCGCGCCCCAAAGGGGACGAACCGGTCCGACGCGCGGGGGCAGGGCCGGCCGCCTCGCACGGGGATGGCTGTCGTCCGCCGGCCCACGGTTCCCGGCCGGAACGGACGCGCCGGAGAGCCCGGCGACTCGATCTCGCCGAAGATGGTGAAGTACCCCCGGAGTACGCTGGACCTCGGCACGATCCACATGACCCGCCCGACGCACGGCGTCACCGGCGGCGGCAGCGCCGACCTGCGCAGCGTCGCCATCAAGGTCCACTACGTCGTGGATGACCCCAACAATGTTCCCAAAACGCTTAAGCCGGACAAGATCGTCCGGCTGTTCCCCACCAATTGCAACGGCGATCCGGGGAACACATCCAAGTGCCTGCCCACGGGCGGCAACACACGGCTGGGCGGGACGGTCCTGCACGGGCGGCACGACCAGATCAGCGGGGTCAAATACTGCATCCCCGGCGGCGGCGGGATTCCCTCGGGCGGGGCGAGCGGGTCACAGAGCGCCGCGTCGAGACAGGCGGGCTGGGTCGGGAAGCAAGCGGGCGGCAAGCAGGCCGCCTCCGGCCGGATCGTGTCCGAGGTGTACCACGGGCGTAGTCCGGCGTCTTCGGAAACCGCCGGGGGCGGGAAAGCCGGACCCCTCAACCCTAGCGAGCAGAACGCCCGTGTAATCAACGCTCTGCATCTGCCCGCCGCCCACGGCCGGCTCCCCGGCCTAGTGCCGGGCGCCGAAGTGCCGGAAGCGGACCGACGGTGGGTGCCCGATCCCATGGCGCACGCAGAATCCGCCCCGCCCGGCCCGCTGACGGCGCCGATGCCGCGTTTCAGCGCGGCGGTACGGAGCGTCGGCTCCCTGAGCCGGTTCGGCACAGTTGACTGGGGCCAGCCCGTCAAGGCCCGCCGCAAGAAGGCCCCCTACGGCGGGGACGGGTCCGGCCTGCTCGGCATGTACTATCACGGCGGCGCCTTCAACCAACTGGCGTTCACCCGCCCGGACCGGAACATAGACTACGACTGGTCGGCAGGGCCGCCCGACGCGCGCATCACGCCGGGCACGGAATACAGTGTGCGCTGGCTGGGAGAGGTCGTGCCGAAAGTCACGGACACCTATACTCTGATGCTTGCCTCGGACGACGGCGCGCGGCTTTATCTCGATGGGCGGCTCCTGATCGCGAACTGGACCGTCCACAGTCCCTCGGAGGACACAGCCACAATTCGGCTGGAAGCCGGCCGTCACTATGCCATCAAGCTCGAGTATTACGAGAACAGCGTACCGCCCGCCGTGATGAAGCTGTATTGGGAAGCGCCAAGTGTGCCGCGCGAATACATCCCGGAGCAGTGCCTACGCTACCCCAAGACGCGCCCCTGAGTCGGACGCCGCCGGAGCAACCATCGCTTTGGCGCAAAAAGACGCAAGAAAGCGGCGGGAGGACCATTCCTCCCGCCGCTCCTATTTGGCAACTTATGATCGGGGTGACAGGACTCGAACCTGCGACCTTGAAGCCCCCAGCTTCACGCGCTAACCAACTGTGCTACACCCCGAACCTGATTCAAACGCTGACAGACCTATTATAGCAGATGGGTTGCGCTTTGTCAACAACGTGCGCCGGGATTGAGGCGGCGTCGGGTACACTTTTCAAAAGAAACCGACCCAGGAGCGAACGTGACCCGCATTTTACTGGCCCGCCACGGCGAAACGGAGTGGAACACCATCCGCCGCGTCCAGGGCTGGACCGATATTCCCCTTAGTCCACGCGGCATCGCCCAGGCCGAAGCGCTGGCGGATCGCCTGACTCGCATTCCCCTCAGTGCCGTGTATAGCAGTGACCTGTCCCGTGCCGTTCAGACCGCCGCACCGACCGCCGCGCGGCAAGGGCGGGAGGTGCAGGCCATGCCCGAACTCCGCGAAAAGGGATTTGGGGAGTGGGAAGGGCTGACGCAGGCCGACCTGGAGCGCGACTACCCCGACTTGTGGCGCCGGTATCATGTCGCCCGCGACCTGGACACGGTCGTTCCCGGCGGCGAAGCCTGGCCGCAGGTGCAGGAACGGCTGTCCGCCGCCCTGCGCCGCATCCTGGCCGCCCACCCCGCCCCCGACGAAACCGTGCTGCTGGTGGGACACGGCGGGTCGGGGCGGGCCGTGATCCTGGAAGCCTTGCAGGCCCCGCTCCCCACCCTGCTGCGCCTGCATCTGGACAACGCCTCCCTGAGCCGCCTGGACTTCCCAAGCACCGGGGACAGCCGCGTTGTTTTCCTGAACGACACCAGCCACCTAGACGGGCTGGCGGAAGGGCTGACCCTATGACCGGCCCCAGGGTTGACGTTGCCCTGGGGCTGGACGGCGGCGGGACCCAGACCCGCGTCGCAGCGGCTACGACGGAGGGCGTGATCCGGGGTCGGGGCTGGGCCGGCGCCTGCAACCTGGCCGCCGTGCCGCCGCCCGAAGCCCTGGCCGCCGCCCTCGCCGCCGCCGATCTCGCGCTGGCGGAAGCAGGATGGGAGCGCACCGACGTCCTGGCCCTCTGCGCCGGGGTCGCCGGCGTGTCTTATCGGGAGCGTCGGGACCACTTCCACACGGGCCTCCAAGCCGCCTTCCCGCGCGCGCACGTTGTCGTCGAGCCGGATTATGCCATCGCGCTGGCCGGCGCGACCGGCGGCGGGCCGGGCGTGATCGTCATCGCCGGGACAGGATCGGCGGCGTATGGTGAAAATGCCGGGGGCCAGCGCCACAAGACCGGGGCTTATGGGTACTTGATTGACGACGCCGGCAGCGGCTACGGCATCGGCCGCGCCGCCCTCGCCGCCATCCTCCGCGCCGCCGACGGGACCGGCGAGCCGACGAGCCTGAGCCGCCACGTTTTGTCGGCGCTCGGCCTATCCGCACTCACGGACATCATCCCCGGCGTCTACGGCGGCAGCCTGAGCCGGGTCGCCATCGCCGGCCTCTCCCGCACCGTCGCCGAGGCCGCGTTGACCGACAATGATGCCGTGGCACGCACGATCTTGATGCGCGCGGGCGGGGCGCTGGCACATTTGACGCACGGCGTCACCCAACGCCTGTTCGCCGACGCCGACGCGCCGTTCCCGGTCGTCTCCATCGGCGGCTTGTGGAACGCGGGCGGCCTGCTCACCGACGTCTTCACCCGCTCCCTCCGCCGCTTCGCCCCCACCGCCATTCTGACGCCGCCCCTCCATTCCCCCGTCGAGGGGGCCGTCCTGCGGGCCGTCACGCTCAGAGCGGACGCCTAAAAAAGTTGCCCTGCCCCTTGACAGTCGCCGGCCCGTTCGGGTATATTCTTGTTCGTTCGGACGCATTCCCCTGGGGGTGTAGCTCAATTGGTTAGAGCGCTGCCCTGTCAAGGCAGAGGCCGCGGGTTCAAGTCCCGTCATCCCCGTCCCTGTTCTCAGAAGCAAACAGCCTGCCTCATCTCGGCGATGAGCGGGCTGTTCTTTTGTTTCTCCTTGCGGACATTCACCCAGGCCCTTCTCAAAATTGGGGGAGTATGATACAATGAAGGATGAGCATACGGATACGCCATGTCTCAAAGGAGAGTCGCTACCGATGAAGGCAAAAACTCAGGCAGTTATTTTCATTTTCGCGCTTATTGCCATCTGTGGCAGGGGCCGCGCGTCGCTGGCGCAGGCGCCGACCATGACCGTGACGGTCAAAGCCTCCCCCATTCCAATCCCGCTGACCGTTGTCCGGGGCACGCTGGTCATATTTCAAGGCTCGATCAGCCAGCAGATGATGATGACTACCTTCGCGCTCCGCAACGACTACGGCGAGTTCGCGAAGGGGGACTTCCTGGACTCGTGGAAGCTATCGTGGAATACCGGAGTCGAACATGCCCCCACCGAGCAGATCGCGGTGTTCTGGAGCCGGGCCGGCGGCCCGGTCACGCGCCTGACCCGCTACAACGTCAAGTTCGTCGAGGCAACGCCGTTCATCCTCAAAGCGGGGAATTCGGGCGGCAAGATGAGCGTCACGATCACGCCGACCGGGACGCTGACGGCGCAGAAATACACCCTCAGCCTCGACGGCGCCCCCACCAGCATTGAGATCGACAGTCAGGGCAGCGGCACGGTGGACACGTCTCACTTCAGGCCGGGCCTGCACACCGTCGGGGCCAGCGCCATGATGACGGACGGCAGCATGACCGCCATCCCGCCGGTCTCGTTTCTCGTCAACGCTCCCCCCCCGGCGCCGAAGACTCTCACGTCCCACCGCAAGCCGGCCCCTCCCAGCAGTGCCAAGCGAAAGCCGACGCACCAGGCGAAAACCCATCATTCCTGAGAAACTATATAAAAAGCAGATCGGGCGGTTGAAACCGCAGCAACAAAAGCATGAAGTCCACCTGAAAAGCACGAAGTCCACCTGCGTGGACTAAGACTTGAACCGGCGAAGGCCGGTTTTGTGAACTTATTGCTGCGGTTTCAACCGCCGGTTCGGAGTTTTTATACAGTCTCTGACGCCGCGCAGGCTTCTTCCGTGTGCGAAAGCGCCGACGGCCCCAAAATGAGGCGCCGGGGCTTGTTTGTGACCTACTCCCGTCGGGACTTGAACCCGAATCGCGCCCTTATAAGGAGCGGGCTTTCACCGATTAAGCGACGGGAGCACACATTTATCATACCACAGCGGCAGGAAAGAACATTGTCCCCTGCCAGTGCGATCAGTCTTTAAGATTAGTCTTTAAGATCAGTCTTTAAAAGGGTCTACTACGTCCTCGCCGGCCATCGCCACGCCTAGCGGCGTCAGCGTGTGCAGGACCCGGATGGACTTGGCGTGGTGCGCCAAAACGTCCGGGAGTCTTTTATAGCAATGCGGCGACTCGTCCGTGCCCGCGCCGCGCAGCTCGACGTTCTTTTCGCGCAGCCATTCCTGCATCATCTGGCGCGAGACCGCGCCCGGCGAGAGGACCTGGCCCGTTTTGCGGTTGACCTTGCCCCGCGCCGCCGTGCGGCTCATCACGCGGCCCGCGCCGTGGACGGTGGAGCAGAGCGAGGCCGTCGCCTCGGACGAGGCGACGCCTTCCAGGATGACCGACTGGTCGCCCATCGAGCCGCCGACGAAACCCCGCTGGCCGGGGAAGGCGGGCGTCGCCCCCTTGCGGACGACCCACAGGTCGCGCCCGCCGTGCGTCTCCTTCCAGGCGAAGTTGTGGTGGTTATGCACCTCCTCCAGTATCTTCGCCCCCAGCAGACGCGCCACTTCGGCGCAGACCCAGTCCCGTCCGGCATAAGCGTAGCGCCCCGCCAGCGCCATGCAGGCCAGGTAGTCGCCGCCCAGGGACGAGCGGACGTCGAGGACCAGCGGGTCCACGTCCATGCCGTCCTTCGCGCCGCCCGCTTCCAGAAAGTAGGTGGCCGTTTTGTGCCCCAGCCCGCGCGAGCCGAAGTGCGCGCCGATCCAGGTCCGGTCCTGCTCGTCGGCAAAAATGTCCAGGTAATGGTTTCCCGACCCTATCGTGCCGAGTTGGTTGCGGGCCATCTGCTTGAGCGTCTTCATTGGGTACAGCTTCCACGCCTCGTCGTCGAACAGCTCATGGTCCACGGTCGTGCCGTTCGTGCGCCCGATGCCGAATTCCAGATGGCTCCAGACGTCATCCATGATCTTCTTGATCTTGCCCCGCACCTTCGACGCGGGGATGTCCAGGCGCACGGCCTTGTTGCCACACCCGATGTCAAACCCGACCGCAGACGGGCTGACTTTATCTTCATAGGCGATCACGCCGCCGATAGGGACGGCATAGCCCTTGTGGCCGTCGGCGCACAGGACTGCGCCTCGGACCGCCTCATGGGAGGCCGAGCGCGTGATCTGGGCCAGCGTCGCCTCGTCATGGTCGCCGAATACTTTGATCTGTTCCTTTTCCATTTTATCCTTCCTCTTGTGTCAGTTTCGCCTGCTAGAACAAGCACGACAGCAGAAAGTTATTCTGCGAAATGCGGGCGCCCACAGCAGCCACGATGTCATTTTAGAAGCAGGAGAAGCCCCTCGATTTACCTGTGGGGAGTTGTCGCCTAGACACTGCCTCGGCCTGCAATTCGTGGCGTTCAATCGTGGCGCCAACCTCGGCGCTTCGCCCACGCTCCTACTGCGCCGGCGGCGTGTTTTTTTGGCCCTCGGACTTGGGCAGGGTGGCTGGGGCGGGCGGCTGGGGCGGGCGTGGGGCGAAGACGTTGATGTTCCAGGTCAGCACGGCGTAGCCCCAGACCTTGTGGCCCTGGGCGTTGGAAACGTAGACGGCGGGGTTGAACTGAAGCTGGGGCGAGACGTTGTAGGTGAAGCCCGCCGTGGTCGAGTTGGCCGTGCCGCTTTGGTAGTCCAGTTGAAGCAGGACGCGCGGATGGACGCGGTAGCCCAGGCCGAAGATGGCCTGCGTTTGGTGGTTGTTCTGCACAAACCCGGCGACGTCGGCCTGCTGGGTGACGACGCGGGCCGCGCCGAGCATGAGCTGCATATTGCCCTTGTAGTATCCGCCCTCGATGTAGGGCTGCGGGGCCGAGCCTTGCGTGGTCCAGTTGAAAAACCCCACCGAAAGCAGGGACGGGTTGTGGGGGCCGTTCTGGAGGATAGCGTATTCGGCGTTGGCGACCTGCTCCGGCGGCGAGGCGCCCTGGAAGACGGCGACCTCGAACCGGCGGGTCAGCCCCAGTTCGGCCTGAACCTCATAGCGGTTGGCGATGTTCGGGTCCTGCTGCTGGAAGCTGACCGACAGGATGCCGAAGGGCTGAACATCCGGCGTGACGATCTGGTTCAGCCCCTTGGTGGTCGCGAAGGCGGGCGCGGCGGACGCGGCCAGGGCCAGGGTGAGCAGGAAAATATGTGTCCATCGGCGAATATGTGTCCATCGGCGCATGATAGTCCCTCCGATCATCCTCTCTAAGAACGCATTTGCCAGGAGTTTAACCCGATGACCGTTCAAGAATATGTCGCCCGCGCTACCGAAAAGAAGGCCGAAGACCTGTCGGCCGCCGCCCAGGCCGTCCCGGACGACAAACACGATTGGAAGCCGCACGGACGGGGGCGCACCGTCATTGATCTCCTCGCGGAGTGCGCCGTCACCAACGGCATGTCCGTCACGCTGCTCCGCGAGCGCGTCTGGGACACGGCCGGGCGCGAGGAGCGCCGCCAGGCCCACGCCGCGTTGGATACCGTGGACAAGGCGAGCGCCAAACTTCAGGAGAATACCCGCGCCCTGGCCGCCGCGATCCGCGCCCTCCCCGACGACCATCTCTCCCTGGAAATCACCCTGCCGGGCGAAACAAGTACCGTAGCCGAGGACATGCTCCACCCGTACTGGAACATGGCCTACCACGAGGGGCAGATTCGCTACATCCAGACGCTCGCGACGGAGCCTGCCGTCACTGAGTGAGGGTCGAACGGCGTCAGTGGACGTGGTGGCCGAACGCGCCGGCCAGGGACAGGACGCGGTAGCCGACCATCAGGCCGATCAGGACCAGGTAGCCGCGCAGGGCGTACAGGGAGAACCGGACGCTCGTGCTCATGGGCATCTGTCCCAGGCCCTCCGGGCTGCGCTTCTCTTCGGCGATGTCGTCCAGGGGATGCACCACATGCAGGTTGAGGGTGTGCGTCATTCGCGGCTCGGTCATTAGGGTTGCCATTGCTTTCTCCATTCTGAATTGTGTTGTAACTTGGTTGTGTTGTAAAACGTTAGGACGCCGGGAACAGGGTCGGAACGACCACTTGCAGCGCCAGAATCAGGGACAGGACAAACAAAACAAGGATGATCGTCCAGTTCACCACGTTGTTCCAGGGCTTGTTCGCCCACTCCGGCCCCAGCAGGGCGCGGTCGTTCAGCAGGAGCTGAAGGAAAATGATGGCCGAGGGCAGCATGACGCCCGCCAGCACCTGCACGCTGACGATGATGAGCTGCAAGGGGGCGCGTGGGATCAGCACCAGACCTGCCGCCAGGGCCACGCAGGCGACGTAGGTGGCGTAGAAGCCGGGCGCGTCCTTGACGCTCTTTTGCAGCCCGTGCGACCAGCCCCGCACCTCGCCGTAGGCGTAGGCCGACGCCAGCGAGATGGCCGTTGCCCCCAGGATGGCGGCGTCCACCATCAGCAGCAGGATGCCGGCCTTGAACCAGGGGCCAAAGATGTGCCCGAGGTCGCCGGCCATTTTCGCGGGATTGAAGTTGTCCGCGTCGAACGCGATGTGGTGGCGGAACGCTGCGTCCCCGATCAACATCATGCAGCCGGCCACGGTGATGGTCAGGCAGGCGCCCAGGAAGGTATCCAGCCGCGCCCATTTCAGGTCCGCGAAGCGCAGCTTCTTGTCGGCGACGGTGCTCTGCTGGAAGAAAAGCTGCCAGGGCGCGATGGTCGTGCCGACGATGGCGATGACTGTGAAGACCAAGCCCGTCGTCAGCCCGCCACTTGGGACATTGGGGACGACCAGGTGGTGCAGCGCTTCCGCCCCGTTCGGGTGGCTGGCGAACGCAAGGACGATCCAGGCGAGGTTGAGCAGGCACAGCGTGATAGTCATGCGCTCCCAGCGCCGATAGCTGCCGGTCGTCACCAGGGCGCTCAGGACAAGGGCGGCCAGCGGCACGACCAGGACGGGCGACAGGCCCATCTGGCTGGCCGCCAGCGAAATGCCCGCAAACTCGGTTACGAGCGTCAGAAAGTTGAGGACCAGTAGGTCCACGAGGGAGAAGACGCCCCACCACTTGCCGAAGCGCTGGTAGATCATGGCAGCGTGGCCCTGCCCGGTCGCGATGCCCAGCCGGGCGACCATCTCCTGGATGAAGTAGCAGGTCGGCAGGAGCAGGATGAGAATCCAGAGCAGGTGCGTTCCGTACTGCGCCCCGGCCTGCGTGTAGGTCGAGACGGCCCCGGCGTCGTTGTCGGCGGCCATGACGATCAGGCCCGGCCCCACGACGAGGAGGAACGTGAGAAGATTGCGCTGCCAGGGGGAACGCACGGCGATGCCTTTGGGCGGCGTGGTCGGCCCCAGGGGGGTGGGCGGCGTTTCGAGTGTTTCCATCGTTCGGCTTCCTCCTTTGGTATAAACTCGTTTAAATTCAAGCCGTGTCAGGCCGCGCTGCGGCGGGCGAGAGCTGTCTGTAGGCGGTAGTAAGCGGCCAGTGCGGCGGCGCGGCTGACCCGGCCCGGCGCGGCCACGACCTGTGTCATGGTGCGAAACATCAGGCGCGGGGAGGCAGGCGCGGCGGCTTTGGCCGTCGGCACGTCCCACCGGGCCGTCAGGCGGCCTTCATCGTCCAAAGTCCAGATCACTTTCGTCATGGTGTTCTTGGTCATGGTGTTCTTGGTCATGGTGTTCTTGGTCATGGCCGTTCCCCCTGTCATTGCTCATCCTGATGTCTTAGCTTCGTTCTGTTGGGGCCGTCGTGTCCGCCGGCGGCTTCTCCACTCCTTCGTCCGGGACGCCTTCCGCCTCTTCCTCCGGCACGTCGTACTCCATCATGTTCACGGCGTCCTCGTCGGGCGTCTCCTCCTCGGTCTCCAGGTTCAGGTCTCGTGTATCCACGCGGGACACATACTTCAGGGCCAGCAGGCGCTGGACCAGGGGCGTCACCTCTTCGGGGCGCAGCGCGCGCGCCAGGTCCACCCGAAGGGCGGCGGTCTCGCCCGCCCCCTGGAAGATGGTGGTCCCCTTGACGGCAACGCCCATCCGGGTCAGGTTCACCAGCGTCTTCCCGACCGCTTCCCGGTCATCGCGAAGGTGGATCGCCAGGTCCCCGGCATCCTGCCCCAGCCGCAGCCGCGCCTCCCAGTTCTTCAGCGGCACCAGCGTGAAGAGGATCAGGCCCGCCGCCGTCGCCGCCAGGAGCGGCAGGCCCGCGCCCACCGTGATCCCGATTCCCGCCGCGCTCCACAGGCTGGCCGCCGTGGTCATCCCCCGGATGCTCGTCCCGTGCCGCAGGATCGCGCCCGCGCCGAGGAAGCCGATGCCGGATACGACGTAGGAAGTGACCCGCATTGGGTCCGCGCCATGGGCGGCGCTCCCGGCCAGGTCGTGGAAGCCATAGCCGCCGGCCAGGGTCATCATGCAGGCACCCAGGCCGACTAAGATATGGGTGCGGAAGCCGCTCGCCCGCTCGTGGGCGGACCGCTCCAGGCCGACGACCCCGCACAGCAGCAGGGTCAGCAGCATCCGGCCCGCCATGACGCCGTCGCGCGAACGCGCCAGCAAAACAAGGGCATGGCCCAAGCCAAGCCAGAGGGCGTGCCAGAACGTATAAAAGTGCATGTGCCTCTCCAGTGAGGGGCGAGCCGACAGGCTTGGAACACGCAGAATGAGGGGGAAAGACAGAAACGGGAGGAGGGCAAGACCGGAAGGGGATTCCGGCGGGCTGCCGTCGCCGCTGTCTCACTTCACCTCACGACCGGGGGCCGCGAGCGAAGCGAGCAGGACGACAGCGGGGGAAGACTAGGAAGTCACGCTGCCGAATCGTCGGATCACCACGGGCCGGTCAAGATTGATTATGTTGGTCTGGATGTGCCTGCCCGTACTGGGAGGCACCTGGCTACTACCGGCGTCCATTGTGTTCCTTTCAAGAACGGTTTAACCTATTCACTCACTTAGATAAGGCGGTCAATGGCCTTTTTCAAGTCGCGCGCGGCATCGTCCGCGTCGCCGCGTGCCAGCGCGTCGCGCATGGCGTGATCCACATGCTGTTCCAGGATCGTTTTCCCGACCTGGTCCAGCGCGGCGCGCACGGCGGAGATCTGGGTCAGCATCTCGACGCACTCGCGATCCTCGTCCCAGAACCGCTTCAGACTGGCGGCGTGGCCGGCGATCCGGGCCAGGCGCTTCGCCA
>JAABUU010000674.1_pt1 | contig 72578 bp, 66 predicted proteins | sample 5559301 | NCBI WGS metagenome assembly JAABUU01 (sample SAMN10711884, study PRJNA513360) | rock metagenome | isolation source: Antarctica rocks | place: Antarctica: Victoria Land, Richard Nunatak white
AGCCTGTTCGGATGCAGGCTGGAAGCCCGCCACCACTCAGAGCGCGACGATGCGCCGACCTCCTACTGCGATTCGTCCGCGATGATCTGTAGCCGTTCCGCAGGCAGTGACACGGTGATTTCCTGCCCCCTCATAACAGGCATCTCCGCTGGTGCGAGGACCGTTATCTCGTACTCGCTACCGACCGTACGCAGGGTCAGCCGCTGCTGCTGACCGAGGTATGTGCACCCGGCTACGCGGCCCGTCACGGCGTTTTCACCGGGGCAGAGCGCGATATGTTCGGGTCGGATGCCGACAACTGCCTCGGATATGTTCTCGACGCCACTCACGAGACGCAACGGGCCAAGCGCGGTCTGAGCAATGCCGCCCGTGATGGACGCCGGGAAGAGGTTAACCATGCCGAAGAATTGGGCGACCGCAACGGTGGCTGGCCGCTCGTACAGTTCGGGGGCGGCGCCGTATTGTTGCAGGCGGCCATCGGAGAGAAACGCGATCCGCTCCGCAAGCGTCATCGCCTCCTGACGATCATGGGTGACGAGCAGCGTCGTGATGCCCTGCTCGGCGTGCAGTCGCGCGATTAATTCGCGCATCTCGTCCCGCAGCGACGGATCGAGGTTCGAGAGCGGTTCATCGAGCAGCAGCACACGCGGCGCGGTGACGAGCGCGCGCGCCAGGGCGACCCGTTGCTGTTGGCCGCCGGAGAGTTGCCCGATCCGTCTCCGCTCCAACCCGGTGAGTTGGACCTGCGCGAGGGCGGCGCGCACCCGTTCGGCGATCACGGCGCGCGGTTCACGGCGCATGCGCAGACCGAATCCGACATTGGCGGCGACATCGAGGTGCGAAAAGAGCGTCGGCTGCTGGAAGACCATTACCGCGCCGCGCCGCTCGGGCGGCAAGCGCGCCACCGACTCGCCATCGAAGCGAATATCGCCCGCGTCTGGCTCGATCAACCCGGCGATCATCCGCAGCGTCGTCGTCTTCCCGCAGCCGGACGGGCCGAGCAACGCGACGAGCGCACCGGGCGGTACGGAAAGCGAGAGGTCCTTGACGGCCCATTTGTCACCATACGCTTTGCCAAGCCCGATCACATCGAGCGCAATCGCACCGGTGTCTGTCTGCTGCTGACGGAGGTGCATATCGGTCGCGGTCGTGATCATATGCGTCCGCCGACGACCGGCTGCCGCGGTCGCAGCGTGCGCGTTGCAAGGGCAAGCGCCACGACGGGCGGCGCGACGAAGAGGAGGGCGAGCGCGGCGGCGATAGGGTTGTCACCGCTGCGGGTGAAGGTGTAGACGAGCAGCGGCAGTGTCTGCACCTTGCCGCCGCCGATAATCAGCGTCGAGGTGTACTGGCTCCAGGAGATGAGGAACGCGAAGAGGCCGCCGACTGCCAATCCCGGCCGCAACGCGGGCAGCGTGACGTGGACGAATGCCTGCCATGCGTTCGCCCCGAGCGAGCGCGCCTGCTCCTCCGTCTGTACGCCGAGATTCGCGGCGACACCCGCGACCGAGACGATGACGTACGGCAGCGCGGGCATCAAATGGGCGATCACCACCCCCTGTATCGTATCGGCGAGCCGCAGATGGATGAAGACGATCTGGATACCCATCGTCACGACAAGCCCCGGCACGATAAACGGCGCGAGCAGCAGTAACTCAATCGCGCGCTTGCCGCGAAAGGGCATCCTGCCGATCGCGATTCCGGCCGGTGTCCCGATCGCGAGCGCCAGCAGCGCGGTCAGGAGCGCGATGCTGATGCTACCGGTCAGGCTGTGCCGCACCTGCGTCGTCGGCGAGAAGACATAGCGCCACGCGCGGCCGCTCCATTCGGCGGGCAGCAGATCCGGCCATCGCCACGCGAACGCCGCCGACCAAATGACGAGCGGCACAATCGGCAGGATCACGAGCACGACCCAAAGGGAAACGACCGCGCTCGGAACCGTCTGCCGCGCGGAACGCCGCTTCTCCCCATCGCGCAGGACGACGGGCATGGAGCGTGAAAGGGTCGCCATCGCTATCGTCCGCTCGTCAACAGACGGCGCGTCAGGCTACCGTAGGCGAGGACGATCACGGTCGCGAGGAGCGCGATAAGCACGCTCACCGCGAGCGCTTCCGGCCGCTGGTTGAGGTCCACATTGTTGAACCCCTCATATGCCCAGACAGGGAGCGCCTTTGGGTAGGTCCTGCCCATCACGTATGGCACCTCGAACGCGCCGAAAGTGAAGGCGAAGACGATCAGGGAGGCGGAGAGCATCGCCGGGAGAAGCAAGGGCAACAGCACATGCCGAAACTGCTGCCACGCCGACGCGCCGAGCGTGCGCGCCGCCTCTTCGTACTGCTCTCCGATCCCGGCGAGCGCCGCCAGCAGCAGCAGCGTGATGAAGGGCACTTCTTTCCAGACATAGACGATGACGATTCCTGCGCCGAACCGGTCGCCAACGAGTAGCGGAAACTGGCTCCGCTCCGCCAGCAATCCGGCGGCGTGCAAGAGGCGCGCGATCAGCCCGCTCTGCGCGATAAGCAGCGTGATCCCGACCGCACCGACGAGATGGGGGATTGGCAACGGCAATTGGAAAAGCAGCCGCAGGGTACCGTCGCCACGCAACCGTTTCCGCAACAGCAGTGCCATACCGACGCTGATCGCCAGGGCAATCAGCGTGCTGACGACCGAGATGCGGAGCGAAACGACGAGCGCGCTCCGCAGATCGGGATCACGCAGCGCCTCGCCATAATGCCGCAGCGTGAATTCGGAATCACCGAGTAAGGCGAACATACCGAGACTCTGCGCGAACGCGAAGCCGACGCCGCCGATCAGGAAGAGCGCGATCACCACTAGGCTCGGCAGCAGCAACAGCCACGCCGTTGGCCGCCGACGGTGCGGGGAAGTGCTGCGTGCCATCTGTCGGTCGTGCTGAGTGCTGAGTGGTAATACTCTGCTCATTTGCCGCTTTCGCTCCACACCATCCACCTGCCCGATACATACAATGAATTCGTAGGGGCGATTCGCGAATCACCCTCCCCACATCATCCGGGCCTCTCTTATAGCACCCTGCCGCTACACAAGGGCGATTCACGAATCGCCCCTACGCAGGCATCACGTCATTGCTATCATGAAAGAGTATCAGTCCTCAGTCCTTATTTCTTCAGGACGTTCGCTTGCCAGTCCTTCTCGATACGATCAACGTAGGCGGCGGGCAATTCGGGCAGGGAGTGCATTGCCAGTTCCGCGCTTGAGATGGTTGCGGCATCGAGCGGAATGCTCTTAAATGCGGTGCGCTCTGCGTTCGTGAGTTTGTTGAAATCGAGGACGGTTGAGTCGCCGGATAGCGTCTGCTTTGCCTTCTCCAACTGCGCTTCGGGGGATTCGAGGAAGTTCGCCAGCACGAGCGCCGCCTCCTTGTTCTTCGCGTTGAACGGGATCGTGATGTAACTCGTGTTCGCGATCGTCCCAGCATCAAGGTAAAAGGTGCGCGTCGTCTTCGGGAACTGCCCTTTCGCGATCCCGACCGATCCGGCCGTCGGGCTGTAACTCATCGTGAATTTCACTTCGTCGTCCGCATAGAGTTGATCCAACTTCGCGGATGCTTCGGGATAGGTCGCGCCCTTCTGCCAGAGGTTCGGCTTGATCCGGTTCAGATAGTCCCACGCGGCGGATGACTTCTCCGTGTAGACCTGCTCTTTAAAGGCGGAGCCGTATTGCTGCCAGCCGCCGGTTGTCTCGTACAGCACATGGCGGATGAGCGCACTGCCGGTGAAATCCGGCGGCGCGGGATAGGTGAAGGAGCCGGGGTTCGCCTTCAGGTACTCCTCAAGCGCCTTAAATGATTTCGGCGGTGTCGGCACTTTCGCGCTGTCGTAGACAAAGACGAACTGCGCGCGCGCCCAGGGCGTTTCACGGTCATTGACGGGAATACCGAAGTCATTCCTGACATTCGGCTCATCCCAGTCGATCAGTTTCGCGTTTGGCAGATTGCGCGCCCAGCCAGTGAGCAGGATATTCGCGTCCGCCATCGTGCGGAAGTTCTCGCCGTTGATCCAGATCAGGTCAACGGTGCCGTCGGCCGTCTTTCCGGCCTGCTTCTCTGCGAGCACTTTGTTGACCGCTTCGACCGTATCCGTCACAGGTGTCCGCTTCACCGTCACATCGTATTGCTGCTTCATCGTCGGAATCACGTACGTGTCGAGGTAGTCGTTCGTCGTCTGGCTACCGCCATACAGGAACCAGTTGGCGGTGCCGCCCTTCGCCTTCGCGACGATCTGGCCCCACGCCATACCGCCGATCATGCCGCTGCCCAACGCTGCATTGCCAGTTGTCGCGCTGCTGGCTGCAGTCGTCCCGCTTGCGGCGACGCCTGTTGTGGGGGATGGAGCGGCAGGCGCCTTCATCGCTGCGATTGTGGCGGCGGACCTGGGCGTATCAGTAGCGGTAGCGCCGCTGCCACAAGCGGCAAGAAGGGCAGCCCCAGCCGTCGCGGCCGCGCCGATGAGGAATTGACGGCGTGAGAGCGCGGAGGCGTACAGGTGCAGCATAAAGCATACTCTCCTTCGTCTGCAAAGGCTCACTCAACTGTGGCAAGGCGCAAGGATTCGTGATTCCGAAGATTCTGAAAAGAGTGTACGCACGTACCACAGGATTGGATGTATGTACGATTCGCCACCGATATGGCGCGCTCCGATCCGAAACGCTCGCGAGAATTTCTCTTCCCCTACACTGTTCGTGACATAGTATCCCCCTCAACCAATGCGCGCTCACCGACCTGCAACACGCGAACCGGCACACGCGGCCCGTCATTCTGGGCATAGCGGACGAGCGCGTCGGGATACTCATTGTTGCCGACGAAGCCATCATAATGATAGGGGATGAGCAACCGCGCGCGTGCGCGATCCGCGACCTGCGCCGCCTCGCGGTACGTGAAGTTTCCAATCGCCCCGTGCTGCTCACGGAACCAATCGCGCCCATTGATCGGCAGCAGCATCAGATTGAAGTGCGGCCAGCGGGCGAGTCGTTCGAGGAACCCGTGATAGCCGTTGTTGTCGCCCGCATGGTAGATCGTCACGCCATCGCATTCGAGGACGAAGCCGATGAAGCGCTCTGTGCCGCGTCGTTCGGGCGGTAATTGCGCCGGGATGGTCGCGTACCAGGCTTCCTCGGCTGGCGTGTATCGCTCCTCCGAGAAGAAACCGTAATGCGTGCTGGGAATCGCGGTGATCCGTACATCCCGCACCATCGCCGCCTCGTCGCCATCGAGAAGCAGCGTACGTTTTTCCGTGCCGCCAAGACGGCGCACGAGCGCCTCCGCCCCGCGCGGCGCGATCCACGTCGCCTGCGGTGACTGACGCATGATGATCGGGTCGGCGTCCACGTCAATATGATCGCCGTGGTCGTGCGAGGTCAGGAGGATATCGCAGTGCGTGATGAGATGCGGGTCGAGCGGGATCGGATAGGCGCGCGGCCCGCCCGACAAGTCAGAGAGCCACGGGTCGAGGTAACAAATCGTGCCGGACGAAAACTTGATGATGAACCCGGCCTGCCCGATGAACCAGACAGCAACGATACCAGGCGGTGGCGTGAATGCCTCAACATCGGCGATAATTTCCCTGCCGACACCGGAAACGAGCGAATCGAATGGCATGCTTCTCCCCTTTATTTCTCCGCGTCATCCGATTCGCCATCGTCCTCATCATCCCATTCCATCGCATCCGGATCGTCAACGGCGTCGCTCATCAGCCAGACACAGGCAACTGCGAGTGCGTCCGGTTGCCCAAATCCACCCGACTTGGTGATAATTGGCACATCCGCCAGTTGGCCGTCGGTCATCACCGAGCACGGGACGCCGGGCAGCACTTCATCCACCAGACGGAGCAGGTGAGCACCCGCTGTCGTACAGATCGCCAGCGTCGTCGCACCCCCGGTGGTCACGAGGCCGCGCAGATCATCGCCACGCTCGACCGCTACTTCAACAACGATCCGCGCGAGGCCATCCAGCCCCTCATTGGCGACCGCGACCGTCTGCGGGACGGTCAATGCCACGACGACGACTGGCGTCCGGTCGAGCGCCCGCCTGATCGCGGGTAACGCAGCATCCACATCGTCCTGCATCACGTCCACGACACAGACATCGTCCGCCTCACGCAGATAGGCGAGTTGCGCTTGCGTCATCGGGTTGCGCGTGCCGACCGCGACGAGTACGGGACCGTCCCGATCCGCCCACAGTTCATCGTCGTCGTCCGCATTGGTCGTCTCCCAGCACCAGAAGGGCGCGATGAACCGTGCCAGCCCCGCAGAACCCGCGACCAGCGACAACTCGGTTGACGCCGCATACTCGGCGAGCGTCCAGAGGTCGTCGTCCCGCTCGGCATCCGCGAGCAGCAGGGCGACACTATCCACAAGCAGGCCCGGCGAGATGGCAATCGCCGTCATGCTCGACCGGATTGCTCGCAGCGGGATATGGCCGATGGAGGCAATCGCCGTCTCTGCGAGGCGCGCCATCCCGTCCACAATGGCGGTATCGTCGCGGCGCACCCAGCCGCCGAGCACCGTCCGGCCCTGTTCGGGAAACGCCGGCGTGACGAGGGCATACGGGACGCCGAAGGCCATCGCCGCCGCCTCGACGATGCCACCCGGCGCGCCGCGGAGGGTGCTGTCTATCTTGATATAGAGACGCTCCGCGCCCGCATCCCGCAGGCGTTCGACCGCCGCCCGCGTGCGCGCCGCCGCGATGGTCGGGAGCGCGCGACGCGATTCGGTCGTCACGGCGATCACGTCCCACCCCGTCGGCAGCGCGCGGTCGCCGTCGTCAAGGATGACGGCGGTGCGCGCGCCCGCCCGCTGGAACTGCGCGGCGGCATCGCATGCGCCGGTGATGTCATCCGCGACGATGCCCACGAGACCGGACGGCGATGTCGTGCGCCTCATTCGGCGAATGCGAGCGGTTCCGGGGAGTCCGCGACGCACAGATGTGGCTTGCCAACCAATTCTTCCCGAACCGCTGCCGAGACGGTCAATTCCTGCACATCGTGCGTATTGCGGATGCGCGCCAGCCGCACGCTCGCGTAATCGCTCCGACCGCACATAAAGATCGCCGCCTGCACCGTCTGCCGCATCGTCGGGAAGACCATCGGCATCTTGGCGCGCTGCGGGCCGCCGAGGCCGGAGGTCGCGGCGTTGATGTACATCGCGCGCCAATCAATCTTCTCGACGAGCGAGGCGGGGATGCAGTCCGCAAAGCCGATGCCGACCGCGTTCCCGTGCGAGGCGTCCGTCACATCGAGGACGGTGATGATGCTGATATCGGGCCGTGCGAACTCCGGCACGGTGTGGATATACATACGGCCAATAACGACCGAGTCCAACCCGCTGCCGGAAATATCCTTGCCGAGTTCGTCCACGATGAGGACATCGAGTTGATCAATCGGGATGCGCGGGTGCAGCAATTTCGCTCGTTCGAGGAGCGCGGCCTCCACTGGGCCGCCGATCTCGTCCGGCTGCACACCGCGCATTTCGGCGAGTGTCCCGGCGGCATTCTCGATCAGCGCGATGCCTCCAATGATATTCAGCGCGCGAATCGTCTCTTTGGCAACAATCGGGACCAGTTTCGCGAGCATCTGCGGCCCGCTCCGGTGGAAGACAGCCGCGCCGCGCGGCCCACCCAGCCCAATCGCGCACATCTTCGCCAACCCGCTTTCGATTGTGCCGCGAATGTCGGTGTGCGCCTTGACGCGGTTGATGACCAATGTCGCGTCCGCCGCCAGGGCGCGCGCGTTGACCCAGACCGGTACGTTTCCTTCGACCGTCGTGACGCATTCCGTCTCGGTGCCGACGACAACCGGCGCGTCCATCGTCTCATCGGTGATGCCGTAGCCGGAGAGAATCTCGTGCTGCCCCTCGGCAGTCGCGCCGCCGTGGCTGCCCATCGCGGCAATCACGAACGGCTCCGCGCCCCGTTCCCGCACGGCGGCGATTGCCTCCCGCAGGGTCGGTACGATCTGGTCAATGCCCCGGCTGCCCGCACAGACCGCGACGCGCATCCCCGGCCGGATGCGCTCCAGCGCGCCCGATTCGGCGAGCGCACGGCGCACGGCAGCACGCAGATCGCCGATCCCGATTGTGAGATACGGTGTCTCGTCGTGAACCGCGTAGACGGGCGGCAGCGGGATCTCATCAAGATAGTCTCCGAGGTCGGCGCCAACGCCGATACCAGGCAAGACGTGCGGGTGGATCATTGCGGTCGCTCCTTTCCCATGCGGCGGATCAGACAGTGACGCTATCGTAACACCCTGACTGCCTGCCCTGCTACGTGTTGCCGTCACAAATGACCCGTCGGGCACGTTATGATATTTGTATGGCAGTCTAGGATTATCCATTGCCGTGGGGGATACCGTGCGACTTCGGAGACCGAGCAAGGTTCGGCACAAGATTTTCCGTGTCATCATCTGCATCATGGTGATGATCGCGGTCAATGCGACGCCGCCGCTCTCACCGCTCCCGGTGGCGGCAGCCAACCTCGGACCCGCGCTCCGTGTGGATGCAGCGGCGAACCGCCATGCGATCAATCCCGATATTTACGGCATGGATTTCGCCGATCCGGCGCTTGCGCGGGAACTGCGCCTGCCCGTGGACCGCTGGGGTGGCGACGCCACCTCACGCTATAACTGGCAGACGAATACCTCCAATACCGGCAGCGACTACTACTTCGAGAATATCTATCAGGATGCGTCCATCGAGAACATCTATCAGCATCAATCCGCCGACCAGTTCGTGGACACCGACCGCACGCATCAGACGAAATCCGTGATGACCGTGCCGCTGATCGGCTATGTGAGCAAGCCAAGCCCGCACGACCATCCCTATGCCTGCGCCTTCGGTACGGATGTGTACGGCCCGCAGCAGGCCGTGGACCCCTGGGACCCACGGTGTGGCAACGGCCTCCAACCGGACGGTACGAAGGTCACCGGCACTAACCCCCTCGATACCAGCATCGCAATCGGCCCATCGTTCGACCAGCAATGGGTCGCGCATTTCGTGTCGCGGTACGGTACGGCGGCGAGCGGTGGCGTCGCGTACTACGATCTGGATAATGAGCCGACCCTCTGGGGCGCGACGCATCGCGATGTCCACCCGACTGAGGTCACATACGACGAGTTGACCGGCACGACAACGATGTACGCGGCGGCGGTCAAAGCGGGCGACCCGACCGCGCAGGTCCTCGGCCCGTCCGATTGGGGCTGGCCGGCGTACTTCGATACGAACGTCGTCGGCGATCGCGCCGCGCATGGCAACGTGCCCCTCGCACGCTGGTACCTCCAGCAGATGCATGCCTACGAGCAGCGTCACGGCACACGCATCCTCGACTACTTTGACGAGCATTTCTACCCGCAATCGCCCGGTGTCGCGCTTGGGACTGCGGGCGATGCGCAGACGCAAGCGCGCCGCCTCCGCTCCACGCGCTCCCTCTGGGATCCGACGTACGTGTCCGAGAGTTGGATCAACGCCCCGATTGCGCTCATCCCGACGTTCCGCAGTTGGGTCACGAGCGACTATCCGGGGACGAAACTCGCGATTGGCGAGTACAATTGGGGCGGGCTGGAATCCATCAACGGTGCGCTGGCCGAGGCGGACGTGCTCGGCATCTTCGGGCGCGAGGGCGTGGACCTCGCCGCCCTCTGGGACCCACCGACTGCGAGCCAGCCCGGTGCGTTCGCGTTTCGGATGTACCGCAACTACGATGGGGTTGGCAGCGCATACGGCGATACCTGGGTGCAGTCCACGAGCGCCGATCAGAGCCAACTGGCGATCTACAGCGCGCAGCGCACGAGTGACAAGGCGATGACCCTGATGGTCGTCAATAAGACCGGTGGGGCGCTGACGAGCACGCTCGCGCTCGCGGGGTACACACCGGCCCCCTCCGCGCAGGCATACACGTATTCGCAGGCAAATGCCCAGGCGATCCTCCGACAACCCGATCTCCCTGTCACCGCGTCCGGGCTGACGGCGACCTTTCCCGCGAATTCCCTCACGCTGATCGTCATGACGCCGGGGGCGAGCGCGGTCCATCCGGTGCCCCGCTCCGCCGCGACCATGCCCGTCGCCCTACCACCCGCCCCACTCCCGTCGCCACGTCAGAGTGTGCCCATCGTCGGCACACCCGCTCCGCTCCCCGGACGGCGATAAAAACAATCGAGCCAAGGCGCATGCGTTCTCGGTCAACCTCACCCCCTCCCCTCTCGTACGGAGCCATCGCGATGGAGAGGGGGTCGGGGGGTGAGGTTGACCGAGAACGCATAACCCCTGATGCAGAGCGCGGAAGGGTTTCGCTTCGTGCAATGCGGTGGTAGGCTACGTTACGTGAGCAATGTGCTGGTTGGGACGGTCGGTCGCGAGGGAGGGAGCGCGTGGCGATGAGTATGGTCGGGGATGCGCGGCACTCAACGGTCGCGGCGCCACCACGGACGCACGCGGTGACGACCCTGCCACCGCTCGCCCGCATCCGCCAGAAACTCTCGCCGCAGCACCTCGATGATCTGCCGGGCGCGATTCGGGCCGGGATCGCCGCGCTTGGCGATCCCCCCGCAATCAAACCGGGCGCGAAGATTGCCCTCACCGGCGGCAGTCGGGGCGTCGCGGACATTGTGCCAATCCTCCGCACCGTCGTGGACGAACTGAAAACCCGTGGCGCGGAGCCGTTTCTGATCCCCGCGATGGGTTCACACGGTGGTGCGACCGCCGACGGTCAGATCGAGATGATGGCCGGGTATGGCATGACGGAAGAGGCGCTCGGCTGCCCCATCCGCGCGACGATGGATGTCATCGAACTCGGCAAGACGGCGGACGGTATCACCGTCTATTACGATCGTATGGCACGCGAGGCGGATGGCGTGATCGTCGTCAATCGTGTCAAGGCGCATACCGCTTTCCGGGGCGCGGTCGAGAGCGGCGTATCCAAGATGATCGCCGTCGGCATGGGCAAGCGGCACGGCGCGGAGCAGATGCATTCAGTCGGCCTCGGCACGCACATCACGGATGCTGCCGCCATCACGATCGAGCAGGCGAATATCATCGCCGGTATTCACATCGTCGAGAATGCGTACGAGCAGGTACATACGATCCGCGTCTCCCGACCCGACGCGATTATCGCCACCGACGCCGCGCTGCTCACCGTCGCCAATACCCTCCTGCCGCGTGTGCCATTCGATCAACTGGACGTGCTAATTATTGATACAATGGGCAAGAACATTAGCGGCACGGGTATGGACCCGAACATCATCGGTATGTGGCGACGGTTCGGTGGCCCGAAAGTGCCGGATTTCACCCGCATCGTCATCCTCAGTCTGACGCCGGAGACGCACGGCAACGCGATGGGCATCGGCTTCGCTGATTTCACGACCCGGCGCGCCTTCGACCAGATTGACCATCATGCACTGATGATGAACGCGATCACCGCCGAAGCAATTGCGGCGGCGAAGGTTCCGATTATCCGCGCGAACGATGAGGACGCGATTGAATGGGCAATTCGCTCCGCCTTGCGCGGTGTTGAACGCGCGCCACGCATCGCGCGCATTCACAGCACCTTGCATCTCGACACCCTCGCCGTTTCGCCCGCTCTGCTCGATGACGTGCGGGCGAACGACACCCTGGAACTCGTCGGTGAACTGGAACCGCTCATCGCGGACGAAAGCGGCCATCTGGTCGGAATGCTTGAGACGGCGCGGTAACGCCGGAAGAAGAGGGAGAACAGAGCACATGCGGGAAAATCACGTCAAGCGGGCACTCAAAGAGGGTCGGCCTTCGGTCGGAACGTGGCTCAGTTACGGTGCACCGCTCGCGGTCGAGGCGATGACGACAGCCGGGTTCGACTGGCTGACGATTGACTGGGAACATAACGCGATTGACATCGAAACCGTCGCGCTGATGATGATGGCGATGCGCGGCACGGGGTGCGCGCCGATGGTGCGTCTGCCGCAAGGTCACCACGAAAATATCAAGCGCGTACTGGACGCCGGTGCGTGGGGGATCGTCGCCCCGATGGTCAACACCGTCGAGGAAGCACGCCTCATCGCGCGCGCCGCGAAGCACCCGCCGGGCGGCAACCGCTCGTACGGAGGCGGGCGCTACAACGCCTCCTTCGATGCCCAGCCGGGCGAGTACAACAAACGCGCGAGCGACGAAATCTGCGTCATCATCATGATTGAGTCGCCTGAAGGGATCAACAACCTCGATGGGATGCTCGAAGAGGGTGGCATTGACGGCGTCTTCGTCGGGCCGAACGACATGCTCGGCAATATGGGTGAGACGCCCGCGATGTGGTCGGAGGCGAAAGTCTTCCAGGAGGGGATGCAGCACATCCTTCAGACCTGCAAGAAGCATCACGTCGCGGCCGGTATCCATTGCGCCGATCACCAGGCAGTGAGCGCCCGGATCGCCGAAGGCTACCAGTACCTCGCGCTCGCCTCCGAAGCGCGCTTCATGCTCCATGAGGCGACGATCGAAGCGCAATCCGTCAAGGGCTGGCAGCCGCGCACGCAATCGGAAGTGATTAAGTATTAGTAGCCAGTAGTCGGTAGTCAGTAGTCTGTGAGATCGAATCCGCTCTGACTACTGACTACCGACTACTGGCTACTCAGGAGCGAAGCGACGATGTTCAAGATTGTGCATACGAGCGCGCCGCCCGGTGCGCCGTTGGAACAAGAACGCAAGGGGCTGGCTGAGTTCGCGGATTGCCTCGTCAGTTATGGCAATCTGACGACACCGGAGCAGTTGATCGAGCACTGCCACGACGCGGACGCACTGCTCGTGCCTGGCGCGCATTTCACGCGCGAGGTGATTGACCATCTCGAACATTGCCGCGCGCTCGTCCGCTATGGCGTCGGCTACGACACAATTGATGTCCCGGCAGCGAGCGATCACAACCTCGTCGTCGTCAACATCCCGGACTTCTGCCTGCCGGAAGTGGCGAACCACGCGCTCGCGCTGCTGCTGGATTGCGCGAAGAAGATCACCCGGCAAGACAAATGGATGCGGACGGGCGCATGGGGCGACCGGGCCACCGGCTATCGCGCGCCCTTCCTCTCGCCGATGGGGCCGATCCACGGCGAGACGGTCGGGTTGGTCGGCTTCGGGCAGATCGCGCGCGAGTTCCACCGCCGCCTTGTCCCGCTCGATGTCCGCGTCATCGCCTACGACCCCTACGTCTCGGCGGAGCGCGCCGCCGCGCTCGGTGTCGAGATGATGTCGCTCGAAGACGTGATGCGCCAGAGCGACTACATTTCGATCCACACGCCGCTCCTGCCGGAGACGCAGCACATGATCAACGCGGAGATGATCGCGCTGATGAAGCCCACGGCGTACCTCATCAACACATCGCGCGGCCCGGTCGTGGATGAACCGGCGCTGATCGCCGCCCTCCAGGACGGGAGGATCGCCGGTGCGGGACTCGATGTCTTCGAGGTCGAGCCACTGCCGAAGGATAGCCCGCTGATGGCGATGGAAAATGTCGTGCTCGTCCCGCATACGGCGAGTTATGCCGACGTGACCTTTGCGATCATGCATCGCCGCGTTGGCGAGGAAGCGGCACGCGCCTTGCGTGGGCAGATGCCGAATACGCCGGTGAACCCGCAAATCAAACCGCGTCTCACCTGGCTGAATCAGTAGCCAGTCGTCAGTCGTCAGTCGTCAGTGAGAAACGAAACGGGAGGTGGCATCGTGGCCGTAACTGTTAGTCCGGGACTGAGTGTCCGGCAGGCCGAACTCGAAAAACAGTTCCCGTATTGGGAGAAGATCGGCGACTGCATAGACAACTTCATTGATGTCTTCGAGAATTACCGCCAGAGCGGCCATCCCGGCGGCTCGCGCTCGAAGCGGCACATGTTCGTCGCCCTGACCCTCGGCGGCTTTATGCGGTGGGACATTCGCCACCCGGAGAAGCGGTTCGGCGACCGCTACGTGCTCGTCGCCGGTCACACCGTGCCACTCGTCTACGCGACGCTTGCGGCATACAATACCGCGCTCAAGGCGAAGTACGACCGCACGGGCGACGAGAAATACGCGGTGCCCCAGGCGCACGAGCGCCAACTGATGTGGCAGGACCTCCTCGGTTTCCGGCGGCACAACGGCCTCGCCGGTCATGCTGAGATGGAGGGGAAGACGCTCTTTCTCAAATTCAACACCGGCCCATCCGGGCATGGCGCACCGGCGGCAGCGGGTGAAGCGATGGCGCTGAAGCGTGCGGGCGCTGAGGGCGTCAAGGTCTTTGCAGTGGATGGCGAGGGTGGCCTGACGCCGGGCGCATGGCACGAGACGAAGAACTCGGTATTTGGCCTCGGCCTCGACAATTTCTATAGCCTGATTGACTGGAACAACTTCGGCATTGACGAAGTAGCGGTTGGCGATGTCGTCCATGGCACCCCGGAAACATGGTTCGAGCCATACGGGTTCCGCGTCCACGGCACGGAGCATGGTTCAGACTACGACGCGGTCACGCGTGCGCTCCTCGAAACGATGGAGACGCCGAACCCCGACCACGCCCCGAACATGACGTGGTTCAAGACGATCAAGGGGCGCGGCTACGGCGTCACCGGCTACAAATCGCATGGCACTCCACACAAACTAAATTCGGAGATATTCTGGCACGGGCGGCAGGAATTCGCGGACAAGTACGGCGTGAAATGGGAGGGCTTCGGCGAGGCCGCGCCGTCCGATGCCGGTGAAATGCGCGCGCAGTTCGAGGCGAATCTAAAAGTGATCGCGGACACGATTACGAGTGATGATGCCCTCGTGGACTACCTCGCGGACCGCTTTGTCGAACTGGGTGATTCGGTGCCGGAAACGATCCCGGGGTTCAAACTCGATACCGCGAAGAACCCCTTCGCGGATAAGCGCTTCTGGGACTTCAAGAATTATCCCGACGATCTCTTTGTGAAGCCCGGCGCGAGCGCCCCGAACCGCGCGGGTTTTGCCAAATGGGGCGCCTACATCAACAGCCTCGGTCGCCAGCATTACGGCCGTCCGCTCTTTATCGCGATGTCCGCCGATCTCGCGGAATCCACGAATATCGCGGGCTTTATGCAGGGGTACGGCGACATCCCCGGCTGGGGGCGCTACGAACGCCATGACAGCCCCGACGGCGCGCTCCTCCCGCAGGAGATCACCGAGTTTACCAACTCCGGCGTCAGCGCCGGGATCGCGACGGTAAACTTCTCCCCGACGCCGTATGACAACTTCGATGGCTTCTATGCGGCACACTCGACCTACGCCTCCTTCTCGTACCTGAAGTACGGATTGATGCGGCTCTTCAGTCAGGTCGCGCAGGATTCAGACATCAAGGTCGGCAAGGTGCTCTGGGTCGCCGGCCACTCCGGCCCCGAGACGGCGGAAGACTCGCGGACGCACTTCGGTATCTTTTCGCCGGGAGTCACGCAACTCTTCCCGGAGGGGCGCATCATCAACCTCATTCCCTGGGAGTACAACGAGGTACCGGTGCTGCTCGGCGCGGCATTTGCCACAGATGCGCCAATCATCGCATTACACCTGACTCGGCCACCGATTCAGATCCCGGACCGCGCCGCGCTCGGCATGGCCTCTCACTTCGAGGCGGCAAAGGGCGCGTACCTGATCCGGGACTACAAACCCGGCCAGCCACGCGGCGGTACGATCCTCGTTCAGGGCACGATGTCCACGGCGAATACGGTCAGCCTGCTCCCGAAACTGGACGAACTCGGTCTGAATGTCAAACTCGTCGCGGTCGTCAGCCCCGAGTTGTTCAAGCGGCAGCCGACGGAGTATCAGGAGACGATCATTTCACCGGCGGATCAACTCGATATGACCTACATCACGAACAGCGCGCGCCGCCTGATGCGCGATTGGGTGACACACCGGCTGGCGGACGACTACGCGATGTCCTCCGATTTCGACAATCGCTGGCGCACCGGTGGCAGCCCCGCCGAAGTCTACGAGGAAGCGCATCTCTCGCCCGACTACATCCTCAAAGGCATCCAGCGGTTCGTGGCGGAGCGCAACCAGCGACTCAACGGAATCGCGCACGCACTCGAAGCCGCACAACACGGATAGGTGGCATACAGATGTCGAACCGCTAAGGAGGCTGGAAGGGGAATTTAACGCAGAGAGCGCAGAGGACGCAGAGAACGCGGAGACGAAAAAAGAGCGAAATACCGGAAACGTCCCCTTTCTTCTTTCTCCTCTGCGCTCTCTGCGTCCTCTGCGTTAAATTCCCTCTTGGTAGTTGCCTTTCCGGTAGCGGAGAAAGGAGCGCTGCGTGCATCTCGGCTTCATCGTTCCGCGCGATTTGCGCGAGGTTTCGTATCTCGAATTGTGTGCGTGGGCGAAGGAACGTGGCTTCGCCTTCGTGGATACGCATAAGGTGCTGCCGGACGGTGGGCATGTCGCGACCGCCGCCGGGCTGTATCCTGGCGTGCCGACCGTGACCGCACCGACCGCCAATGAAATCTTCTCACCGGATCGCGGCGTCCGCGATGGCGCGGTTCGCACGCTGATCGAGTATTTCGAGCAGGCATCGCGCCAGGGCATCACCGTCTGCCTCGGCATGCTCAATACGGTTGACCCGACGATCACACTGGCACAGAACTTCGACCGCTTCGTCGCGACCTGGGGGCCGCTCGTTGCGGCGGCGGATCGGTTCGGCATCCGCGTCGCGCTGGAGCCGTGGTTTGGCTGGGGTCGCAACCTCTGCTATTCCCCGGAGATGTTCCGCCGTGTCTTTGCCGCCTTCGATTCCCCCGCGCTCGGCCTCTGCTTCGACCCGTCCCATTTCGTTTGGATGGGCATTGACCACATGCGCATACTGCGCGAGTTCGCACCGCGCATCTACCATGTCCATGCGAAAGACACGGAGATCATCGCCGACGGCCTCTATGAGTACGGTGTCCCTGGTCGCATCTTCACCGAGCGGCATCGCAGTTCCGGCTGGTGGCGCTATCGCCTGCCCGGCTACGGCGTCGTCAACTGGCGGCAGGTGCTCGCCGCGCTCTGCGAAAATGGCTACGATGGCGCGGTCTCCATCGAGCACGAAGACCCGATTTACGAAGGCTCGGAAGAGAAGGCGCAGCGCGGCTTGATTCTCGCGCAACGGTATTTGGAGCCGTTCATTGCCTAACCCCCGGCTCCTTCCATCCCTCGGTGTGGGAAGGGGTGACTCGTCGCGATGCCGTGGACTTTCCCTGAATGCCCAAATCTCACGGAGGCTCGCTCCCCTTCCCACGCCGAGGAACGGAATGGGCTGGAGAGTTAGGTTCTTTTAGTCCCCCGTCGCGATGGCCGCACCTTCAAGCACCAATGATTCAAAGTGCGTCGGGTCATCGAACGGGCCGCACATCGCGAGGTGCAGGCGCTCCGGTTTGAACAGGTCGTTCGCGACGCGAAAGACATCGTCGTTCGTCACCGCATCCACCTCGGCGCGGCGTTCGTCCGGCGTCCGCACGCGGCCGCGCAGCAGTTCCTGCCGGATCACGTCCATCGCGACACCTGCCGAGCCTTCCATTGCGAGCAGGATGCGCCCCTTCAGCCCTTCCTTGCCCATGCTCAGTTCTTCATCGCTGATTGGCGCGTCGGCCATACCGAGCATCTCTTTGCGGATCGAGACAAGCGCCTGATCGAGCCGGTTGAGGTCCATGCCACCGCGCGCGACGTACAGCCCCGTGTCCGTATATGGATCGGGTGACGAACCGACGTAATAGCAGAGACCCTGTTTCTCCCGCACCTCGATAAAGAGCCGGGAGGACATTGTGCCACCGAGCACGGTACTCAACACATTGAGCGCGGCTTCATCCGGGTGGCCGATTGGCAGGCTCGACACGCCGAGGCAGAGGTGCGCCTGTCCGGTATCCTTCGTGTACAACTGCACGCGTGCGTTCGGCTGCACATCAGTCGCGGGGACGGGCTGCGGCGCGACGCCGCCGGGGAGTTGCGCCATCCACTGCTGCACGGCGTCGAGCGCATCGGCCTCATCCACTTTTCCGGCGATGGAGACGACCATGCTGCCAGTGTGGTAGGCCATCTCCATGTAATCGGTGAAGGTCGTGCGGGTCATCGCCTGGATCGTTTCGTCTGTGCCAAGCACCGGGCGACCGAGCGGGTGGTTCGGGTACATCATTTCCTGGAATGTCCGGGGGGCGAGGGCCATCGGCTGATCCTCGTACATGCGGATTTCTTGAATGATTGTCCCCTTCTCGCGCTCGATTTCGTCCGGGTCGAACTTCGAATGGAAGAGCATGTCCGTCAATACATCCAGTCCGACCTTGTAGTGCTCTGGCGCGAGGCGAGTATAGTAGGCGGTCATTTCCTCGGAGGTGAAGGCGTTGAACTGCCCGCCGAGGCCGTCAATCAGGCTGGAGATGTCGCGCGTTGTCGGGCGGCGATCGGTCCCCTTGAAAAACATGTGCTCCGCAAAGTGCGCGATGCCATTGTTTTCCGGCGCTTCCCATCGCGCGCCGACGCCGACGCCGATCACGACCGTCACGGAGGTCGCAGCGTCCATCGGGGTAATGTAGACGCGCAAGCCGTTGTCGAAGACATGCTTATGATATTCGATGCCCATGCGAAGATATCCTTTCGTGTCTGTCCATCGCGATGATGCGATATACGAACGATTGTACTCCGATCCGCGCGGCATTGTCGCGCTTGACAGAAAGCGGCAATAGTCACCGTAGACGCAACCAATCAGCCGCACGTTCGTTTCTCTATTGACAGGGGTAGTACACTCTCGTTCTGGTACGTGCATGGGCAGGAGTCAACATCTGTGTTGACTAAGGAGGAAGGGCAGGCAATGAGCAAGAACGGTCTCGTCCATACACCCGCCGCTTCAACCAGAGCGGCGGGACTTTTTTCGTAGAATTATCGTAGAGCGAGAGAGTATGACCGTCATTCAATCCCCTCAATTCCCTGACCGGGGCAGACAGCCGCATGGTGATGGATCAGATTCCGCCAGTCCCGCGCTGTCCGACACGCGACCAATCAAGAATGCGCAGGTGCGTGACGAGTTACTCGCGGACGGCAGCATGGTGCTCTATCACAGTGGCACACGGGAACTGATGACGTTGAACCCGACCGCCGCACTGGTCTGGGAAAGCTGCGATGGTGTACACGACGAAGCGGCAATCGCGGCGGAAGTGCGCGAAGCCTTTTCAGATGTTGCAACGATCGAGCACGATGTGACCGCACTACTGCATGATCTCTCGACGCGTGGGATGGTCGAGGTCGAGATCAAGGTCGGGATCGGCGATGATCGCGTATACTAGCGGCATGATGACACGGCATTGGTTCACTGCCCCATGACCCAGCCATTCGATGCGACAACCCTCCTGCACTATGACTTGAACGGGTTCCATGCAGCAGTCGCGGTCGCGGACCCGCAAACCCGTGCCGCTGTTCGCCACAGCCTCATCGGTTTCGCGCCCGTGGAGGAAACCATTGGGGCGGACGCGACGCACTATGCACTGGTGCGCGACGCCGACGGGGAATGGACGGTGTCGAAGAACAGTACGTCAGTCTACCAGACGTCCACGCTGGCGGACGCGCTCATGTCGCTCGAATGGCATCTTGTGACGGATATGCTGGCGTACCGCGGCGATCTCTTTCACCTTCACGGCGCCGCGCTCCTCGCACCGGGAGGCGCATCGAGCATCCTGATCCTTGGTGCCTCCGGGAGCGGGAAGACGACGCTGACGCTCGGTTTAATGGCGCGCGGATTTCTTCCCTACGCGGACGACGTGTCATTGATCGAACCGACGACGCTCGAACCGCAAACCCTCCGGCGCACCTTTCATGTCGACGCGCAGACGCGCGCGCTCGTCGAACAACTGCCGACCCCTCCGACCTGGGATTACGATGCCGCACCGCCGGGGTGTTTCCTCCCACCCGTTTGGGCGGATCATCCCGCTCCAATCCGCTTCGTGCTCTTCCCGACCTTGCGGCCCGACGCGGCGCCAACGATTACGCGCCTCACCGTGCCGGGCAGCGTTGCCGCACTGCTCCCCTTCAGTACGACGCTCGGCAACGATCCGGCATTCGCGTTGTCAGTGGCGGCGCGATTGACCGCACAGGCATCCTGCTTCAATCTCTCCACGGGTGATCTCGATGCCACAGTGTGCCTCATCAAACGCCTCGTGGAGACCGAAAGCGATACCCCTTAAGCAGCCGGGTTCTCCAGCACAACGGCGATGCCCTGCCCGCCCCCGATGCAGGCAGTGACAATGCCATATCGCTCGCCGCGCCGCCGCAGTTCATAGATCAGTTTAACCGCGAGAATGTTGCCGGTCGCGCCGATCGGGTGGCCGAGGGCGATCGCGCCGCCGTTGACATTGACCTTCTCCATATCCAACCCAAGTTCGCGGATGCAAGCGAGCGACTGCGCCGCGAATGCCTCGTTCAATTCGAACAACGCGATGTCGTCCAATGTCAGATCGGTCTTCGTTAGCACCTTGCGCACGGCGGGCACCGGGCCGATGCCCATGTACTCCGGTTCGACGCCGACAACCGCCCAGCCAACGACACGGGCAAGCGGCGTGATGCCGCGCGCTGCGGCTTCCGTGGCCGCCATCATCACCGTCGCGCTCCCCGCGTCGTTGATCCCAGCCGCGTTCCCTGCCGTGACACTGCCCTCTTTCTCGAAGGCCGGTGCGAGTTTCGCGAGCGTCTCGGCGGTCGTTTCCGGGCGCGGATGCTCATCCCGCGTCACTTCCACAGTCGTCCGCTTCGGGCCGGGAACTGTGACCGGGACGATCTGTTCATCGAAGCGACCCGCTGCGACTGCGGCGGCCGTCCGCTGCTGGCTGAGCACGCTGAACGCATCCTGATCGGCGCGGCTTACACCGTCACGCCGGGCGATATTTTCCGCCGTCGTACCCATGTGGCGGCACGAAAATGGGTCAGTGAGGGCGAGTGTGAGCGCATCCTTGAGGGCAGTGTCGCCGAGCCGCGTGCCCCAGCGGACATCGGCGAGTAGCGGGTAGCCGCTCATCTTCTCGACGCCGCCCGCCACGACAATCCGCGCGTCCCCCGCGAGGATTGCCTGCATCGCACTGCCGATTGCCTGCGCACCAGAGCCGCAGAGGCGGTTGACGGTGTAGGCCGGAATTTCAATCGGCAGCCCCGCACCGAGGCTGACCGCCCGCGCGATGTACGCGTCCTGCCCGATCTGGCCGACGCAGCCAATCACCACATCATCCACATCGCCCGGCGCGACGCCACAATCCTCCATTGCCGCCCGCGCCACCGTCGCGCCGAGCGTCGCCGTCGAAATATCCTTGAATGCCTTGCCGAACGCGCCAATCGCGGTCCGCCTCGCCGCGACGATCACTGCTGATTCCATCTCGTTCCTCCATAGCCGAATCGCTTGCTGATATTGTACCGCCTTCTGGTACACTGGTCGCCCGAATGTCGGTATATCGCGCGGGAAAGGCAACAATGGCACGCGACGATTTCCACTTTATGCATACCCTCCGCGTCCGGTATGACGAGATTGACGGCCAGCGAATCGTTTATAACGGTCGCTATCTGTCATATATGGACATCGCGCAGACCGAATATTTCCGGACGGGACTTGGCCTGCATCTTTACGACCTCGCGGACGCGAATGTCTTCGATGTCGCGACCGTGCATGCGGAACTCGACTATCTCCGCTCCTTCCAACTCGATGACATGGTGGAGATCGGCGTCTGCTGCACGGCCATCGGCACGACGAGCCTGACCTTCGCCTTTGAAATGTGGAAACAAGGTGATCCCGACGCGTACTTCCGCGCCACTGGCATCTTCGTCAACTTCGATTCGGTGTGCAAGACGAAACGGCCTGTGCCCGCCGTCGTTCGGGAGGCCATCGCGCGGAGAGAAGGCTGGGAGCGGATGTAATCCCACGAATGAATAATGGCGTGCACGCGGCGCGGTGACGACGGAAGGGAGTAAGAGATGGCGGACGTAGCAGCATTGAAGGCGGCGGCACAGCGGGAGGTGGAGCAGGTCTCGCGGATGCTGATCGGGTGCAGCGACTGGATGGCGGAGAACCCCGAACTCGGCTTGCAGGAGTACCAGGCGTCCGCGAAGTTGACGGAGATGCTGGAGGAGTTCGGCGCGGAAGTCGAGCGGGGTATCGCCGGCCTCGACACCGCGTTCCGCGCCACGCTCCCCGGCGGCAACCCGGACGGCCCGACCATCGCGATCATCGCGGAGTACGATGCGCTGCCCGATGTCGGGCATGGCTGCGGGCACAACATCATCGCCAACGCGGCGATCGGCGCGGGCATCGCCCTCGCGCGGCTGGGGCAGCAAGGGTTGTTGCCGGGTCGGGTCATTATCCTCGGCACCCCGGCGGAGGAATCGGCCGTCCCAAACGCGGGCGGCAAGATTCCCGTGCTGGAACACGGCTACTTCGATGGTGTGGACGCGGCGATTATGATCCACCCACAGACCGAGGACTTCATTGCCCTGAAGCCCTCGATGGTCGCGTACGGGATTGACTTCATGTTCCACGGGCGGGCCGCGCACGCCGCAGCGAACCCGCACACCGGCATCAACGCGCTCGACGCCGTCATCCAGACCTTCAACAATGTCGGCATGCTCCGGCAGCAGGTGCGCTCCGAGGCGCGCATCCACGGCGTCGTGACGAGCGGCGGCGGCGCGCCGAATGTCATCCCGCCGTATGCCGCGTGCCGCTTCCGCATCCGCTCGTACGACCCGGTCTATGCCGCCGACTTGAAGCGTCGCGTCGTCGCCTGCGCCGAGGGGGCCGCAATCGCGACCGGCGCGCGGCTGGAATGGAAGGAATACATCAAACCGTACCAGAGTTACGTCCCCAATCACGCGCTTGGCGCGGTGATGCGCGCGAATATGGAAGCAATTGGCCGGGACGTGCAGGATGGCCCTCCACACGAGGGCGGCGGCTCGACCGACTTCGGCAATGTCAGTCACGAAGTACCGGCGGTCTACGCCTACATCGGCATCTGCGGCGAGGAGGCGGGCTGGCACTCGCGCGAGGTCGCGGAAGCAACGAAAACGCAGCGTGGGCACGACTCCCTGATCGCCGGTGCGAAGACGATGGCGATGACCGCGATTGATCTCCTAACGAACCCCGAGGTTGCCGCGGCCGCACAAAAGGAACATGCTGCCGCAATGGGGCCAATCCGTGAAGGGCTCGCGAAAGTCGGCGCGACGGCCGCCCCGTGAGCGCGGCGCCGCGCCCGTTCGCAGCATGGCTGGATGATTTCTTCTCGGCGTATTACCGGCGTCGTCCCGTCAACGCGACCTTTATCGGCGTCCACGATCACGACGACGCATTGCCCGATTACTCGGCGCGCGGCGTCGCGGAGACGCAGGCGGAGATGACCGCGCTGCTCGGCAATCTGCGCGGTGGGGCGGTCGCGGAGGCGACAACGCCTGCGGAGCGCACCGACCACACGCTCGCCGAACATTTCCTGACGATCCAGGGATGGGAGTACGGATCGCGCCACTTTCAGGGCGGCAATCCTTGTATCTACACGGGCGAAGCGATCTTCGGCGTCCTCTCCCTCTTCCTCTGGCCCTTCGCGCCGCTGGCCGAGCGCGTTGACGCGGCAATCGCGCGCATGGAGGCGATTCCCGCCTTGCTCGCGACCGCCGCAGAGAATATCCCGTCCGCGCCCGCCGCGTGGACGGAGCGTGCCATCCGCGAGTGTACCGGCGCGACGCATTTCCTCGGCAACGGCGTGGACATGCTGATCGCCGATGCGGGGATCACCGATCCACACTTCCGTTCCGCCGCGACCGACGCACGGCGTGCCTTTGCCACCTATCAGGCATTCCTCACGAGCGAGATACGGGCCACAACGGACAATGCATATGGTTGCGGTGGAGAGGCGTTCGAGCGATACATGGCGCTCGGCCACGCACTGATGATGACCGGCACGGAGATCGAACGGTTCGCCCGCGACCAGTTCGCGGAAGCCCGCGCGCGTCTCGACGAAGGAGCGGCGGCCTTCGGCGTGCCGGATTGGCAGACTGCTCTCGCGCTGCTCGCGCGCATCCACCCAACGGCGGAATCGTATTACGCGCGCTATCAGAAGCAGTGGGACGCATGCCACGCGCATGCGGCGGCGCACGATCTCGTCTCGTGGCCGGAGGATCCCATCCGCTACATCCCCCGACCGAGGTGGGCGCGCGAAGCCGCGCCGTTCCTCTATTTCCTGCCGTATCGCGCGCCGTCGCCGTACGATCGCCGTGCCGTCCACGACTACCTCGTTGAGCCGATCGAACCCGGCATGCCCGTTGCCGATCAAGAACGCCGCCTCGAAGCGACGAACGACAGCGTGATTAAGATGAATCATGTGATCCACCACGGGGCAATCGGGCATCACGTCCAGAACTGGTACGCGTCCCACGCCGCGTCGCGGATCGGGCAGGTCGCGGCGGTGGATTGCGCGTCGCGGATCGCGCTGTTCTGCGGCGGCACGATGGCGGAGGGCTGGTCGTCGTACGTCGTGGACCTGATGGGCGAGGTCGGTTTCCTCACACCGCTGGAAGCGTATGCGCAGCACTACGCCCGCATGCGCGCCGCCGCGCGCGCAATCGTGGATGCCAATCTGCATCATGGCCATTTCTCGTTCGATCAGGCCGTCGCCTTCTACCGCGACGACACGGGCATGACGCAGGACGCGGCGCACGCGGAAACCGTCAAGAACACGATGTTCCCTGGCGCGGCGATGATCTACCTGATCGGGCAGGAAATGATCCGCGATCTGCGAAACGAGATGGCGGCACGCGACGGGAGCGCGTTCAACCTCCACCGCTTCCATGATCGGTTCCTGTCGTATGGCTCAATTCCGGTCTCGCTCATTGCCGCTGCGATGCGAGCGCAGCACGAATCGCCGTCATAAGGCCATCGTAGTCAATCACGTCGAAATCAGTCATATCTATTTCGTAAATCTCGCCTTCGATGGCGAGTGCGTCATCCCGGCCCCGGCGCAGCATCTCCTCGAACTCGTCGTAATTGAGATCATCTACATGGCCCGGATGCCGCTCGCCTGATTCGGCGCGCGCTTTGAATCGCGCGAAGAGCACATCGCCATCCGCGACACAGCGAACTTGAAACGCCGCGAAGCCATAGGTCTTCTGGAGGGCGGCGACCTTCTCATTGTCGTAGACAGGGTGGAAGTTGCTCTCGACGACGAACGATGCGCCCGCGCGCACCTGCGCTTCCACGATGTGATAGAGAATCGCATAGGTCGCAACACCGAGCCGTTTCGACCACGCGCGGTCGCTCCAGCCGAGCGTATCGAACAGCAGTTCTTTGAGGCCATCCTTATGGATAAAGGGCAACCGCATGTCATCCGCGATGCGCCGACCGAGGGTTGTCTTGCCGCTACTCGGCGGCCCGGTGACGATCAGTACGAATGGTTTGGTCATAGAACCCCCTGTGATGCGCGTATCATCATCTGTACATGCCAATAGTGCTATGATAGCCTACCAGTATCTTCTCTGCCGCTTCTCAAGGAGGCACCCGATGGACGTTTCCCAACTACGCGGTTCAATCGTCCCGATCATCACACCGTTCGATGGCGACGGACGGATTGACGAAGGTACACTCGAACGGCTGATTGATTGGCAGATCGCCAGCGGCAGCCACGGCATCTCCGTGACGGGGACAACGGGCGAGCCGAGTGCCCTCTCGCTCGACGAACGACGTCGGATGCTCGACCTCGGCAAGAATGCAGTGGATAGCCGGGTGCCCTTCGTTCCCGCCACCGGCACGAACAATATTGATGAGACAACAGACCTGACCAGGTACGCGGAGCGGCTCGGTGTGGACGCCGCGTTGGTGATCGTGCCGTACTACAACCGCCCGTCGCAGGAAGGACTGTTCCGCTATTTCCGCGCCGTCGCGGGCCAGGTGGGCCTGCCGATTATCATCTACAACATCCCCGGACGGACAGCGACAAACATGGCGCCGGAGACGATGGCGCGCCTGCGCGAAGCCTGCCCGAATATCATCGGCGTCAAGGAGTCGAACAAGGACTTCGAGCACACGAGCAAGGTGCTCCACACCTGCGGGCGTGATTTCCTCGTCTATAGCGGCATCGAACTGCTCTGCTACCCGATGCTGGCGATTGGCGGCGTCGGCCATGTGAGCGCGACCGCCAATATTCTGCCGCGCGAGGTCGCCGCGCTCTACGACCTCGTCGTCGCAGGGCGGTGGCAGGAGGCGATGGATCTGCATTACCGCCTCCTGCCGATCAACGAGGCGCTCTTCCTCGAAACCAACCCTGGCCCCTTGAAGTGGGCGATGGGCGAACTCGGCTGGATCACACCGAATTACCGCCTGCCCCTCTGTGAGCCATCACCCGCCAACCAGGAGCGTATCCGCGCCGCCTTCGCGCACTATGACATCACACATGCGCCCGTCGCGAAGGCGGTGCGCGCGTGAGGATCGCTCGCTTCGTCCTCGATGGTCGCATCCACAGCGGCACCGTCACGGACGACGGTCGCCCCGTGGATACACAGGGCCGTGTCCACGCCCCGGATGCGGTGACGTGGCTGCCGCCTGTCGTACCGCCAAAGGTCGTCGGCCTCGCCCTGAACTACGCAGATCACGCGGCGGAACTGAACAAGGTGGACTTGCCGGACGAACTCGCAACACCTACCGTGCCCGCGCTCTTCTTCAAGCCACTCACCTCGCTGACCGGCAATGGCGCGCCCATCGTCTACCCGACCGGCGCGCAGTACATGCATTACGAGGGCGAACTGGCCGTCGTGCTCGGGCGGAGCGGGCGGAAGATTCGCCAGGGCGACGCGATGGACTATGTCAAAGGCTACACGATTGCGAACGATGTGACGGTGCGCGATTTCGTCCAGAATTTCTATCGTCCGCCTATCAAAGCGAAAGGCTTCGACACGTTCGGCCCGCTCGGCCCGTGGATGGTGACGGCGGATGCGTTCGGCGACCCATCGAATGTCACGGTGCGCACCTTCGTCAATGGGGAGTTGCGGCAGGAAGGCAACACGCACTTCTTTATCCATTCTATCCCGGCGATCATCGAATACGTCTCCGCGTTCATGACGCTTGAAGAGAATGACGTACTGCTCACCGGCACGCCGAAGGGCATCTCCGCGATCCATCCGGGTGATCGGGTACGCATCGAGATAGACGGCATCGGCGCACTCGAAAATCCGGTCGTAGCGGAAGATACAGAAACCAAATGAACCGCAGAGGCACAAAGGACGCAGAGAACGCAAAGAGGGAAAAAAGATACATTGAGACAGGAAAAAGGGATAGTGCCGTAATCATTCCGAGTGACCTTTTCCTTTCAATCTCTTTCTTTCTTTGCGCTCTTCGCGCTCTTTGCGTCTTTGCGGTTCATTCAGTTAGACATAGGAGGGACGCATATGGCAACAACGGTCGCACCACAGCAGGAATTGGGTATACGCACTGTCGGACATTTTATTGACGGGCAGTTCGTCTATGACGCGGATGAGACATTTGAGACCTTGAACCCGGCGGACAACAGGGTGATCGCCCGGATTACGAAAGGCACGCAGGCCGATCTCGACCGGGCAATTCGCGCGGCGCGCACCGCGTTCGACACCGGGCCGTGGCCGCGAATGCGCCCGGCGGAGCGCGCCCGCATCCTCCGCACAGTTGGCGACCTGATTACGAAACGCGCCCCGGAGATCGCACGGATCGAGACGACCGACACCGGCCTGCCGATCGCGCAAACAGGCGGCGCGCAGATTCCCCGCGCGGCGGACAACTTTTATTTCTTCGCCGAGATGGCGAATCACATGGACGGCGCGGCGTACCACAGCGCCGACTACCTCAACTATTCGATCCAGCGGCCCGCCGGGGTCGCCGGGCTGATTACCCCGTGGAACCTGCCGTTCATGCTCACGTCGTGGAAAGTCGCCCCCTGCCTCGCCAGCGGCTGTACGGCGGTCGTCAAGCCCGCATCGTGGACGCCCTTGTCGAACGAGAAATTGGCCGAGTGCATCCGCGACGCGGGCGTGCCGGACGGCGTTTTCAACCTCGTCTATGGCGCGGGCGAGACGATTGGCATGGGCATGGTCAAGAGCAAAGATGTGCAACTGATCTCCTTCACCGGCGAGACGGTGACGGGCAAGACGATCATGCGCGAGGGCGCGGCAACGATGAAGCGCTACTCGATGGAACTCGGTGGCAAGTCGCCGATCGTCGTCTTCGCGGATGCCGACTATGACCGCGCTCTCGATGCGGCCGTCTTCGGCGTCTATTCACTCAATGGCGAGCGCTGCACCGCCAGCTCGCGCTGCATCGTCGAGCGGCCGATCTACGACCGTTTTGTCGCGGACCTCACGGCGCGCGTCAATAGCATCCGCGTTGGCGATCCAATGGACAAACAGACCGAGATCGGCGCCCTCATCCATCCAAGTCATTTGGCGAGCGTGCTGGACTATATCGAAATCGGCAAGCGCGAGGGCGCGAAGCTGGTCGCGGGCGGCGGTCGGATGCCGGGGATGGAGCAGGGCAACTACATGCAGCCGACGCTCTTCGCCGATGTAGACAACCGGATGCGGATCGCGCAGGAGGAGGTCTTCGGCCCCGTTCTCGTCGTTATTCCCTTCGATGGCGAAGACGAGGCGGTGCGGATCGCCAGCGATGTGAAATATGGCCTCGCCGGATACGTCTGGACGCGCGATGTCGCGAAGGCGAACCGGGTGGCGCAGGGTATCCAGTGTGGCATGGTCTGGGTGAACTCACAGAATGTCCGCGATCTCCGCACGCCGTTCGGCGGCGCGAAGGAGAGTGGCATCGGCCGCGAGGGTGGCCACTACTCATGGGAGTTCTACTGCGACATGAAAAACATCGCCATCGCCCTCGGCGACCACCACATCCCGAAATTCGGTGCGTCATGAGAGCGTTTTGAACCGCGAAGGCGCGAAGGGCGCGAAGAGGAGAAGAGAGTATTGAGACGAATGCAAGCAGCAGCGCTAGTGCAGGAATTCCTTGACAACGTTCTCCCTTCCTTCGCATCTTCTTCGCACCCTTCGCGCTTCGCGGTTCAATCGGTTTGTCAGGAGGGTAGTGTGGTGAGTAGTGATACCGCGACCCGGCTCGATATGCGCGTGCGGATGGAGCGGGCGGTTGGGAATGTCGTGCGCGCCGGGCATATCGAGTTCCTCGTTACCGATCTGGCGCGAGCGCGGGCGTTCTATGTGGACCTACTCGGCTTCGTCGAGACCGCGAGCGATCACGAGCATCTCTATCTGCGCGGCCTCGAAGAGCGGTATCATCACTCGCTCATCCTCACGCGTGCCGAGCAACCTGGCGTCGCGCACCTCGCCTATCGCGTCGCGACAATCGACGATCTGAATCCGCTGGCGGCGATGGCGGAGGCGCAAGGGTTGCCGCATCGTTGGGTCGAACCGGGCGAGGAAATCGGGCAAGGCCGAGCGCTGCGGATGCAAGACCCCAGCGGTATCCCGACCGAGTTCTACGCTGACATGACCCCCGCCGAGCGGCTGTTGCAGCGCTTCGACCTCTACCGGGGGGCGCACATCATGCGGATAGATCACTTCAATATTCAGGTGCCGGATTGCCAGGGATTGACAGACTGGTACATGCGCACACTCGGCTTCCGCTGCTCGGAATATACGGGGACGGAGGACGACCCGGAACGGCTCTGGGCGGCGTGGCTGCATCGTAAAGGGTCGGTGCATGATGTGGCAATCATGAACGGCGTCGGGCCACGCGTCCATCACGGCGCCTGGTCGCTCCCCGACTCGATGGCCGTCCTGCGCTGCTGCGATGTGCTGGCGGGCGCGAACATGAGCGCGGCAATCGAGCGCGGGCCGGGGCGGCATGGCATCGCCAATGCGCTCTTTCTTTACGTGCGCGACCCGGACGGCAACCGCATCGAACTGTACGCGAGTGACTACCTGACGGTGGACCCTGATTTCGCGCCGATCCGCTGGACGCTGAACGACCCGCGCCGACAAACGCTCTGGGGCCATTACGTGCCGCGCTGCTGGTTCGAGGAGGCGATGCGCGTACAATCCATCACGGACGGCTCGTTCATCCCGACGCACGAGCCGCAGATGACCAGCACGCCGACGTATGTCCATTAGTAGTCAGTAGTCGGTAGTCGGTAGTCAGAATGGGGTCGAATCCACTGACTACTGACTACTGACTACTGACTACTACGAACGGAGTGAGCAAATGCCAGCACGAACCGGGGCGCAATACATCGCGGATTTGCAGAAGATGAAGCGGGAGATCTGGATCGGCGGCGAGCATGTCGAGGATGTCACGACGCACCCCGCGACCAGGCACGGCGTCGCATCGTACGCGCATCTCTATGACATGCAGCACGATCCCGCGCTGCGCGATGTGATGACCTATCCGTCACCAACGACGGGCGACCGCGTGGGCATGTCGTTCCTCACGCCGCGCACACCGACCGATATCGCCCTACGCCGCGAGATGATGCGGCAATGGGCGAACTACTCCGGCGGCATGATGGGCCGCACACCGGATTACGTGAATACCTCCTTCATGGCGATGGCCGCCGCTTCGGACTACTTCGCCGCCAACGATCCCCGTTTCGGTGAGAACATCCGCAACTATTACGAATACATCCGCGAACACGATCTTTGCCTGACGCATACGCTCATTAATCCGCAGGCGAACCGCTCAAAGGGGGTCAATGAGCAGGCCGATCCGTACCTGCCCGCCGGGATCGTCACGACGAATAGCGACGGCGTCGTCATCCGCGGCTGCCGGATGCTGGCGACGAGCGCGCCCTTAGCGGACGAGATCATGGTCTTCCCCTCCACCGTCGTGAAGAACGAAAACGCGGACAAATATGCCTTCGCCTTCTCGATCCCAACCGACACGCCGGGCATGAAGTTCGTCTGCCGCGAATCGCTCGATCAGGGCAAGTCGCACTTCGATCACCCGCTCGCCTCGCGCTTCGAGGAGATGGACGCCATCGTCATCTTCGACGATGTCACGGTGCCGTGGGAGCGGATGTTCCTGCTGGGGGACATGGAACGGTGTAACGGCTGCTACGGCGCGACCGATGCCGTCGTGCATATGATGCATCAGGTGGCGATCAAGAACATCGCGAAGGCTGAGTTCCTGCTTGGTGTCATCCTGATGATGATTGAAACCGTCGCCATCGAGCCGTTCCAGCATGTGCAGGAGAAAGCCGCCGAGGTGATGACCTATCTCGAAACGATGAAGGCATGCCTGCGTGCGGCGGAGGCGGACGCGCGCCTCGACGTCTGGGGAGTGATGACGCCCGCGCGCATGCCGCTCGACATCGCCCGCAACATGTTCCCGAAGATGTACCCGCGCATCATCGAGATCATCCAACTGCTCGGCGCGAGCGGGTTGATGGCGACGGCGACCGAAGCAGACTTCGCGGGGCCGGTAGCCGCCGATGTCTCGAAATACTTGCAGGCGGCGAATGCGGACGGCAAGGAGCGCGTGCGGCTTTACCGCCTCGCGTGGGATGTCGCCTGCTCCGGGTTCGGAGGGCGGCAGGAACTCTACGAGCGGTACTTCTTCGGCGACCCGATCCGCATGATGAGCGCCCTCTACTTCGGCTACGACAAAGAGCCGCTCAAGGAGCGTATCCGGTCGTTCCTACACCAGGATGATGCTGCGGTTCCCACGACGCAGGAGCCACAGTCAATCCCATTGGTGGCCACCGGTGACTGAGGAGATTGACCGGCGGGAGTTTCGCAACATCGTCGGGCTATTCGCGACGGGCGTCACCGTCGTCACAACGCGCATCGGAGCGGATGTGCATGGCATGACAGCGAATGCCTTCACGAGTCTGTCGCTCGATCCGCTCCTGATTCTCCTCTGTGTGGACCGGCGCGCGCGGTTGCATCCATTGATCCAGCAAGCGGGATCCTTCGCCGTCAACTTCCTCCATGAGGGGCAGGAGGCGATTTCGCGCAACTTCGCCGGGCAGCCGCAGGAAGGCATCACCGATGTGCTGCACTTCTCGACGGACGACGGCGCGCCGATTATCCTCGGCTGCCTCGCCTCGATGCGCTGCGACGTGCGCGAGGTGCTGGACGGCGGCGACCACGCGATTATCATCGGTCACGTTCAGGAACTGATCCGGGGCGATGTCGGCGCGCATCCGCTCGTCTATTTCGCCGGCGAATACCGGCGCCTACTCGTCGAGCCGGACGGCGGGCACAGCGCCCCGGAACCGTGGCTCGATCACGATGTGCGCGTCTATCACGAGGAATGGCATGGGTAACGAAGGACTGAGGAGTGAGGACTGAGAGGGCCATGTCGCCAATTTTTCTGGTGGTAGCAGGCTTTCCAGCCTGCCTCTCGGTCGGGGAGGCAGGCTGGAAAGCCTGCTACCACCGAGTATGGAGGTCATTGGCGTGGAAGAGCGGCAACGAATTTCGTCGGGTAGCATGTGGGAGGAACGGGTAGGGTTTTCGCGGGCACTCCGGGTCGGTGAGTGGGTCTTTGTATCAGGGACGACCGCGACGGATGCGGACGGGAACGTGATTGGTGCGGGCGATCCGCATGCGCAGGCCGTGGCGATTCTCGAGAAAATCGAGCGGGCGCTCCACGAAGCAGGGGCAACGATGGCCGATGTTGTACGGACGCGCATCTACGTCACAAACGCGGACGACTGGGAGGCGGTCGGGCGGGCGCACGCCCGTTTCTTTGCCAACGTGCGCCCGGCGAATACGCTTGTCGAAGTTAGTCGGCTCGTCGGCTCCGGTTATCTCGTCGAGATTGACGCCGACGCGCTGATCGCCGACGGACGATGAAGTTCTCGCTTCGCCTCAACAACGATCTCCCCGTCGCGGACTATGTCGCGCTCGCGCGGACTGCCGAGGCGGCGGGCTTCGCCCAGTTCTGGGTGAGCAATGATCTCTTCCTGCGGTCGGTCCCCGTTATCCTCACCGCTGTCGCGCAGGCAACGACGCGCATCGAAATCGGGACGTGCGTCGTCAACCCGTACACGATCCATCCCGCCGAGATTGCGATGCTCGCGGCGACGCTGGATGAGGTCAGCGGTGGCCGGTTCAATCTCGGCATCGCCTCCGGTGGTTCGGAACTCCTGAAGTGGGTGAACATCGCGCCGGAGCGGCCGCTCGCGGCGATGCGGCGCGCGATTGCCCAGATCAACGCGATCCTTTCCGCCGCCGCCGCTGAAGCGTGGGCGCCGGAGGCATATCTTCGGTTCGCGCCGCAGCGTCGCGTGCCGATTTATCTCGGCGCGATGGGGCCGAAGATGCTGGGACTGGCGGGCGAGGTCGCGGATGGCGTGCTGCCGCTCCTCTTCCCGCCCGAGCACTTCGCCACCGTCCGTCTACTCGTCGAGGCGGGCGCGGTTGCAGCTGGGCGCGCGATGGACGATATTGACCTCGCTGCCTGTCTCTGGGTCTCGATCTCAGCAGATTACGAAGCCGCCGAGGCTGCCCTGCGCGACAAAATTGCCTACTACGGTGCGGGCCTCAGCCCTCTCATTCTCGACCGACTCGGCGTGACGAAAGCCGATTTTGCCCCCATCGAGCACGCCATGATGACCGAACGGAACCCCGACAAGGCCCGCGCACTCGTGACGGACAAAATGCTCCGCATCGGCATCATTGGTACGGCGAATGATCTCATTCCGCGGCTCGAAACCCTCGTCGCGATGGGCGCGTGCCACCTCAGTTTCGGCCCGCCCCTCGGCCCGGACCCGCGTGCGGCGGTCGAACAACTGGGTCAGTATGTGCTCCCGCACTTCCGCGACTGATTGGTAACATAGGCTTCAGCCTGTGCAGCGATTACCCGGTTAAGTTGTCACGGTTCATAAGCCTACGCAACCAATGGAAGTCATGCTGGCGTTCGGTGCATCCCACTACACCGAGAGGCGCGTACCGTCATCGGGTATGACGACCGAGCCGCTGAAGACTTCGCGCGCTTCCGCAAGGAGGTTGTCAGCGTTCGCGTAGCGGGCGAGGTGGGTGAGGGCGAGCGATCGCGCGTTGGCGGCGACGGCCATCGCGGCGGCTTCGCGAGCGACCGGATGCATGAGCGACCGCGCGCGGGTCGCGTGCTCCGCGCCGTCGCGTTCAGCGCAGAGCGCATCGCAGATGAACAGGTCGGCATCGCGGGCGCAGGCGATCATCCCGTCGTTCGGGATACCGTCCGCGCTGAAGCCAAGCGTCCGCCCGCCGTGTTGCACGCGCACCGCGACCGTGGGCACGCGATGTTCGGTGGGGAAGAATTCGACCGAGAAGCCGCCGATGCTGTAGGGCGTTCCCGGCTCGACCGGTATCCATTCGACTTCGGAGTGGATCGGCCATTCCGGAAAGCAGGCGTTCATCAATGCGCGGATGCCGGTGTGCGTGTCCGGCAGCGCGTAAATGCGGAGCGGGATCGAGGCGATAAAGAGCGCGGGCATGCCACCCGCATGATCCATATGCCGATGCGTGACAATGACGTTGTGCAACGCATTGATCGGCTGCCCGACTTTCGCGAGTTGGCGGGGTAGTTCGAAACCGCCGCACGTATCAATCAGCAGCGGCGCACATCCCGGCGCGGTCACGAGCAAGCCGGTCGCATTCCGCTCCGGCGCCATCGGCGACCCCGTACCAAGCAGCGTGACATCCATCGGTGCCTCATTTCACTTCAATCGGCCGCCATCAATGGTGCCGGTACGGGATCGAGAAGACCATCGGTGACGAGCAGCGCGCGCACCTCGGCGGCAACTTCGCGGGATCGCTCCTCGTGAACGCAGTGTCCGCCGCCATCGAATTCCGTCAGCGTCGCCTGCGGAAAGCGGCGTGCGAGCGTTGCGATTTCCGCGCGGGACGCCTGCACATCGCGCGTGCCCCAGATGATGTGCAGCGGGCAGCGAACGGTCGCACCGTCGGCGGCGATCTGGAAGGCCGCCTGATCGCGGATCATCGCGGAATAGGACCAGACCGCGCCCGGCGAGCGCAAGGCCCGCTTGAGCGCCGCCTGCGTGTACGGCTCCATCGCGGCACGATCGGCATACGCGGGCGCGGAGAGAATGCGGTAGGGCAGGTGCGTCACGATGCCGAAGAGCAGGCGAACCATCGCCGGTGTCGCCAGTTTCCCCATCATCGCCTGCTGACGGGGGCTGAATTCGTCGCCGGAGAGGAGGCCGCCCGGCGCGAGCGCGATCACCGATGCGATGGCATCCGGTCGCTCGGTCGCCCATTCAATCGCCAGCATCCCGCCGAGGGAATGGCCGACCGCGACGACGCGCGCCAGCCCGTAGGTGTTCCGAACGTGCTCCAATTGCGCGAGGTAGAACGCGCGCCCGTACACCACATCGCGCGGCTTACTCGCCTCGCCGAACCCAACGAGGTCGAGCGCGTAGACCGGCACGTCCGGCCCAATGTCCCGGATGAAGCGGCCCCACTGCTCGACGCATGCCGCATAGCCGTGAATGAGGACGAGCGGCGGCGTGGCGCTCCCCGGCACGGGGCGCTCCCAGACACGATACCGCAGCCCATTCCACACCTGCCAGCGCTGCGTGACGGTGACGTGTGTCATCTGCCCCCTATGAAAGTGCGCGCACCCACGCCGCCGCGATGCCGATCGCGCACCCAATCAGCAATCCCCAGTTCCGTTGCAGCGTCCGCATCGTCGGCCTCATCATAGCAGACGCTATCGCCCCAAGCAGGAGCGCCGCCGCACCGCCGAGCATCAGAATCACTGCCACGTCGCGTCGCGCCGCCGTCAGCACGGCCACGACGAGAATGGTGAATGCGAATGATGCCAGGCAGAGGAACAGCGCGGCCCGTCGCCCGATGACCTGGACGACACCCCGGACACCGCCCGCAGCGTCCCGTTCGGCGTCCGGTAAGGCATTGGCAAGGTGGAGTCCGAAGCCGACGAGTACGCCGAGCGGATAGGTGAGCCAGAGGCGCGGCGGCGCGTCCCGCACGCAGATCCATGCCCAGATCGGTAAAATTGGTAGCCCAAAGATGTAGGGAAGGAATGAGACCGCCGTGCGCTTCAGCCAGAGGTCATAGACCAGCCCGGCTGCCGTCATCGCGAGCACAAAGAGTAATGACCATCGCCCCAGCGCCGCGCCCGCGATGAGCGCCATGATGAACATGACGACACCGACGCACGCCGCGCCCCGGACGGTCGCGCGCCCGGAGATCAGGGGTTTTTCCGGCTTCGCGACCGCGTCGAGATCGCGATCACGCAGATCATTGACCACGCCGACCGTCGCCTGCGAACCGATAATCGCTGCGGCAATTAACAGCGTCGCGCGCGCTCCCGACCATCCATGCGCGGCGAGCAACGCGAAGGCGACGGCGGCGACGGCGTTCATCGCCACCGGGAATGGGTGAATCAATCGCACGTATCCGCGTGCCCGCCACCCCCAGGGAGCAGCATCGGCAGGCACGGGCGAGACGGCAGGCATCGGTTCCACTATGTACCTCACGAACTCGCATCGGCACTCTTTGGTATAGTACCGCGCATGGTGTGATGACGATGTTGGCGCATCATACGCCAACGGAAAGGAATGATGTATGTCTGCTGCCGCACCGGCACGCACGCGCGGTATCACCGTGACGGATCTCTTTCGCTTGCGCTTCGTTGATGACGTCACCCTCTCGCCGGACGGATCGCGAATCGCCTGCACCGTGACACAACCCGACGGCGAGGCGAATCGCAACCGCGCGAGCATTTGGATCATCCCAACCACCGGCGGCGATGCCCGTCAGGTAACGAGTGGAGAAAAGAAGGACACGAACCCCGCCTGGTCGCCCGATGGCACGCGGATCGCGTTCGTCTCCGATCGCGGGACAAAGGGGCAGATCTTCGTCCTCGATGTCGCGAACGGCGGCGAAGCGCGCCGCCTAACCACGGACGACGACCATGGGGCGTCCGAACCGCTCTGGTCGCCGGACGGCAAGACAATCGCCTTTCTCTGCAAGGTTCCATCGCTCCCCGAACCTGTCCATAACGTCGAATACAAAGACGACACCGACAAGCCGCGCATCATCACCCGCGCCAAGTACAAGTTCGATGGCGAGGACTTCTTTGACCACACGCGCAAGCAGTTGTTCGTGATGCCGTCTGACGGCGGCGCGGCGCGGCAATTGACGAGCGGCACGATGGGCGTCGGTCAGATCGCCTGGTCGCCGGATGGCACGACAATCGCCTTCGCCTCCAACCGTGGCGAGAACGAGGATCATGACGGTCGCCCCGATGTCTGGACGGTTGACGTGTCATCGGGCGCATTGACGCAGATCACGCCGCACGATGGCGCGTACGGCAGCCCGGCATGGTCGCCGGATGGCAAGACGCTCGCCGTCGTCGGTCACACCTATCCGGCGAAGGGCGGCGCGAATGACCGCCTCTGGACGGTGGCAGCCACTGGCGGCGCGCTCGCGCTCGTCACCGATTTCGACCGCTCGATTGGCTCCGGCGTCATGTCCGACACGGGCGCGAATGACCGCCGCCAGCCCGCGTGGATCGGTAACAAGATCTACTTCCTCGCCGCGATCAACGGTACGGCGCAAGTCTGGCGCGTTCCCGCCAGCGGTGGCGACGTGACGGCGGTGACGGAAGGCATGCACGCCATCGCGGGATGGGATATTGCGCGCGATGGCGCGACCCTCACCTATGGCGCGTCCACGCCAACCAATCCGGGCGAACTGCACACACAATCGCTGCGTGGCGGGAGCGCCACCCAGCGCACGCAGTTGAACGCGGACAGCCTCTCCGAGCGCGAGCCGAGCGGGCGCGAAGAGTTTTGGTTGCCCGCCGGGGATGGCACGGGCGAGCAGATTCAGGGCTGGATCATCAAGCCGCCCGGTTTCGATCCCGGCACGAAATACCCGCTCTTGCTCGAAATCCACGGTGGCCCGGCCGGGACGTACGGCGTCGGCTGGTTCCACGAGTTCCAGTATTTCGCGGCGCAGGGGTATGTCGTCGTCTACTGCAATCCGCGCGGCTCGCAAGGATACGGCGAAGCCTTCTGCACGAGTATCTATCAGGACTGGGGCACGAAGCCAACGATGGATGTCATGGCTGCCGTTGATTACGTCATCGCCCAGGGTTACATAGACACCGACCGCCTCTACGTGACGGGCGGTTCGTACGGCGGTTACATGACGGACTGGCTCGTCACGCATACCGACCGTTTCCGCGCCGCCGCGACGCAGCGCTGCGTCTCCAACCTGACGACGCTGGCGCTTGTGGACGATACCGGCACGTTGTGGTTGGGCGACTACTTCGGCGGCATGCCCTGGGAGGAGCCAGAGGTCTACGCGCGCAACTCGCCGATCACGCACATCGCGCACTGCCATACGCCGCTCTTCATCGAGCACGAAGAAGAAGACCACCGCTGCCCGATGGATCAGGCGGAGCAAGTCTACAACGCACTGCACAAACTCGGCGTCGAGACCGAACTCGTCCGCTATCCGAAGGAGCCGCACGGCATGAGCCGCGATGGTGGCCCACTTCACCGCGTGGATCGCCTCCAGCGGATCATTGATTGGTTCGAGCGGCACAAGTAATACTCATTCACGATAAAGCGTGACACCCTGCGTACGGGCGATTCGTGAATCGCCCTCTCGCGAGGGTCGGGCACTCTGAGGAAGGCACCGATGATCCGGGGGGGCGATTCACGAATCGCCCGTACGAAACCATCGCAACGCCCGGTATCACGACATCGCTATCGCGAAAGAGCCTACGAACGCGGTTGGGGCATTTCCTTTATCGGAGGGACGAGTGGACCGATTTGTCGCTGCTTGCGGATTTTTCGTCCTCGCGATGCTCGTCGGTTTGCTCGTGATTCTTATTGCGCCAGCGGCGGGCGCACCTGACTACGTCACGTTCCCCGGAGCCTTGATCGTCATATTGGGCGTATTCGTCGTCTGCGTCCGCACATACACGCCCGGACCACTCCCGCGTGGTAAAGGAGGGCCGCGAAATCTCGGCATCCGGTTGTACAATGTCGGCCCATCACCAACGCTGGAAGAGGTGGCGGAGCAACTCGAAGAAGGGGCGCGGAAACGCCGACGCGGCAGGCCGGTACAGAAGCGTCATCGTTCGCATGGGAAGCCGCATCCTCATCAATAAGAGTATCCTGCCATGACGCGGCACGATCCATGCGGGCGCACACTGTCGCGGGCATTTGCCACGCGTCCGGGGATGAAACGCACCATGCAAACGGAGATTGAACGACCGACATCGCGGGAAACATCGCCCATCGCACCGGCGCAGTGGCTGCCCCGCCTCAGCATCGGCGCGGCCTTGAACGCGGTCGCGTGGGTCAGCGCATGGACGCGCGTCGGGCCACTCGCACATTATTCGTTCTTTCCGCTCTGGCTCGGTTTCATCCTCATCGTGGACGCGCTGACGGAGGCACGGAGCGGCACGTCGCTCTGGCGGCGGAGCCATCGCGCGTTCGTCGCCTTGTTCGTTGTCTCCGCACCCTTCTGGTGGTATTTCGAACGCTTGAACCGCTACGTGGGCAACTGGCATTATCTGACTCCCCGCCACTATGGCGCACTCGCCTACGTTTTCTGGGCCTCGCTGGCCTTCAGCACCGTCATTCCCGCCGTGCTCAACGTCGCGGAGTTGCTCGGTACGTTTGGTGGCGGCGCACATGCGGTCAGGCCGGTGGCGCAATTGTCCGCGTGGGCTGCCATCGTGATAATCGCTATCGGGGTTGGGACGCTTGCACTCTCCCTCATTTTTCCGCAGCAGTGCTTCCCGTTCCTCTGGCTCTCACTGCTGCTCATCCTCGATCCGATCAACAATCGCTGCGGCGAGCCGAGCATGATCGGGTTGCTCCGCGCGCGGTCGTTTGCCCGCATCGCACATTTGATGGCTGCCGGACTGATCTGCGGATTCTTCTGGGAGATGTGGAATTACTGGTCGCTGCCGAAGTGGTACTACACCGTTCCCTATGTCGGGTTTGGCAAGGTCTTCGAAATGCCGATCCTCGGCTACATCGGCTATCTGCCGTTCGCGCTCGAAATCTTCGTCGTCTATCACTTCGCCCGGTTGATCACGCGGCAACTCGGTCTCTTTTCACCGGATTATGTGCGACTATAGTGACCGAGCGGCGCGGTATCGAGCGGAGGGATGGGAGCATGACAAAAAGCGCGACGAACTGGAGCATGGTTGAGGAAGTCGTCGTCGAGGCGAGCGAGAGCGGAACGGTTGGTGTCTCGTTGATCGGGCCGGATGGGGCACACTGGTCACATCACGGCGACCGGAAGTTCGGCGCGGCGAGTACGGTAAAAATCCCGATTATGGTAGAGATTTTCCGGCAGATTGACGCGGGGAAGCGGTCGCTTGATGACCGCCATGTCACCTCGGAAGCGGATATGACGCCGGGCAGCGGCGTGCTGTTCAATCTCCATCAGGGTATCGAACTGACGCTCAACGATCTCATCTATCTGATGATCTCGATCAGCGACAATATGGCGACGAATATCCTCATCCGCATGGTCGGGATGGACGCGGTCAACCGGACGATGCGCGACCTGGGGATGAAGAATTCGCTACTTGGGCGCGAGATGAAGGGCCGCCCGGCAAATGCGGATGAGCAGGAGAATCTTGCCACGCCGAACGATTACGCCGAGGCGATCCGGGCGATCCTCGACGGCGAGGCGGCGTCACGAGCGTCGTGCGACGCGATGATCGGCATGCTCGAAAAGCAGCAGAATCACAGCCGCATTGCCCGCTATCTGCCGCAGAACAGCGCGATCCGTTGGGGATCGAAGACTGGCTCGGTACCGGGCGTGACGAATGACGCCGGATTCATCCTCGCGCCGAACGGTCGCCTGATCATTGCTGTCTACTGCGAAAACTGCCCCGATCAGCATGTCGGCGAGCAAGTGATTGGGGAGGTCAGTCGCGCGGCGATGGCGGCAACGGGCGTCGTTGGGCCGCTGTATACGAGTTAGTGGCGAACAACAGGTGGCGACAGACCTCTGGCCTGCTGTCACAAAAACTTCTCCGCTTCCCGTGACGATCATTCCGGCTCACATCACCAACGGGGGACGCAATGGCGGCATCCGCGATACCACCCAACAACCAACAACCCGTTCTCGTCATCGGTGGCGGCATGGCTGGCCTCGGGTGCGCGTACCGGCTCGCCACCGCCGGTATTCCGGTGCATCTCTTTGAGGTATCTGATGATGTCGGTGGCCGCGTTCGCACGCGGATGCACGATGGCCTGCCGATTGACGACGGCTTCCAGGTGCTGTTTCGCGCCTATCCCGAGACACACCGCTTAATGGACGATGTCGGCTTCAATGACGGCCTGATCCGCCCCTATGACCGGGGTGCGATCTGTTTCGATTACGGCGCGCCCTTCACCTTTAGCACGAATCCGAAGGACCTTGCGCGCTTTCCGCTCCTGTCCCTGGCGGACAAGGCGCGACTTGGCGCGCTCGGCGCACTCCTTCTTCGCACACCAATTGCGGACATCTGGGCGGACACAAACGATGAGCCGACCGACGCGTATCTCCGCCGCTTCGGCTTCTCCGTGGAGGGCATCGAGCATTTCTTCCGACCCTTTTTCGCGGGCATTTTTCTCAATGCCGCCCTGGATACGAGCAGTAAGGATTTTCGCTTCCTCTACAAGATGCTCGTTTCCGGCCCGACGGTGACAACACGCGATGGCCTCGGCGCGATCCCACAGGCAATCGCGGCGGCGGTGCGTGCTGCCGGAGGCGCGATCGAGACAAATGTCTGCGTCACGGCGCTTGTTCCGAGCGCGGACGGCACGCGTGTAGCGGCGATTGAGATTGTGCGGCATGATGGCGCGACGGAGCGGATCGAAGGCGCGGCTATTGTTCTTGCGGTGACCGCACCGGAAGCGCGGCGGCTCCTCGAACCGCTCGATGCGCCGGTCGCACAGCGCATTCCGACCGTGGGGCTGGCCTCGACGACCCTTACCTGGAAATTACCGCGCTCGTTGTATCCCGACAAGAAAATCCTCGTCAATAGCGACGCAGTGGCCAACAAGCCCCGGATGGAAACGGGCTTCCACCTCGCGGCGCAGATCACCAACGTAACACATCCGGACGGGACCAATCACGGGCATCTGCTCGTCGCCACCTCAGTCGCGGAGGCATGCGCGGATGCATCGTACCGGCAGGAAATACTGCCGCGCGAAGTCATTGCGACGCTCGTGAAGTGGTTCCCGCACTCCGGCATCGCACAGGAAGCTACGTTGGTGGATGTCCACTATACGGCCTTCGGGCAGTTTGCCCAGCCGCCGGGCACACGCGAGCGGCTACCGTCGAACCTGACACGGTTCCCCACGCTCGTCCTCGCCGGCGAATACACCGAATCGTCATCTATCGAAGGGGCGGTCGTCAGCGGCACACGCGCCGCCGAACTCGTCCGCAACGCCCTCGCCCGAAAATCGTAAGAACGCACAAAGGAGAGAATCCTCATGACACGGAATACCATGCTCCGGCGGCGGACACTCTTGAGAGGCGTGGCCGGTCTCAGCCTCGCGGCGGCTATCGCTCCCGTCGCCCCCGTGGTTGCCGACGATGTCCCGCCCGGCCCGGCTGCGCGGTACATGGATGCGATCTGGCAGCGCCCGCAGAACGGCGGCGACTTCACCGTTCGGAACCGATATGGCGCCCAGGGAAACGGTGTCGAGGCATTCGTCGTCTCGCATCGCTCGGACAACCTGACGATTACCGGCCTGATGTGCCTCCCCGCCGGGCAGGGCAACGGGCCGTGGCCGGTGCTCCTCATTAACCACGGGCATTTCGCCTTCAATGCCTATGACACCGGCTATGACACACTGCGCGAGGACCTCTTTTTCGCCGCCAATGGCTATGCCACGATCGCGACCGATTACCGCAACTACGCGGGATCGGACAAGGGCGAGTATCAATTGGAACCGGGTTATACCTATGACGTACGCAACCTCCTCGATGCGATCCGTTTCGTCGCGCCCGTGGACGCGCACCGCGTCGGCATGATGGGCCACAGCATGGGCGGCGGGATCACCCAGCAAGTCCTCGTGACGACGCAGGGGCAGATCAAGGCGGCGACGCTGTACGGCTCCGTCTCCGGCGATGAGGTGGACAACTACGTTGCGCGCCATACCCGCTGGGCAACGCCGGGGAGTAGCGGCGGCGAAGGGGATAAAGTCACGGATCAATACGGACCGCCTGGCCAGATCGCGGAGGCCTACCGCCGCATGTCGCCGATCAATTATCTCGACCGCGTGGATTGTCCGGTCGCCATCCACCACTCCGTTGCCGACCCAATCTGTCCGATTGCGTGGGCGGAGAAACTGCGGGATGCGTTCACGGCGAAAGGCAAGACCATCGAATACCACACCTATCAGGGCCAGCCCCATTCATTTCAGGGCGCGGGCTTTCAGGAGTACGTGCAGTCCAACCTCGTCTTCTTCGACAAATACGTCAAGAATGCGTAGTCGCGGGAATCCATTCCGAAAACCGCGCTAATCAGCCTGTGGAGCGCATGTGCGAAGAAATGCAATCGCCCGCGCGGTCATCGTCGCAATGGATTCCGTGCTCGAATCGAGGACCAGGTCTGCGTGTGCTCGTGCATCAGTGAGGCGTATCTCTTGCGCATCGTAGATGGCCTGCGGCCACTCCGCGCCGCGCCGGGCGCGCACGGTAGAGAGCGGTACGTCGAGGTAGATCAGCACATCAGATGCGGCGTGCCGCCAGAGCCAGATGATGCCGGAGTGCTCCTGTGCGACGGCGTGCGCGTCATAGCCATGGCGGCGAAGCGCGCCGACGAGCGTGGACTTCCCTGCCGCGCAGTGCCCGACGACCGTAATCCTCAGTCGTCGCTCCTCCGTCTCTCCGCCATGCTCATCCATCGCGGCGGCGCAGGATGAGCGGGATATTGGCATGCAAATGGCGTGTAACGGCGCGCTCCTCGCGCGCGGTGATCGTCAACGCGACCGCCGTCATATCGTCATGTGGCAAACCCCGGTCGGCGGCTACTGCCGCCGCCAATAGCGTGTCTACCAGCGTTTGCGCGCCGACCGACTCACTCGCGTGTGCCGGTAGCGCCGCGAGCACATCGAGTGGCGTGCCATAGCGCTCGCCGGCATGCGCGATACCGTCCGTGAAGAGCGCGACCTGCAATCCCAGCGCTAAGTCAAACTGGTCAATCGCCGGGCGCGCGTGGCGGCGGATGCCGATTGGCCCGGAGGCGGTCGGCAGGAGGGACCACACGCCATCGCGGCAGATCGCGCCCGGTACATCCGCGTTGCGCGAGATGAGGATGCTGTTCGTCCCCAGATCGAGCGTCAGGAGGTCGAGTGTCGCGGAGACGCGACCACCGCGATAGGCGTGCAGATAATCATGGACGGCCCGTGCCACCGCGCCATCCCGCACGCCCTCCTTGATGAGTGCGACCGCCTTGGCAGTCAGTTGCAACGAGAGCAACTTCGCCGGAAAACCGTGTCCCTGACCGTCAATCAGCACGAGGGTGAAGCCGCCATCGGGGCGCTCGACGAGTTCGACAGTATCCCCGCTCTCGCGCGCGGCGTAATGGCTCGTCTTGGCGGCGGCGAGGTCCGCCTGCAAGAAGATCACCCCCGGATCAGCGGGCGGTGACGACTTTTCCCCGATCGCCGTAGTTTCGGTTGTAGTAGGCAACGTATCCGGCATCTTGCTTGAGTGGCTCCCACCAATCGCGATGTTCCGCATACCAACGTACCGTCCGTTCGAGACCAACCGTGAACGGCAGTTCCGTCTGCCAGCCGAGGGCGCGCAATTTCTCGCAGTCGAGGGCATAGCGCCGGTCATGGCCCGGCCGGTCGCCGACGAATTGCAGGGCGTCGTGCGGCATACCGAGTACGTCAAGAAGCGCACGGAGGACGTCGAGGTTCGTGCGCCCGTGCCCCAACCCCTCGTGTTCCGCGCCGATATTGTACGCCTCACCGGGCGCGCCCTCATGCAACACACGGTCAATCCCGTCGCAATGGTCGTCCACATGGAGCCAGTCCCGCACCTGCATACCGTCGCCATAGACGGGGATGGGTTTCCCGTCTAAGACATTCGTGATCGCGACCGGGAGCAACTTCTCCGGATATTGGTGCGGCCCGTAGGTGTTCGAGCCGCGCGTAATGACCGTCGTCAGTCCATGCGTGATGTGGTACGAGTTGACGACGAGATCGGCACCTGCTTTGGTCGCGCTGTAAGGCGATCGCGGCGCGGGCGCGTCGTTTTCGCGGGAGACGCCGTCCTCGACATGACCGTAGACTTCGTCGGTGCTGACCTGGAGGTAGCAGGCGACGCCTGCCTGCCGCGCCGCTTCAAGGAGCGTCAAGGTGCCGACGACCTGTGTCTGCGCGAAGTTACTGCCATCTATAATCGAGCGGTCCACATGTGATTCAGCGGCGAAATTCAGCACGCCATCGCAGCCGCGCATCGCCTCCTGAACAACACCGGGATCGGCGATATCGCCACAAACGAAGGTGAAACGCGGATCGGCTTCCACCGAGACGAGGTTCGCGAGGTTCCCGGCGTACGTCAGTTTATCGAGGACGACGATCTCGTACGATCGCCGCGCGAGCGTACGACGCACGAAGTTGCTGCCGATAAAGCCCGCACCACCCGTCACGAGCAATCGCTTGAATGTTCGCCCCATCCGTGCCTCCCGCGTATGCCTAACGCTCATCAAACCGCGCGTAGCATAACACGCGGGGCGCGGCTGTCGCGAACGGTATGGATCGATAGCGATGGCGTGATGGATGCGGCAGCACGCGGCAATGTACGCGCAGATGATGGGCGATCAGGAACAGATACCCCGGCACAGGGCCAACGCGCGGCCTCACACTACTACGGAGGCCTGTTCACGAGATGTGCGAGTAATCATGGCGAACGGTATCAGTTACTCGCTCACGATCCACCGTACACGCAACCCGTGAATGCGCGCGGCATCATAGACTTCGGGCGGCGGCATCGTCAGCGCGGGTTCAACGGCGGCCCGCATCCGCACGCGGGCGCCGGTCTGCTCGCCGCGCACATAGGCGAGTGCATCCTTCGCGCTCTGGATGAGCAGATCACCGAAATTCTCATCGGTCACCTCCAACGGTTCCAGGTCGGGTGCGGGCACCCTCCGGGCAACATGGGCAGGATTTCGCTCAGTCATTACCGTGCCTCCTGTTTAATTGTCGCGATCACCGTCCGCAACGCGCGTTTCTGATCCGCCGTGAGCGCGCCCTGCACATTCTTGTGGACGCGCGCATCAAGCAAATCGAGTTTCAACCGTTATGAAGCGTGCCAATCCGGCGAGGTCACAATGGACAGCGATCATCGCCAACGGGAACGTTGCGTCGCACAGCGCGATGGCAATGTCCGCTTGCGATGGATCAATCTCGAACGCGAAAACGCCACCGATCACAAGACGCGCGGGGACCTGTGCAATGAGGGTGCGGTACAAGCCAAATCCATCCCCTCCCCCGCCAGTCAACGCGCCGCGCGGCTCCGCGCGGAGGTCGGCTGCATTCGCTTGTTTATCGGTGAGATACGGAAGATTCGCGAGGATAATCTCAACGGGTTGACCAAGCCAGGATATCAGATCACCGCAGACGCATGCGACGCGTCCGACCACCCCATGCTGCCGCGCATTCAGCCGCGCAACAGATAAAGCTTTTAGGGATATGTCAGAGGCAAAGAGGCGGGCATGCGACACCATGGTCGCGAGGGAAACCGCTATCGCTCCACTACCCGTGCCGACCTCCACGATCCGCGCGCTATCGGTTCGCGTGCCGAGTCGACGCGCTACCCATTCAACGAGCAATTCAGTCTCCGGGCGCGGCACGAGCACTGCGTCATTGACCGTGAACGTCAGGCCCATGAACGCTTTCGTGCCGGTGAGATATGCGACCGGCTCACGCCGCAGCCGCCGTTCGATCAAGGTATCGAAGGCGGCCAGTACGCCGGGCGGCACTTCGTCCAGTATGCGGGCGTAGAGGGCGGCGCGATCCAATCCGATCAGGTGGCCAAGCAGGAGCGCGGCATCGAGTTCCGGCGTCTCGATCCCGCCGTACCGCAATGCGGCAGCGCCACGCGCCATCAGATCGCGCAGCCGTGGCGCGGTCACGTTAGGTGGCAGCCAGTCCCGCCGCCGCGAGCCGGTCGGCTTGATCCGCCGCGCGCAACTCGGCGATGAGCGGTTCGATATCACCGTTCAACACGCCGGGCAGGTTGGAGCGGTTCATACCGATCCGGTGGTCGGTCACGCGATCCTGCGAGAAATTGTAGGTGCGGATTTTCTCGCTACGGTCGCCCGTTCCGATCTGCGACTTTCGCTCGGCGGAGAGCGCCTGCTGCTGCTTCTGTAGTTCCATGTCATACAGCCGGGCACGAAGCACGGCGAGCGCCTTGATCCGGTTCTTCAACTGGCTCTTCTCGTCCTGGCAAGTGACAACAAGCCCCGTCGGCAGGTGCGTAATGCGCACGGCGCTATCAGTCGTATTGACACTCTGGCCGCCATTACCGGACGAACGATAGACATCAATCTTCAGATCAGCATCATTGATCTGCACATCCACGTCCTCAACTTCCGGCATGACGATCACCGTCGCCGTTGAGGTGTGGATGCGGCCGCCGGACTCGGTCGCCGGGACGCGCTGCACGCGGTGGACGCCGCTCTCCCAGCGCAAATGTGCAAACGCACTTTTGCCATGCACCTCGAAGACGACTTCCTTCATGCCACCGATGCCGGTCTCATTGATATCAATCAACTCAACTTTCCACCGTTGCCGCTCCGCGTACTTCGTGTACATCCGGTAGAGTTCCGCCGCAAAGAGCGCCGCTTCTTCGCCACCTGTACCGGCGCGAATTTCTACAATCACGTCCCGCTCATCGTTCGGATCACGCGGGACGAGCATCAGGCGAATCGTCTCCATCCGGTCATCGCGCTGCGTGGTCAGCGTTTCGAGTTCTTCGCGGGCGAGGGCCGCCATTTCCGGGTCGCGCTCCTCGTTCGCCATCGTGGTTGTCGCGCTGATCTCGTCGTTCAGATCGCGCAGCCGCCGGTACGCAATGACGGTATCCTCGAGCTCCGCCCGCTCACGGCCGAGCGCCGATAACCGGAGATGGTCGGTGACGACCTCCGGCTTGCCCATTTCATCTTCAATCGCGAGGTAGCGCCGCTCGATGTCGGCGAGAGTATCAAACATCTGCATGGTGATTCAGTCCTCCACTACATACAACAGTTGGACATGCGGAATACTTCCCCGGCCGCTACCCATGCGCGGGAAAGTCATGCCAACTATTGCGGACCTTGCGAATCACCTTCATCGCGCCTGCTCTCCGTTCCAAAGCCCCGAAGCGGAAACCGCTCCAGCACAGTATACCGCGATCCGCCCGCCCCGAGCACGCTGCGGATCAACGCGACATTCTCGACCGGCCACGCGGCGACTGGCGCCGTGACCGGACGGCGGAGCGCTGCACGCAAGGTGGTAAATCCCGGTGCATCGCGGTGCAATCGCTCAACCCGACCGAGGGTCAGATGGGGCCGAAACGGCTTCCGGTCCACGACGACACCCTCGACCGCTCGTACCGCCTCCGTCACTGCCCGCTGCAACGCACACAAGCCATCATCCGCGCTCCGCAACCCCAGCCAGAGGACGCGCGGCGTGTCGGTGGAGGGAAAGGCGCCGACTGCGTCCGCCCGCAGCAAGAGCGCATCATGCATTGCGACCGCCGGTGCAAGGGCGGCGATCAATGATGGGATATGAGTCGAAACGACAGGACCAAGGAACTGCAGGGTCAGATGGACCTGCGTCGGCTCTACCCAACGCACTGGCATGCTGCCCTGAGGGCTCCCGCCACGTCGCCTGAGCGTCTGCTGAACGGATGAGATCGTCCGCTGCATCGCGTCATTCGTTTCGAGCGCGATAAAAAGACGCTGAAAACGAGGAGTGAGAACGACGGGAGGAGGACGACGGGAATCAGCGCCCGTTTCAGATCGCATGACGATTCCCCCTTCCGCACGTCGCCTTCACACACTGACTATCGCACCGGGCAGCGTGATACACTGCCCGCAAAGTTGATACTGTGCGCGCTCTATTGGCAGGATGAGGGCCAGGGCCCCTCAGTCTTTCGTCCTCAGTCCTTCCCGCGTTCTCAGTCCTTTCGCGACAAAGGAGCGATTCTATGGCACAAGGATTTCGCGGCGTCTTCACAATCCCCGTCACACCGTTCGACCGACACGGCGCTATTGACGAGGATTCGCTGAAAAACGAGGTGGATTGGTGCATACGTGCGGGCGCGCACGGTATTGTCGCACCCGTCAACGCGAGCGAGTCGCCGACGCTCCTCGATGACGAACGCAAGCGCGTGACGCGGCTCGTCGTGGAGACGACCACGAAGCGCGTCCCGGTCGTGATCGGCGTCTCCGGTGCCAGCACACAGGCGTCCGTCATGTGTACCAAATACGCCCGGCAGGTCGGCGCGGACGCGGTGATCGCGATGCCGCCATACGGCGTTCGCCTCGCCGACCCGGAGTCCGTCTTCGCCTTCTATCAGTCGGTCGCGGACGCGGCGGACGGCCTGCCGGTCTTTATCCAGAACTGGGGAGGGCCTGCCGGAACGATCATGACGGCGCACCAGATGACGCGCCTGATGACGGAGATTGACAACGTCTCGTACCTCAAAGAAGAAACGGCGAACGCCGGCCACCTGATGACAACGGTGCTCGCGACGGCGGGCGATGCCTGCGAAGGGATTATGGGCGGCATCGGAGGGCGCTATCTGATGGACGAGTTCCGGCGCGGCGCGTGCGGCACGATGCCCGCCTGCCAAACGACCGACATCCATGTGAATATCTGGAATGCCCTCGAAGCAGGCAACCTCGACAAGGCGCGCCGCACCTTCTACCGGCTTCTTCCCCTCCTCAACATGGAAGCGGCCTTCGGGCCAATCGTCTACAAGGAAGTGTTGAAGCGGCGCGGTGTGATCGCGAACACGACCTTGCGCTCCCGCCGCGATTCGGGCCTCGACGAGTACGACCACAAGGAACTCGACGAAATCCTGCGCGATGTGTCCGATCTGTTCTCGATATGACCGAACCTCCGGCCCCTTCCGTTCCTCGGCGTGGGAAGGGGTAACTTATCGCGAGACCGAGACGTTCCCGTAGCATCCCGACTCACAAAGGTCCGCTCCCCTTCCCACGCCGAGGAACGGAAGGGGCCGGGGGTTAGGTTCTTTCGATCAAGTTTCCCTTCCCATTCCGGGAGGGGGGTTATGGGGTAGGAAGATGGCAACGACACCACCCAATCTCGGTGGCGGCTGGCTTGGGAAGTATGGCAAGGGGCGCACGGTATCGCGCGCCTTTCTGATGGGCGCGGGATACACGAGTGCGGATATGGATGGGCGGCCGATCATTGGCATCTGCAACTCGTGGAGCGAACTGAACAACTGCAACTACCATCTGCACGATGTCGCGGAGGCCGTCAAACGCGGGGTCTGGCAGGCGGGCGGGCTGCCGCTCGAATTCCCCGTCATCTCGCTCGGCGAGACGACGATGTCGCCAACAACGATGATGTTCCGCAACCTGATGGCGATGGATGTCGAGGAGATGATCCGCGCCCAGCCACTCGATGGCGTCGTGCTGCTCTCGTCGTGCGACAAGACAACGCCGGCAATGATTATGGGCGCAGCGAGCGCGAACCTGCCCGCGATCCTCGTCACAGGCGGGCCGTCGCTCTCCGGGCGCTATCGCGGGCGTGATGTCGGCACGACGGACTACACGAAGATGGACGCCGAACTGCGCGCCGGACTCGTCACGGACGAGGACATGATGGAGTTCGAGTCCGGCTACAAACGGAGCGTCGGCCACTGCGAGGTAATGGGCACCGCAAGTACGATGACCAGTCTGGCGGAGGCGATGGGCCTCTGCCTGACCGGTTCCGCGAACATCCCAGCGGTAGATGCGCGCCGCTACCGGACGGCGGAGGAAGCGGGTCGGCAGATCATCGAGATAGTCAAGCGCGGCATCAAGCCGTCGGACATCATCACGCGCAAATCGCTCGAAAACGCGATCCGCGTCAGCATGGCGATTGGTGGCAGCACGAACGCCGTCATCCATCTCATCGCCTATGCGGGGCGGTTAGGAATTGACCTGCCGCTCTCGGTCTTCGATCACATCAGTCGGACGACGCCGTTCATCGTCAATGTCAAGCCCTCCGGCGAGTTCATGATGAACGAGGTCTTCGAGGCGGGCGGTGTCCCCGCCGTGATGAAGGAGATTGAATCGCTCCTGCATCTCGATTGCCTCACCGTCACGACGAAGACGATCGGCGAAAACCTCGCCAACGTCTCCGGCTCGCGCGATCACGACGTTATCCGCCCGCTCTCGAACCCGCTACACAGCGAGGGCGGCACGGCGATTCTGCACGGCAATCTCGCCCCGTTCGGCGCGGTAATCAAGCAAACGGCCGCCTCGCCGCATTTGCTCGTCCATCGCGGCCCGGCCGTCGTCTTCAACTCGAACGACGAACTGCACGCCGCCTTGCACGATGACAACTACGATATGGACCCGAACGCCGTGATTATCCAGCGCTATCAAGGCCCGCTCGGCTTTCCCGGCATGCCGGAGACGGGTGGCGGCGTTGCCGTGCCGAACAAACTGATCCGGCGCGGCATCCGCGACATCGTACGAATCACCGATGCCCGGATGAGCGGCACGGCATTCGGCACGACCGTCCTCCACGTCTCGCCGGAAGCGGCGGCAGGTGGGCCACTCGCGGCGGTGCGCGATGGTGACATCATCGCACTCAACGTGCCGGAGCGGACGCTCAATGTGCTCATTACCGACGAAGAGATGCACGAGCGGCTGAAGGAATGGAAAAGCCCCGTGCCGACGAATGTGCGCGGCTATCACTGGCTCTACCTCAACCACGTCCTCCAGGCACACGAGGGGTGCGATTTCGATTTCGAGCGAGCGCGAGGGATGACCTAACCCCCTTCCCGCGAGGAAGGGGGCTGGAGGTTAGGTAAACATGGGGGTTAGGGAACATGCTCAATGTCGCAGTCATCGGCGCGGGTAGGCGCGGACTTGCCCACACGGAAGCGGTCGCAGACCTCGAACAAGAGGCGCGCATCATCGGTATCGCTGATGTGGATGAGAGCCGCGTCCGCACGCTCGTCGGCGCGCACGCGCCACACGCCACTGCCTATACGGACGCAATGACGATGCTTGATGCCACGTCGCCGGATGTCGTCTACATCACGACCCCGCCAGCGTTGCACCGTGAACTGGCGATCGCCGCGCTCGCACGCGGCGCGCACGTCGTCCTGGAGAAACCCATCGCCTTGACGATCGAGGAAGCCAACGCTATCGGCGAAGCGGCAGCGAAGGCGGGGCGGCTCGTCCATATTTGCCACCAACTGCGGTACGCGGCGGGATCAGACGTGATGCGCGACCGCCTCTCCGCGCAGAGCGTCGCGCTCACGCATATCTGGAACTACCGCAAGGGGCCGGACGTCCCCGGCAACTGGCAGCGCTCGTGGGGCGGCGGGCATGTCGTCGAGTGGGGCATCCATTACCTCGATCTCTGCCGCTACGTGATGCAAACTGAACCCGTCGAAGTCTATGCCCGCTACACCGATCAGGTGATGCACGGTCAGAAAAACTGGGACATGTCCTGACCGTTCAGTGGGCGAATGGCGCGGTCTGCGGCTACGCCAGCACCTACGCCTTGAAGCCCGGCATTGTCGGCAGTTCCGGCCTCGCGATCATCGCGGCGGACGGCAAGGCGGAGTTCGGATGGAACGGTTGCACATGGACGACACCAGACGGCGTTGAGGAGTTCCCCGGCGCGGCGGGCGATGGCGAGCGCAATCTCTCCCGCGCTTTCTTCCACGCCATCACAACCGGCGACACGCGTGGCATCCGGCAATCATTCGACGATGCGATGAAGACGCACCGCCTCGTCATCGCTGCGAATGCATCCGCGACAACCGGCCAGGTCGTCCAATTGTCGTAGGAATAGCCCGCATTCTCGGTGGCGTAGGCTTCAGCCTGCGGTTCTCTCTCGCAGGCTGGAAAGCCCGCGCTACTATGGTCTCTCGCTCAGTCCTCAGTCCTTTGCCCTCGGTCCTTACCTTTTGGGTGGGGGCGACCATCGTGCCGATTTCGTGTACGCTATGCGGAACGCACCCGACGAGAGAGCGAGATGCCGATGCATTCACCCTTGATGAATCACCGCCGGATCCGCATCGAAAAGATGAAGTATCCGAACGTGCGCTATTACTCGTATCAGAAGCGGTTGCTTCGCGAAGCGGGCGACGAGTTGATTCTCTACAATCCGCCCGGCCTCGCGATCACCGATCACTTGCGCGGCGGCGGCTTCTATCTCCCGACGCAGTCCGTCACCTGGTGCAGCACCGAGCGGTGGAACACTATTGCCGCCGTCTACGAGTCCAAGGGCGCATTCAAGTTCTGGTACTGCGATGTCTCCATGCCGTGTACGCTCGCGGAGGATGTTCTCTCATACGTGGACCTCGACCTCGACCTGATCGCCTATCAAGACGGCACCTACCGCGTGGACGATGAGGATGAGTTTCTTTCCCACCAGCGCGAGTATGCGTACCCGGTGGAGATCGTCGAACGTGCCCGCGCCGAACTCGCCGCGCTGATCGCCGCGCACGCCGCGCGTATCTTCCCGTTCGATGGCTCCCTGACGTCGTTTGTGCCGGAAACCTATAGGCGGTCGTAGTCCACCGGCGCGCGGTATTCGCGGATCGGATGGAAACCGAGTACGTGCGGCCAGAACGTCCCTTCATCTCCCGCCGCCAGACCGATCGTCAGATAAATACGAGGTGAAGCGAAACGGCTGTAACATGCCCGACCGTCCAGCGTGATTGTCAGCGTTCCCGCCTTGCGCAAGGCATTGCGCGCGAAGGCACGGAGTTTAATATCCGGACACGGCAGCCCGGTCGGGCCACCATATGCCTGACCACGATGCCGGAATGAGACACCGACACGGACATCCTCATCCACATACGAGAAGTGGATATGTTGCAGTTGATCGGGCCGGATCATCGCGATAGACCGCTGTCGCCCGCCCGGCTGAAAATCCTTCGCGGTCAGGACGCGCTTGCCGGCAGGCAGGAGTGTATCAAGATGGGTCGTGGCGAGTTCCGCCAGTGTCCGACTCAGGGCGCGTTCCTCGATATGACCGGTACGGACGAGGCCGAGGCCGAAATCAATGATCGCGGTTTCGACGAACGGCATCTGGAGCGCCGGTGTGACGGCAGCAACATGCAGGGTATCGAGGCTCTGGAGGTGCGTACCATCTGGGAACACGAGTTGGTCGGGCGGAAAGAATCGCTCTCCCGTCGCGCCTGCCGCGCGTATCCAGGCGTTCGTAGCCGTGTCCACGCCCGCGATTTCTACGTGTGCCGGATCGGCGCGCGCGACAACGAGCGCCAGAATTCCTCGCGGCCCCTGGTTTTTCGTTGATCGCGCCGTCGGCATCCCGCACCCCTCACCCATTCGGTTGACGAGTGTACCATGCGGCGACAACGTGGTATAAACACCGGGTACAAGACGACGAACGTGTGGAAGGATAGCGCCCGTGACCGTGCCGCCTGTGAATACGTATACATCCCCCAATACAGCGCGTAACGTACCGACCCGCCTGATCGTGGCGATCGTGCAGGATTACGACGCAAATGCGATCGCTGACGCGCTCACGCAGGCAAACTTCCGGCTGACCCGAGTCGGCAGCACCGGTGGCTTCCTCCGGATGGGAAGCACGACCCTTCTGGTCGGTGTTGAGGACTGGCAGGTCTCCCGCGTCAAACGGATGATTATGGAACACTGCCGCGAGCGGATGGAGGTCGTGCCGCCCGATATGCTCGATATCCACGCCTGGTATCCCTCCGACGTGATGGAAGTGCCGGTCGGCGGTGCGGTCATCTTCGCACTGAAAATCGTGCGCTTTGAACGTCTCTAACCAGTCGCAAAGGAATACCGCGTGCGCCAGCGATTGCTCTCGTACCTGACTGCCGCGTGCATCAATCTCGCGATCGTCAGCGGCACGCATGCAGCGTCGTTGGTGAACCGGCCGCCGATTGTCCGCGTGCGGTCGAGCGCACCCAAACGGGAGCGGTTTGATCGGGGTGAACTCCTGCCGGATCGAAGCGTCGCCGTCCGCACAGTCCACGTCACCGAGGCGACATTCAGTCTCAACTGATGTGAATCACCGAGCGAACGGGCGGCTCCGCTGGGGCCGCCCATTCGCTGAATCTGTTTGTCGCCCGATTGTCAGCGCGAGCGGAGCAGGTGCGCGGCGTGATCCACGGTCGCGCCGCTGAAGGTGCGATCCATGAGGTTCTGCACAGCCATTACATGCGCGCAGGTGCCATTCTTGGCATGGAAATCGCACGAGCACCGCCATTCGCCGCTTTCCGCGCTGACGGTGTGGGTATCATTATCGCCTTTGAACGCGACCGAGAGATTCTGGAGCGACACGCGCCATGGCTCGTCCGCATAGCGCCGGGCCTTTTCAAGTTTTCCGATCATGCTGGAATGCATCTGACCGCCTCCTGGCTTGACGCGGCTCGCTCCCAAGCCGCTTCCCGAATTATCATGGGGCGATTCGCCCTGCCCGCAAAAACAAACCGCCGCAGGGCTTTCTCAAAACTCCCTGCGGCGGTTTGTTGGCGTCGTGCTGCGGCTCATCAATCGCTGATGGATCGCGATATGGGTGGAACACAACCATCGTTAATCACCGCCGCGTGTCACCGTTTCAACTCCTAATACATGTATCATACGACGCATACATGCGCGCGTCAACCGTTCAGGCCAAATGTACGTACGTCCTGCGGGGAGGGCTGATCGCCACTCCCCGCCCGGTATCCCGCCGGTTGTATGCTCGTCGCTCAATCGGTCGTCAGCGGCGTCTCTGACGCTGACACGACATCGGTGTCAGAACGAAGACCGCCAGATAATGCAGGCTCAGGAACAGGTGCGGGTCGTTCGCCGGGGTCCGGCGAGTAGCCATGACGCGGCATGCCGCCATCTGCCATTTCGAAGAGTTGGAAGACCTGTTCCTGATCGAGCGTTTCGTCGTCGAGTAATCGCTGCGCGAGCGTATCGAGCGCTACGCGATGCTCGGTGAGCAGTTGCGTCGCGCGATGATGGGAGCGTTCAAGCAACTCGCGCACCGCGCGGTCAGCGGCGGAAATCGTGTCCTCACTGTAGTCGCGGTCACGCGTCAGTTCGCGGCCGAGAAAGACATCCTGCTCGCCAGTGCCCAGATAAAGCGACCCGACTTCCTCACTCATGCCCCAGAGGCCGACCATCCGCCGTGCCAGCGAGGTCGCTTCTTTGAGGTCGCTCTCCGCGCCGGTCGTGATCTCGTCAATGACGATCTCCTCCGCCGCACGGCCACCGAACATGACAACGAGGCGACTGAGGAGGTATGCCCTCGGATAGTTGAAGCGATCTTCCTCCGGGCTTTGGATCGTCACGCCGAGCGAGCGACCGCGCGGCACAATCGAAACCTTCGTCAGCGGATCGGTGCTTGGCGAGTAGTAGGCCGCCACCGCGTGCCCTGCCTCATGAAACGCCACGACTTTCTTGTCGTGTTCGGTCAGGATCAGCCCGCGTGCCGTACCAAGGATGATCTTGTCGAGCGCCTCGGAAAAGTCGCGCGCGAAGATCTGCTGACGGTTGGCGCGCGCCGCGTGCAGCGCGGCCTCGTTGACGAGGTTTGCCAAATCCGCGCCCGCAAAGCCAGGCGTGGACTGCGCGACACGATTGAGGTTCACGTCTGGAGCGAGTGGCAACCCACGGGAATGGATCTTCAGGATCGCCTCACGCCCTTTGCGGTCCGGTAGCCCGACCGTCACTTGCCGGTCGAACCGGCCCGGTCGCAAGAGCGCGGGGTCGAGCACGTCCGGTCGGTTCGTGGAAGCGAGGACGACGACTTCCTGCTTCGGATCGAAGCCATCCATCTCGACGAGCAATTGGTTCAGGGTCTGCTCGCGCTCGTCGTTGCCACCGCCGAGGCCAGCGAATCGCTGCCGACCGACGGCGTCAATCTCATCCACATAGACGATTGCGGGCGCCGCCGCCTTCGCCTTGTTGAAGAGATCGCGCACGCGCGACGCGCCGACACCAACGAACATCTCCACGAACTCGGATGCGGAGACACTGAAGAACGGCACGCCGGACTCGCCGGCGACGGCCTTCGCCAGCAGCGTCTTGCCCGTGCCCGGGGGGCCAATGAGGAGCACGCCGCGTGGCAGCCGCGCTCCAAGCAAGTGGTACTTGCCGGGGTTTTTTAGGAAGTCCACGACTTCGGTCAGTTCCAGTTTCGCCTCGTCCTCACCGGCAACATCACCGAACGTCACCTGAGGCCGTTCGGCATCATGCACGCGCGCCTGCGTCTTGCCGAAGCCCATAATACCTTGCTGGCCGCGCGTCATCTGCCGCCCAAGGAAGACCGCGAGGCCGATAAAGAGCGCGAGTGGGAGCAGACTGATCAGCAGATTAAGGAAGAGAGACGCAAACCCACCCGAATCGGTGCCCTTGACGTTCACCTTGACATTCTGCTGCTGAAGAAGCGGCAGGAGTGTCGGATTCTCGACAACCGGCAGGCTCGTCTTGAAATTTGTCACCGTCTTCGCCGCAGCGGTGGCGTTGCCACCTGCCGTCGCGGTTGGAGCAGCGGTCGGCGTGGCGGTGAGCACACCCGGGCCGCTGATGACATCACCGTTCTGCACCTTCACTGCGGTCTTGAATATCCCAGTGACGTTACGATCCTGTAACGTCACCTCACTGACATTGCCTGTCTGCACCTGATTCAAAAAGGCGCTGTAATTGACGACGGTACTACCCGTCGCGAAGGGGTTGGCAAGCGCGAGGATATTCCAGATCAGCAAGCCCGCGAGTAATATCCACCAGACCCAACTGGGAATACGAAGGCGCGGCTTTTGCGGGTTGTTCGGATCTTCCGACTTACGGGGGATCCGTGGGACGCGCTTGTTCGGGTCATCGAGCGGATTGCGATCTTTGCGATTCCGATCGTTCGGAGTGAGCAAATGGGGGCGACCCGGCAGGTCGTCGTGCGGCATGAGACACCATCCTTTGATCGCGCATCAGGCGCGCGGCAGGGGGCGGAGGACCGCCACCGTAGATACACGTACGAGCATAACATAACTCCGGGGCGGCGAGTGGTACCCGCGCCCGAACGACGCCTGCTGACCAGCGCAACACGACGCATACCAGCGGGTTTCCCACGTTGACATCGCCGACCCTAGAGAATGATACGCATCGCGAACCGCTGCGGTTGTGATCGTTCAGAGATCAGTCTAGAAAAGCCCCACGATGCGACCGTCCGCGTCGAGGTCCACATGCGCCCCGGCGGGGTCTGCGCCGAGTCCCGGCATCGTGCGAACATCGCCCGCGAGCGGATAGACGAACCCCGCGCCCGCCGACAACCGGACCGCACGAATCGGCACGGTGAAGCCCGTCGGTCGCGCCTTCAATGCCGGATCGTGCGAGAGTGAGAGATGTGTCTTCGCCATGCAGACCGGCAAATTTCCGAAGCCTTGCCGCTCGATGTCGCGGATATTGCGCTCCGCCTCTGGTTGGAACGTGACGCCGTCCGCGCCGTAGATGCGCGTCGCGATCGTCGCGATTTTCTCCTTGATCGGCGCGTCGAGTGGATAGAGAAAGTGAAAATCGCTGCCCTGCGCGGCGACGCGCACGACCGCCTCGGCCATTTCACGCCCGCCCGCTCCTCCTTCCGCCCAGATGCGGCTCACGACGCACTCTGCCGCCCTCGCCTTCAGCGCAACCTCGCGGATGAGCGCGATCTCCGCATCGGTGTCGGTCGGGAAGTGATTGATCGCGACAATGACCGGAACACCGTGAAGCCGGACATTCTCGATCTGCTTTTCGAGGTTCGCGAGGCCATCACGGAGCGCGGGCACATCTTCCATGCCCAATCCGGGATCGAGCGGCTTGCCCGCGATCACTCGATACTTCCCGCTATGCGCCTTGAGCGCCCGCACCGTCGCAACAAGGACGGCCGCACTTGGCGCAAGGCCGCTGACACGGCACTTGATATTGAAGAACTTCTCCGCGCCGAGGTCCGCGCCGAATCCCGCTTCAGTGACAACGTAATCCGCGAGCCGCAGGCCAATCTGGTCGGCCACGATGCTGCTACAGCCATGCGCGATATTGCCGAACGGCCCCGCATGGACAATCGCGGGCGTATTTTCGAGCGTTTGCAGCAGATTCGGTTGGATGGCGTCCTTCAACAGCACCGCCATCGCGCCCGCGACCTGCAAATCTTCCGCCATGACGGGGCGCCGCGCGCGCGATTGCGCTACGACGATCCGACCGAGACGCACGCGGAGATCATCAAGGCCAGTTGCCAGCGCGAGGATCGCCATAATTTCTGACGCGGACGTAATATCGAAGCCTGTCTCGCGCGGGCTACCGTTTTCCTTGCCGCCGAGTCCGACGATTACCTGCCGGAGCGCCCGGTCGTTTACATCGAGTACGCGCCGCCATGCAACCGCGAGCGGGTCAATATCGAGCGAATTGCCCTGGTAGAGCGCGTTGTCGAGGAAGGCAGCGGCGAGGTTGTGCGCCGCCGTGACGGCATGGAAGTCGCCCGTCAGATGGAGGTTGAAGTCTTCCATTGGCACGACTTGCGAGTAGCCGCCGCCCGCTGCACCGCCCTTGATGCCGAAGACCGGGCCGAGCGACGGCTGGCGGATAACGATGATTGCCCGTTTACCGATCGCAGCGAGCGCCTGGCCGAGACCGACCGTCGTTGTCGTCTTCCCCTCGCCGAGCGGTGTTGGCGTGATCGCCGTGACGACGATGTACTTTCCCAGCGGTCGGTCGCGCATTCGCGCCAGCACGTCGAGATGGATCTTCGCTTTGTACTTTCCGTACAACTCGATGTCATCGTCCCCGAGACCGAGCGACGCCGCGATCTCTGTAATTGGGCGGAGCGTCGCGGCCTGTGCGATCGCGATGTTGCTTGGAACGGCGCCCACAGTCTATGTCCTTCCATTACAACGCGACATTACCGATGGATACATGATCGAAACAGGGGGGAACCGCAGAGGCGCAGAGGACACAGAGATCACAGAGAAGAAATAAGACGCTGAAAAGAAAAATTATTGTCCTATTCTCCTTCGTGTTCATCTTCCCGTCTTTGCGTCCGCTACGCTCTTTGCGTCTCTGCGGTTCTCCCCGGTTTCGATCTCGTTCTCAGTCGTGCAAGCGGAGATGGCTGCGCACTGCCATCATCTCCCGCGCGGCTCGGAGCGTGTTTCGCAGCAGGATTGCGTTCGTGACCGGGCCTGTTCCCCCTGGTACCGGCGAGAATGCAGAGGCGACAGCGGCGACATCAGGCGCCACATCACCGCGGAGGCCGTCCGGCGTGAACGTCGTGCCAAAATCCACCACGACCACACCGGGCGTCACCATCTCCGGCGTGATGAAGCCGACGCGCCCAACCGCGACCGCGAGAATATCCGCCCGCCGCGTCACATCCGCGAGGTTGTCGGTGTGGGAATGAGCAACCGTCACCGTCGCATCCTCCCGGAGAAACAGTTGCGCGAGTGGACGACCGACCACGTTCGAGCGGCCAATGACCACGGCATGCTTCCCCGCTAACGGATTTTTGTAGTGCGCAAGCAGCGCGACGCCACCGAGCGGCGTGCTAGGAAACAATCCGGGCAGTCCGAGGGAGAGATTACCCGCATTCACGGGCGTGATGCCGTCCACATCCTTATACGGATCGAGCGTCTCGCCGACGATTGTCGGGGGTAAATGGGCAGGCAACGGCATCTGCACGAGGACACCGGCGATCTGAGAGCGGTGATTGAGTTCGACGATCCGCGCGCGGACTGCCGCTTCATCGCTGTCGGGATCGAGCGCGACACGCTCAAACGCCAGCCCAACGGCCGCCGACTGCTTGCGCAAGGTCTCCGTATACCGCTCGGCAGCTGGCGTTGGCCCGACGGTCATCACCGCGAGCGTCGGAACGTAGCGATAGCGCTCCACGAAGGCCGCGACACCGGCCCGCACTTCCTCGGTAATTGCCGCTGCGACGGGCTTGCCAAGCAGCATCCGCGCGCCCGATTCGGCCACATCCCGCGCCGGTGATTGCGTCGAGGTCATGCGACTTCACCGGCGAGGCGGCGGCGAATCGCCTCAAGCAACGCCCGCTCGCGTTCGATCACGCCATCCATCAGATCATGCAGTTGCGCCCGGTAGCCCGCCACTTCGGCACTGTCCACAATGCCCGCGATATTTGCGGTGACATTGAGGAGCGAGACGCGCATCGCCGCGACTGCCATTGCTGCGCCCGCACCGCAATCGCCGAGCGCGTTCGGGTTGCCCGTGATCGCGATTGCTTCCGCCGCGTCCAGCACTTCGCGCGCTGCCGCCATGATCCGCAGCGGCGCTGCGGCCGCCTGGCGCATTCCTTCCTGCAACGCGGTTGCCCGCGTCGCGCGTTCCGCGTCCGTCGTTTTCGGGAGACGGTATGCTTGCATGAATGTCGCGAACGCCGACGCATCGTCCACCGCGAGTACGAGGAAGCGGTCGCGCAGCGATGTGAGATGATCGAGATAGGAGCGCAATTCGGCATCATGGGCAGCGAATTTGGGCTTCCCGACACTGACTGCCGCCACCTTCGCCACCGAAGCCGCACCGAGTGCGGCGACGTATGCCGACGCCGCGCCACCACCCGGCGTCGGCGCGTCCGATGCCAGCCGGTCAAGAAATGCGTGCAAATCTACCGATTCGTCGCTCATGCTCACCTCGCTCCCGATCTTACCCACTCTGTTCCATATGTACTGTACCGTACGTGTGCCCATGTGTCTCGCAACGAGAACGCTAGGCGGTTTGCCCATCTATCGGGCCTATGCGACAATCGGGGCGGTAATGGCATCTCTTTTCGGCGTACTTGTACCAGGAGTGATTGATTCACCAATGTCACGGACACGACGCGGACGGGGCGGACGCGGCCATCAGACACACGATGCGCAGGAGATGACATGGTTCCGCATGGACCTGCATCTTCACACCCCAGCATCCGCCGATTATCAAGACCTGTCGGCCACGTACCTCGCAATCCTCCAGAAAGCGGAGGAGTGCGGCCTCGACATCGTTGCATTCACCGACCATAACAGTGTCAGCGGCATCGCGGCGATGCGCCGGGAGATCGAAGACCTCGAACTGCTGGAGGAACTCGACCGGCTTGCTCCCGCCGAAAAGAACATTCTCGATGAATACCGCCGACTGCGAGATAAAATTCTTGTCCTGGCGGGGTTCGAGTTCACTGCGGCCTATGGCTTCCACATTCTGGGTATCTTCCCGCCGGAGACAACTCTGCGGCGGCTCGAACATGTGTTGATGGCGCTCGATGTCCCGGAAGAGCAGATGGAGATGGGCAGTGGGCAGGTCGGCGCAACCGCCGACGTGCTGGCAGCGTACGAAGTGATCCACGACAGCGGTGGCCTCGTCATCCCCGCACATGTGGACGCGGCGCATGGCGTCGCGATGCAGGGTTTCCGATTCGGCGGCCCGACGAAAATCGCCTACACACAGTCCGAGTATCTCCACGCTCTCGAAGTCACCGACCTCGATGACATGACGCGCCGGGCAACAGCGAGTTTTTTCAACGGCTCCAAACCCGAGTATCCGCGCCGTATGCACTGTATTCAGGGATCGGACGCGCATCGGCTCTCCCGCGAGGGAGCACACCGCGACACTGATCTGGGCATCGGCGACCGTGCGACCGAAGCGGCGCTGCCAGAACGGTCGTTCGCGGCGCTCAAGGCGCTCTTTCTCTCCGAAGAATTCGCCCGTATCCGTCCGTACCAACCCATGTCCGCCTCACCGTTCGACACGGTCCAAGCGGCGCGCGAGCAAGGGGCGAGCATTATGCAGTCCTTCCATGAGCAGGTACGCAGCCAACGGAGCCGGTACCGGCCCATCACGAAAGACATCGTCGCCTTTGCGAACACAAACGGCGGCACGATTTATGTCGGCGTCGCGGCGAATCCGACACATCCCGTGGCAGGCGTGCCCAATGCCGAAGAAGCGGCACGCGGCCTGACCGACGCCATTGCCCGGAGCGTCGTGCCAAAGCTCGATGTGCAGGTTGAAGTCACGAGTAGCGCGGGCAAGCCCGTACTGATCGTGACGGTGCCGAAGGGTGACAATACCCCGTATGCAACGGACGCCGGTCAGGTCTTTGTCCGCCAGGAGAGCGAAACCGTCGTCGCGCTCCGCGATGAGATCGTGCAGCTGGTGCGCAATGTCGGCGCTGTCGAGGCCGCATCGCCCGCTGAGCCGGAGCGCATCCGCGACTGGACGGCGCCGCGCCAGGCGGTGGACGAGAACGGCGACATCGCGGATTCCGACACCAACAGCGAAGATGCGCGCGAAGAACCGGAGACTGAAGCGGTTCAGGAGCAGCTGGAGGAACGGCGCACCCCGCGTCGCCGCCGGTCGCGACGCCGACCGGCGCAGGACCCGCCCGATACTGAGACGCAAGTGCCATTTTCTGAGACGGAAGCCGAGCCAATCATCGCGGCTCCAGATAGATCGGCGATACCCGAAGCAATTGTGGAACCGGAGCAACCCGCCGCCGATGTCGCGTCGGCGACGAGCGCCATCGCGGCTCAACCGGCCAGCGATCATCAGGCGGTGGTCGTATCGGTAACGGACACACCCGAAGCGCCCGCGCCCGAAATGAACGCGCCAAAGGCACGGCCACGGCGACGGACACGCAAGGCGACGACACCACCGGAATCAGTGACCGAATCCGCAATTCCGCAGCTAGCGGCTATTCTCGAATCGCCGACCGTGCCGGTTGATGCCTCTACATCGCCTGTCACCCGCAATGGCACTGAGCCTGCCGAGACGCCGAAGACCGGCGTCGAAATCCTGTCGGTCGAGGAGCGTGACGGCGAACGGTATTACACGATGCGCGATCTCCGTAGCCGCCGCGTCGCGGACAATGTGACACGGAAATCCGCCCGGCGGCTATGGCGTCAGGCGATCCTCGAACGCGAGAAAGGTCTCCCCAATCCTGACGCGATGCGGTGGGACGGATCGTTGGGGTATTGGGGCAGTAGTAATCACGATGGTGTGCGGCGACACAACCTCGCCTACCGCGAGAATGGCGACGTTCGGTACTTTTATGCCGTCAGCGACGATGGCATCAACGAAGTGTGGCGTCCCCTAATCCCCATCGAGAGCGCATAAATATCATTTGTTTTAGCAGGTGAACGCATGCTACACTGCCGCCATAATGTTCCGGGCCGGGAAAACGGCGTCTTCTTCCGATTTGGTTGACTGTTCGGCATTGTCTGGTGATCTCGCTTTGTAAACTGGCTGATTGAAAGGGGTTTCTCCATGCGTGCATCCCGACGGCATGATGAGGCGGATCGCATCGCCATTTTCTTCGATATGTCGAACCTCTATTTCGCGGCGCGGGATATGGGCATCCGCATTGACTACGCGCGGTTGCTCGACTTTCTCACCTCCGGTCGCCGGTTGCACCGCGCCTACGCCTATCTGGGATACAACCCGGAGGACGAGAGTAGCCACAGTTTTATCACCTGGTTGAAACGTAATGGCTTCCGCGTCAAAACAAAGGCCCTCCGCCGCTTTGAAGATGGCAGCACCAAGGCAAACCTGGACATGGAACTGGCGATTGATCTTCTCACACAGGCGCCGCATATTGATGTCGCGATCGTCGTCAGCGGTGACGGGGATTTCGTGAACCTTGTGGACGCCGCACAGAATGCCGGCTTGCGCATCGAGGTCGCGGCGACACCGCGCCAAGCCGCGACAGATCTGATGGACATCGCCGACCAGTTCATTGACCTTGAAGCAAACGTCGCGCAGTTCGCCCGTGCGGACCTCCCGCCCCGGCAAGCCTATGCCCGCCCCGAAGGCGTCGTCCCTGCCGCGCGCACCCCGCCGACCGGCGGCTACGCGCCCCGCCCCTATGGTTCGAGCGTGCGCGGCTATCAGCAGGGTGCGGCATTCAGCCCGCACAACGATGACGAAGAACACACCGGAAATCATACCGATACTGGCACAGGGGACGATGAGAGCCACGATCTCCTGCCACCACCACCAGCGGGCAAATAGCGTCGCACAGCCGGTGCTTCGCCGTTCCAAAGACAGATCGCAACGAGAAACGAACGACCGGGCAGCGTGCCCGGTCGTTCGTTTCTCGTTGTTTCGTCGAATTACGCGACGGTGTCTTCAAGTTCCAGTTCGCGGCCACCGAGGGTCATGAGAATCGGTTGCTTGCCACTACGGACCGTCTCACCGGTGACGACGCAGGTGCGTACATTGTCAAGCGACGGAATCTCGTACATCACATCAAGCAGAAGCGATTCGATGGCGGTCTTGAGGCCGCGCGCCCCGGTCTTGCGCTTCTCGGCCTGCGTGGCGATCTCTTCGAGCGCGTCCTCCGAGAAGGTCAACTCGACGTTATCGTGACCGAACAGCCGCTGATACTGCTTGATGACGGCATTCTTCGGCTCGGTGAGGATACGAATCAGTTCGCTGCGCGAGAGTTGATCGAGGCTCACGGTGATTGGCAGACGGCCAACGAACTCAGGGATGAGTCCGTATTTAAGCAGATCGTCATGCGTGACGAAACGCAGGAGATTCTCATCCGCTGCCTTCGTGCTATTTATCCCATCACGGAAGAATCCCATCGCGTGCTTCGAGTCCATGCGCCGGGCAATGATGTCTTCCAATCCCTCGAACGCACCGCCGCAGATGAAGAGGATGTTACGCGTGTCAATCTGGATGTATTCCTGATGCGGATGCTTCCGACCACTCTGTGGTGGAACGTTCGCCGTCGTGCCCTCGATGATCTTCAAAAGCGCTTGCTGCACGCCTTCACCGGAGACATCGCGCGTGATCGAGGGATTGTCTGATTTGCGCGCGATCTTATCAATCTCGTCAATGTAGATGATGCCCGTCTCAGCCCGCGCGACATCACCGGCGTTCTGGATCAGCCGGAGAAGAATGTTTTCCACATCCTCGCCGACATACCCGGCCTCAGTGAGCGCGGTCGCATCGGCAATGGAAAAGGGTACATCGAGAATCTTGGCGAGCGTTTGCGCCAGATAGGTCTTCCCGCAGCCGGTCGGGCCGACGAGCAAAATATTGCTCTTTTGCAACTCGACATCGTTATTCGGCTCCGCGCCAACAGTGATGCGTTTGTAGTGGTTGTAGACCGCAACGGCGAGGCTCTTCTTCGCCAGGTCCTGCCCGACAACATATTGTGAGAGCTGTTCATGGATCCGTTTCGGCGTCGAAATACCAGCGAAGGAGGGTTGCACCTTCGGGGTAGGCACATCTTCTTCCTCGATAATCTCACGGCAGAGTTCGACGCATTCGTCGCAGATGTAGACCGCACCCGGCCCCGCGATCAGGCGTTTAACTTCGTCTTGCCCTTTACCGCAAAAGGAGCAACGATACTGCATCCGGCTTCCGCCTCCGCTATTGGTCGTTCCGCGCGTACCTGCCATCCCCCAAAACTCCTCATTCCGCCCGCGAGCGCGCTGGCGTTACGGTACAACGCACACCCATCGGGTGCGCTAGGCCACCAACGCTGCTGCGACCTTCTTCGGGTGCGGCATGAGGATTTCGTCAATCAGCCCGTAATCCTTCGCCTCCTCGGCGCCCATGTAGTAATCGCGTTCGGTATCGCGCTTCACTTTATCAAATGGCTGGTTGCTGTGGGTCGCCATGATTTCGACAAGGCGTGTCACAACGTTGATCGTCTCGCGCGCGGCAATATCAATGTCCGGCACGTTCCCCCGAAAACCGCCGGACCCCTGGTGGATCAGGACACGGGAGTTCGGGAGCGCATAGCGCTTGCCTTGCTGCCCGGCACAAAGGAGCACCGCTCCCATGCTCGCCGCCATGCCCATACAGGTCGTCGAGACCTCGGAGCGGATCATCTGCATCGTGTCGTACATCGCGAGGCCGGCGTAGACTTCACCACCAGGGCTGTTGATGTAGACTTTGATCTCGCGCTCAGGGTCTTCGTATTCAAGGAAGAGCATCTGCGCGATAAAGACGTTCGCCACCTGTGCGTCAATCGGCGTGCCGACGAAGACGATGCGATCCCGCAGCAGGCGGGAGTAAATGTCCCACGAGCGCTCGCCGCGGTTCGTGCTCTCGACGACCGCCGGGATAATGTTGTTGATGTCAAATCCTGATTGTGATTGTCTCTGCATCTCCGGTTCCTTTTCCTTCCCATCGGTATAACGGACGGGCGCGACCAATGTTACGCGGGTTTCGGCGTTTCATCGGCATTGGCTGGCGCGTCGGTCGTGGCTGGTGCCCCATCCTGCTCCATTGTACCAGCATTCTCCGTCTCTGTGGCATCGTCCCCCGACGAAACCTCCGTATCAACGGCACCGGAAGCCGCCGCATCGGCCGTCGCCTGCGGCTCTGCAGTGACACGTTGGTCCGCCGCAACGGCAGCCGCGTCGTCAGGCGCTTCGGTCGCAGTGCCTTCCGGCGCCGCTGCCGCACTGTCCGCATCGGCCGCGTCGCTTGCAGGAAGGATATACGCGCTCTCAGGGGAGTCATCAATGATGCCCTGCCCTTCGGTCGCGATCGCGACGACACGGTCGAGCAACTTACGCTCCCGCAGGTCTTCCGTGATCATCTCAACAGTGCGCTCGTCATCGAGGACATCGTGCGCCATACCGAGGCGATGCACTTCCTCATGCACCTCTTCCGGCGTGACCGTCAACTCTTCCTGTTTGGCAATCTCGCGCAGGATCAGCGTATTCCGCAAGCGGCGTTCGGACTCCGGCTTGATCCGTTCGAGGAAGTTATTGATCGCATCGGTGTTCGTGCCGAAGATTTCGTTGATATCAATGCCCATGCCACCGATCTGTTGTAACTGCTGCATCGCGTCTTCGCGGGTCTGCTGGTCAATCAGCGCCGGGCCAACGTCCACCGTGGCGATCTCGTCGCGCAACTTCTCCATGATGCTCATGACGAGGGTGTTCCGCGCCTGCATCTCCTTCTGTTGCAGCAGGTTGCGCCGCACTTCGGCCCGCAGTTCCGCCAGCGTCATCGCGCGGCCCCCGAGCGAGGCGGCGAGTTCGTCATCGAGCGGGAGGAGTTCGCGCTCCTTCGCGCTCTGCACCGTCATGCGGTACGTGAGCGTCTTGCCGAGCAGTGTCTCCGGGATCGGACGCTCGTCGCCCTCGACATTCGTCTCCGGGAATGTCACCAACTGTTCGACCGGTTCGCCGACCGTCGCGCCGACGATGATGCCGCGAATCTGCGGCAGGAGGTTGTCCCGACCAAGCACGAAGGTTGCGCCCGTCGTCGGCTCATCGAATGGCTCATCGCCCTCGAAGGCCGAAATATCCACAACGGCCTCGTCGCCCTCCTGCACCGGGCGGGGCGATGGCGGATCAACCCATGGGCTGTTGTCCTCCCGCAGGCGCTCGATGTACTCGTCCACGTCCGCATCAGTGACGGAGATATGCTCCGGTTCGACGCGGACATTCTCGTAGCCGGCAACCTCGGCTGTCGGCGCGATCTCCACCTCGACGCGGAATGAGAGCGGCTCGGCGGCGAGCATCTCGACCGACGGCCGGGTGACGGGCGTCAGGTCTTCCTGTTCGAGCGCCTGCCGATAGAGATCATCCATCAGTGTGTTGTTCGCCTCGTCCACGATCATCGCGCGGCCAACGTGCCGTTCGACGAGCGTACGCGGCGCTTTGCCGCGGCGGAAACCGGGCACGGTGACGCGCTGCGCAAGCCGCTTCGTCGCCTTATCCATTGCGGTCGTAAACTCGTCCTCGTCGGAGATGATTTCAAGCCGGATCTGGCTTTCCGGGAGCCGCTCGGCGGTGAGTTTCACAGTGTAACCCGTCCCCTTCTTCGCAGATGAACAGTGGCATCAACAAACGATCAGTGGTCTCATGCCACCGCACCGACGATGATAGCGCGGCACGATGCCTGCTCGCAAGTCAACGTGTGGGAACGAACCGCCAAGGACGCCAAAAGTACTTACCGCAGAGGCCGCAGAGGACACAGAGAAGAAAATAATGATCTATCTCTGCGTGCTCTGCGGCCTCTGTGTCCTCTGCGGTAAGTACTTTTGGCGTCCTTGCGGGCGCCCTCTGGGCAGTATTGGCGGTTCACAAGAGCCTTTTACTTCTCGATCGGTACGCGGACGACATTGCCCCATTCCGTCCACGAGCCATCATAGTTGCGGACGTTTTTGTAGCCGAGCAATTCATGGAGCACGAACCAGGTGTGGCTGGATCGCTCGCCGATGCGGCAGTACGCGATGACGTCCTTGTCCGGCGTAATCCCCTGCCCCTCGTAGAGAGCGCGCAGTTCGGGGATCGTCTTGAACGTGCCATCCTCCGCGACCGCCTTCGCCCACGGGATACTCTTCGCGCCGGGAATATGACCGCCGCGCAACGCACCCTCCTGCGGGTAGGCCGGCATATGCATCAGCTCGCCAGAGAACTCCTGCGGCGACCGCACATCCACCAGCGGCCCCTGCGGCTTCTCGCCGTGCCCGCCATTCGCGTAATCAATGAAGGCGAGCACTTCGTCGCGCAGCGCGCGGTATTCCGGGTGATACGTGCCTGGTGTGTACTGCGTCGCCGGATAGTTCGCCGCGTCACGCGTGTACGCGCGGCCTTCGGCTTCCCACTTCGCGCGGCCACCATCCATGATCTTCACGTTCGGGTGGCCATTCAGTGTGAAGAACCAGTACGCGTACGCTGCCCACCAGTTGTTCTTGTCACCGTAGAAGACGACAGTCGTGTCGTTCGCGATCCCGCTGCGGCTCATCAACTGGGCGAACTGCGCCGGGCTGATGAAGTCCCGTACCAGCGGGTCCTGCAGGTCCGCTGTCCAGTCAATCTTGACAGCGCCGGGGATATGCCCGATCTCGTAGAGCAGAATATCCTCATCACTCTCGACGAGGCGAATGCGCGGATCGTCGAGATGATCCGCCACCCACGCGGTTGAAACCAGTACATCCTTCGCGGGGGTCGTGGCTGTTGCCGTCATAGACTTTCTCCTTACATGATGTGCAGGATGGTGACGAAGTTACGCGACAAACTCAACAACAGGAGGGTACGCAGTTATTGCCACTTCGTCAACCCAGTCACCACTTTTGCAACCTAAATGGAGCATAATGCCCAACTGCACCAGCGTCAAGACGATGATGCCACGTTGGCCACGTCCGGGCTATCATTGAGAGACTGTTTTCTCGCGTCGTCGCGGTACTTCCTGATCGCTGACTTGATCGTTCCAAGCGCAAGCGTCGCGCAGCGTGGCCGGGTTGCCATCACTTCGCGCCCGAAGGTATCGGTGATAATGTCGTACTCCATCGCTTCGACTTCGGCAAGCGTCGTGCCCTTGAGTCGGCTGGTCACAAACGACGCGCCCGCCTGACTGATTGTGCAGCCCTCACCGACATAGGAAATATCCGTAATCCGGTCGTCGTCACCAACCTTGAGATAGACCGTCACGATGTCGCCGCAGCCGGGATTGCCGCCGGATGCTTCCACGGTCGGATCATCCATTGTGTGGTTATTGCGTGGCTTCTCGCGGTGATCGAGGATAAACGCCATGAAATCCTCACGGCTCATTTGCGGGCGTTCTGGCATCGTTGCTCCTCGCTGAGGATGCGCGCCTATTGGAACGGCGCGAAGAATAACGGTTCTGAATCGTATAACACGAGCGGGCGGGCGGCATTCCATTGCCGCGCTTCGGCCCTCCGGCAAGGCCACCCTGATGCTATACTCGGTGTGATTGCTACCGACCGGAAATAGTCACGCGCCATACACGTTCGTGCCGGGAAGGTGCCGATTGGCTGACGCCGTTATACAGCCGGATAGCGCGACGCCGTACGCGTTCATCTCGTATGCGAGCGCCGACCGCGCGGGTCATGCCTGTCGTGGAGGCGCTGCGGACCTGCTGCGCTTCCTGTCGCGTTCCGCAGCAACGCTGCCGTTGGTCACCCTCATCACCTACCGCTCGGACGAACGAACCCGCCGCCATCCCCTCTACGCCCTCCTGCCCCAGTTGGCGCGTGATGCAGGGGCTGAGCGCATTACCCTCGGACACCTCAACGACGACGCGGTGCGCACGCTCGTGGGGGAGCGGTACGGCTTGCCGGATGCCGATGCCGCGCGGCTCGCCGCCTACCTCCAGGAGCGTGCGGAAGGGAATGCGCTTTTCATCTGGACGAGGCCCGTGAACACGCCGAGTGCGCCCTCGCTCACGCCACCGAACCACGCCAACCACTCGCCCTCATTGCTGCCTGTCGCCTGGTCGGCGAACTCGACACTGATGCGCGTCGCTACGACGATGCGGCGAAGCATCTCGACGCATCGCTCGATCTCGCGGACACCTGCCAAGCGCCGTACGAGCGGGCGTTGACGCTGCTCGCTACGACGGAGTTAAGGGCGGGGACGGGTGAAACCGAGGCGGCCCGGACGCTACTTGACGAGGTAAAAACGATCTGCGAGCCGCTGGGCGCGAAACCGGCGATAGCGAAAGCCGAGGCGCTTGCCAACCGCCTCACGAACGGATGATACTCTGTCGCGATGTTGTGATGCATGCGTAGGGGCGGGATTGCACTGCATAGCACGACAAAGATATGGCGAAAGAGTATGACAGGATTTTCTCCTTCCCTTCCGCAGTACAGCGGTCATTGATTCAGTAAACAGCAACAAGGAGGACGACATGGAGAACTTCGGCATCTTCGACCCGCGCCTGGTGCGGCGTGTGAAAGAGGAATGGCAGCGAGCGGCGACGGAGGTACGCCGGGCAACCGCGCCCATCCGCGATGAAGCGGAACGCATCTTCGATGGCGCCTTCCGAGCGCCCGCCACTGGCCCGACCACGCCGCTTGACGGCTGCGACTGGCAGCGCGTCGGGGACGACGAAGAGGCGCTACGCGGACGATTGGAGCGGATTATCACCGATATGACGGTGGTGCGACGGCAGACTGTGACGCTCGACGACCCCGGCAGCGCGTCAGCGATGTTCACCGTGCGGGCAGTGCTGACGGACGATACGATCTGGCAGGCGCGCATTCCGGCAACAGCGCTCGCGCGAGCGACGGAGGCGGAGATACGGCTGTGGGCGTTACGACTCGTCGGGAAGGTGCGCGAATAACATCCGGCACAGCCAGAAAAAAGGCATAAAAATGGAGCGGAAGACGAGATTCGAACTCGCGACCTTCTCCTTGGCAAGGAGATGCTCTACCGCTGAGCTACTTCCGCTCAAATACGACTACGGGTGGGGAAGGAGAGATTCGAACTCTCACGCCTTGCGGCACATGATCCTAAGTCATGCTCGTCTGCCAGTTCCGACACTCCCCCGGCTGGCGTTCCCTCACCGCGTTGATACTACCAAAGGGGCATGCGGTCGTCAATAGCCGCCTGCTGACGGGAGTGGCTAAAAGAGTAGGGGGAGGGAATCTCGATAGCGTCGGTCGGCGTTGATGACCCGCCGCCTGCGGTTGTCATGCCACACAAACAGCCGCACCGCTTCGTGTAACTTCTCCAGACTC
>JAABUU010000676.1_pt1 | contig 72525 bp, 89 predicted proteins | sample 5559301 | NCBI WGS metagenome assembly JAABUU01 (sample SAMN10711884, study PRJNA513360) | rock metagenome | isolation source: Antarctica rocks | place: Antarctica: Victoria Land, Richard Nunatak white
GGCCGCGCCGGCGGGGCCGCCGACTGCCGACAGCGGCGCAGAGGCGGCAGCCGCGTCTGGCGCCTCCAGCGCAGCATATCCGCCGCCCGGCCACAGTTCTGCGAGAAGCGCCTGCGCTGCGTGCGCCAGCGCGGCCTCGCCCGCGGGCGGCAGCGCCGGCGGCGCCGCGGGGCGGGCGCCGGCGCTCGGGGCGCCGGCGGGCGCCTCCGGCCCGGCGCCCAGCCCGCCGGGCGCGGCGGGCGGCGCCGGTCGGCGCAGCAGTGCCAGCAGGCGGCCTGCGAGCGCCTTTGGCGCGGCAGCCGGCGCCAGCGCCAGCGCTTGAATCGCAGGGCCCTGCAGGAGCGCTGCGCGCGCGCGCGCGCGCGCGCCAACGCGTGAGGCCGCAAAAAGTGCATGACAGCAGCATTGGCGCTGCTCTGCAAGGCAGCCGATGTCTCCTCTACCGCTCACACCCAACAGTGCCGGCGAATGCAGCAGCACTTGATTGGCCTGGATCACGGCACACAGGGCTGCAGGGGCTGTTCGCCTCGCGAGGAGTTGCAGGGCAGCTGGCGCACCCGGATGCAGGCAACAGCACTGAAGGATCAAGCGCCAGCGACAGGCCGGCATGCGTCGCAGTGCCAGAGCACCAGAGAACCAGCCGCCTTGGCCGCCCGACAAACACACTGCTGTGAGGAACCTCTCTGCTCGCGCGTACCAGCCTGGGCACCCGTGAAGCCGCCGCGCGGCCGCGCCGCCTCGCGCGCCAGCAGCGCCAGCGCGCCGCCCAGCTCGTCCGGCCCCGCCGCGCGTGCCGCCAGCAGCGCCAGCGCGGGCGCGTGCGGCGCCAGCGCGCCGTCAAACGCGGCCGCCAGGCGCTGCAGCGAGCGCAGCGCTGGCCGCAGCGGTCCGCCGGCGGCCTGCAGCTCCAGCGCCAGGCGCGCCAGGCCGGCGGCGGCAGCCGCGGCGGCGGCCGCGCCTGCGCAGAGGGCAGGCTGCTCGCACCTCGCCAGCGCGCCTGGAATGCAGGGTGTCATGACGGCAACAACCTAGCACGCTCTGAGTGTCGGAGTCCGAGCCTGTCTCGAGCGGGACGCGCCGGCCTGCCAATGTGCTCTTAGGACCTGCATGCAGCGCATGCTCTGCTGCAGGCTGCACTTTGCGCAGGCGCACAGCCACACGGCCAGCGCGGCCGGCCACGCAATGAGCAGCCACAGCGCATGCCCTGGACGCCGAGTCATGGCAATTGCGCAGGGCAGCCGTGCGCGCGCCATCTGGCCCGGCCGCCTCCAGCGCGTCCACGACGTCGTCCAGCGCGGCGGCCAGCCACGCGCGCCGCGCGGGCGGACCGACCGCGTGGCAGCCGAGGTGCGCCGCGAGCAGCGCGGTCACGGCCGGCGCGAGCGCCGCGCCCGCGCCGCTGCACGCCAGGCGCACAAGCGCCGCGTGCAGCGCGCCGCGGAAGGCCGCCCGCTCGCCTGCCGGCGCACCCGCGCACGCAGTCCTGACCCGAGCATGGTGCGCCTGGCGGGCGCGGACTAGGCGCCGTGATGAAGCGGCCATCAGCTGCAGGGCATTGATCCCGCGGCTGTGCGTGTCCTGCAGGAGCAACGCTGGCCGTCGCTGAGGGGAGGCGGGGGGCATGACAGACTCTCCCGCCACAATGAACCCAGCCGCGGGTGCAACGGGCGCCGCATGTGCATGCATCAGGCTCAGCAAGGCGCCTAGCTTGAGTATGTGCCTGTGTGCAGCAGGCCTGCAGTGCACGGAACCCTGCATTCTTTTAATAATCTACAGCCATGCAGCTGCAACCTCGCCCAGGCAAGGAGTGTTGCATGCCTTGTCGCCTTCAACCATGCACGCATGCGGCCAAGCAGCATGCCATGGCGCTGCTGCCCTGCCACCGTGTTTGCACACCGGGAAGGGTGCGCGGACAGGGGCCGCGCGCCTGCAGGGTCAGGCTCCAGAAGCGCAAAGCTCAGGAAGGGCGCCACGGCGTGCAGGCCGGCCGCAGCCTCCCCCGCACGCTCGCTGTTGAGGCCCGGCCGGCGCGGCGCGCCCGCAAGCAGCCCCGTGACGGCCTCAAGCAGCGGCGCGGCCGCCGCGGGCTGCGCCAGGAGCAGGCGGCTGAGCGGGTGCGCCTGCCAGGCCGGGGCCGCGCGCCCGCCGCCGGCCCCCGCCGACGCCTGGAACAGGGCGACCGCCGCGGCCACCAGCGGCGCCGCAGTGGCGCCGCCTGCACGGTCAGCGTGCAGCGTTGGCTGCTACTTGATGGCTATCAACCACCAGTGCTGCCTGCTCGTCTCGCTGCACGCATGGCCGACTGTGGCTTGCTGCTAGGCGCCCGCACCGGCTGCAGAGACGGCTGCCAGCAGGAAGTCAAAAGCGTCGTCATAGCTCAGCCCTGGGCTTTGCAGCTCCTTGGAAACTGTCTTGCACACTGGTGCATGAGCTTGAAAGGATGGCAGAGCGTGAGTTAAAAAGGGACGTGCCTGGCCGCGGGACAAAGGTGCAAAGCTGCTGAGCTGCCTCGTATACAACGACCTGCGCGACCCGGGCCTTGTGAGCCTTGTGTCCTTATATATAGCATGATGGAGCGCATTGCCTTACAGAAGCGCACGCTGCTTGCGCTTCCAAGGCACTGCTGGATGGCAGCCGCCCCGGCCTTGGTCCTGTACGCCTCATGCTGACTGAGCAGGTGGAACACTGAGCCAACGGCGATGCGCTGGATGATTGGGCTGTCCAGCGCCAGGCGGTCCAGGCTCTGCTGCATGCCCCTCCAGCCGTGGCACCTGCCAGAGCCTCGGGCTCCTTGTCTATTCCCAATACCTCATGAGCAGCTCGCTACCAACTGTCGTACAGGCTGATGAGCAGCCCTGCAGCTCACCCTACTGCTCATAATGCACCTTTGTTCAGATGCACCTTTGTTCAGAGGTGCAAGCTGCATGCCCCATTAAACCGTGCATGCCCGATCCCGCAGCTGCAGCAGCATGCAATGTCAACGCCAGAGCGTCGGCGGCGGCGGCGGCGGGCTGGGCGGCGTGGCGGCCGCAAACGTAACGCGCAACAGCGCGTGCGCGACGGCCAGCGCCGCGCGGCCCATGCAGCCGCCGGTCTGCGGCAGCATACTGGCCACCGCACCATGCATAGCGTCATCGAGCGGCGCGCGCGCGTCGCCCACGAGCGCCGCGTTGCCGGCGGGCTGGTGCTGCTGCGCAAACGGGCGCTGCTCAGGCACTGGTCCGGGCGGTGAGCTCTGGAGGATTGTGCAGCATGCGCAAGGAGCTGCACAGTTGCCTGCTGTGCGGCTGCACGCACAAATGGCCCCACAGGACAGGGGCGCGCTGCGGGCTGCAGGGACTGAGGAAGCAGTGCATGTGCCTGCCGCCACGCACGCGGCCCTGCCGCAGGCGCCTTGCGCGACCTGTCTGTTACCAGCGCCACCGCCAGGCCGTCCCTCGACGGGCCGCTTGGTGCTTGCGCGCGGCCCGCCGCCGCTGCCACGCGCCAGACCGGCTGCCTGCCGGGCGAGCCATGCGCCTCGCCTCTCACAGCCTAGTGAAGCCGCGAGCAGCCATGCTCCCGTCGCCTGTACACACACGCGCCCGCACCCTGCCGGCCGAGCGGGCTGCGGGCTGCCGGGGCCGCTGTGCACGATGAACAGCACGCCGCCTGCGGCCAATAGCGCACTCAGGCAGAGGACGGTGAGCAGCACGGACGGTGCACGGCCGGCCATGCTCGACAGCCACGCGAGGCGCTGCTGCCTGATGCTGTACGGGAGCGCGCCTGGCCACGGGCAGGGATGCATGCTGCGCGCACATGAAGCTTCTGGTCGAGGCGCCCGACCTGTCTGCTTGGGTCTACTTGGGTCGTCCAACATGTGTCAGCGAGCTTGACGCAGCCAAGACATTGCTCAGATTTGTTACATTGCCACAGTATGTGTCCTGCAAGCCTCATGCGCTTGGCACACGCACTCACTCAGCTGGCCCGTTGCCCTGGAGACCCCGCTCACATGCACTGCATACAAGCTGACAGCGCAGGCAGACCAGAGTATGTGGCGCCAGCGCCTAGCTCCCGCCCGCCTCTTCCTGACGGAAGCTCCTACCCCGCACTCTCACAGGTGCATGCTCACTAGCCAGCCAAAGCGTGCGGGCTCAAAGGGTCGCACGCCCCACCCATCCCACGTCACTCCCATTCTGCCCAGACAAAGAGGCATGCAAGGGACGCATGCCGTGACACACAGCGCTCGGCTGCGCCCGGGGCGACTCGCCTACAGATGATGCATCCCGCGCTTCCTATCACCAAAAACGGCTCCCCATCTACGGCGTGAAGAACGGGAAACAAGCAGCGGCTTCTAAGCCCTCAAAGCAAGATCCTCACAGAGCGCCACACGCCCGCCAAGCTATGGGTGCGCAAAACTGCTTCCGGCACATGGCGGCGCTGGGCGCTGCTGGATGCGGGCGTGCCGCCTGAAGGGGCCTGGAGTCCAACAGGCGTTCAGAGCGCGCAAGACAGACATGGACCTGGGGCATTTGTACAGGCGTGCGCGCATGCACCGGCAGTCAATGCAGCAGGGGGGCACCCGCTGTCTCAAGTGCGCTCGGGCTGTGTCCATGCGCTACGTGACAAAAATGGGACCCTGAAAGCACACAGCGCGCACGCTGGTTGCCCAATGCGGGCGCCCGGCGAGCGTGCGCGCGCTGCGCGCAGGGACATGCTTTCCGCTGCCAGACCTCATGCTCATGCTGAATACTCGGTCACATTTGTAGCCTCTCCAGCTGCCCGGCAGGCTCTGACGCCAGGCCAAACGCGGCGCTGCTGCGCCGTTCGCCAGCCCGGGCGGCTACTGGTCGATCTGCAGTATCACACAGTGTGGTCAGCCCTGAGGGTCTGAGCAGTTACGGCATCCATGCCCTGAGCGCCCTGAGCGGACGGCACAGCACAGCAGCGCAGAGGTGACCTGGCCTGAGCTGGGCCATGCGTCAAGCAGGCTCCCAAGCAATAAGGTGTGCAAGCACTTCGCAACGGAGACCAGGCAAAGCCACACCCGAGGCGCGCAGTGCTGCAGGGACGTCACAGCTTGACAGCGCATGGGCAGGCAGCTCCGCGCGCGCTCGGCGGCGGTGCGCATCCCGGCGCTCGGCACACAGCGGGCTGGCGACCGGGGCAGCGCGGGGCCGCGCACGTAGCCGGACGCCAGCCGCCAGTACAGGTAGCACAGGTGCAGGAAGTCGCACGCCTCGCCGGCCACCGCCAGCGGGTGCGCCGCGAAGCGCAGCGCCAGCCGCGGCCCCGCGGCCAGCGCGAGCCAGGCCAGGCGCGCCGCGCCCGCCGCCGCCAGCGCCGCGCCCGCCGCGCCCAGCGCCGCGAACAGCGCCAGCTCGCCCGCCAGCTCGGCGCGCGTGCGCGCGTAGCGGATGCGCGCGGTGTTGCCGCTCAGGATGTTGTACCTGGGCGCGGCGCGCGGGCGTCGCTCTGCAGCCAGCGGCGCGGCGCGGCGCCGCCCGCGCCCGCCAGCAGCGCGCAGCGCCCCCACTGGCAGCCCAGGCCCTGCAAGCCTGCTGGCACCCTGTCCTGCAGCGCCCCCCCGCGCTGTCTGCACGGAGCCGTTCGCATGGCAGCCGCGCTGGCGGGCGCCCTGAAGGCCCGCACGCCCGAGGGGCCACGTCACCAGGCAGTCCTGCACAGCTGGCAGTGCGGAGCCGGGGCGGGGAGTGCGCCTGGCCCGGAGCGGGGCGCGCCGGTAGGGCGAGGTCATCAGGAAGGTGCACACGAGGTTGATGCACCGGAACACGGAGCAGACCTGCGCGCGCGCGCGCCCGGCCCGTCAGCGGGCGCCGCGCCGGCGCGTCCGCCACAGAGCCCGTGCCCGCGCTGCACGCGGCGCCCGGCCGGAGCGCCGCGGCCGGCCGCCAGGGTTTGCAAACGCGCCACAGGAGCAGCCCGCGCTGCTGGCGCCGGCCCCAGCATGGTCGGCAGCCTCACGCCAGTTGGCGGCTAGCAAAGCGTGAAATGGCGGAGCGCATGCCCGTCCTCCTGCCTGCCAGGCGCGCCGCCGAGACGCGCCCGCCAGGCGCGGGGCCTCTTGACAACGTCAGAGGGATGCAGCGCGCGCGCGGGGCGGCGCGGCGCGCCTGCGGGTCGCGCCACATGGGGCTCTCCTCGCCCTCGTCGGCCAGCGAGGCCAGCTGGTGGCAGAAGCGGATGCCCGGGCGCGCGGCCAGCACGCGCGCCACGCAGCTGCCGGGCACCTGGCAGCCGTCCAGGTTGAGGAAGCGCAGGTGCCGGCACGCGCGCGCGATGCCCACGATGTCCTCGGCCGCCAGCTTCGTGCAGCTCCTGCAGCACTGCAACACCTTATCCACGCTCATGAGCGGCCGCGCCCGGTGCCGCCCTCTCGCTGGTCACATGCAGGGCATCTGCCGGCAAGCGCGGCACCCAAGGAAGCAGGCGCCGCGGCTCCGGAGCGACAGCTCTCCGCCTCCGCCGCCACAGACGAGGCTGCCGCCGGGGGCGGCCGCACCGCAGGTTGAGCACGCGCAGGAGCTCCAGGCGCGCGACCGCCACCGCGCCGCCGGCGCCGATGCGCGTGAATGCCAGGTCCAGCGTGCGCAGCGCGCGCAGCGAGCCCAGCACGCTGCCGCGCATGCGGCGGGGCTAGGGTTAGGGTAAAGTACCTACCCTACACTGCCATACACCGCCTCGGCCGCCAGAACCAGGCGCACTGCCGCCGACCTCGCGAGGGGACGCGGCAGCGCAAGCCGGGCGCCCGTCACTTCGAGCAGGCCGTTTGGACCGCAGCAGTGCAGCAAGCGGCGCCTGCTATCGCGCCACACGCCGCGCAGGGCCTCGCCCCGTCCCATCCACGCATTGACCGCAGACAGGGCGCGGGCGCAGGGCGCGGCTGCGATGAGGATCCTGGTGCCGGTGCTCAGGATCAGGCCGCGATTGCTGAGGCAGCTACAAAGCGCCAAGCCGATGACGCCAAGGCCAAGGCTTACATGATCCTGTCTGCTGGACCCCAGCGCGTGGGGACTGTGAACCGAGCCGCGTCTTCTGCGGACGCGTGGGCCACGCTCAAGAGTGTGCATGCCGCGCAGAGCACTGCCCAGCAGGTTCAGCTCAAGCAGGAGCTGCATCTGCCGGGCTGTGCTCTGCGCGGCACGCACACTCTTCAGCGTGGCCCACGCGTCCGCAGCAGACGCGGCCCGGTTCACAGTCCCCACGCGCTGGGGTACAGCAGACAGGATCATGAAAGCCTTGGCCTTGGCGCCATCGGCTTGGCGCTTTGCAGCTGCCTCAGCAATCGCGGCCTGGACTCTGAGCACCGGCACCAGGATCCTCATCTGCAGGGAACAACATGTAGCGCAGAGACTTGGTCAGTACCGCCTCAAAGTGCGCGCTCCACAGCACGTAGTTGTCAGCACCCAGCTTAAAACTGTCAAGCTTGTCCATGGCGCAGGCAACTGACACCCCACAGGCGCTATCCCGCCATGTGACCGCTGAGCTGTCACACAGCCACATGCGCAACGCGCGCCGCCGGGGACAGACGGCGTGCAGGACACGGATGGACAGCGCATGGGGGACGCGGAGTGGGGGGCAGGGCGCCGCGCCTGCGCAGGTGCGCCTCACTCGCGAACGTGAACGCGAGCGACAGCGCGGTCAGCCCGCGCAGCGGCGCCAGGAACGACAGCGGCGACACCGACGGCACCCACGTCAGGTTCAGCAGCCGCAGCCCGGTCAGGTGCCCGACGAAGTCCATGCCTGCGCGGCGGCGCGCTGCTCGCATGCCCTGAAGTGCATGCGAGCATGAGGGGCAGCACCGGCGGGGATCCGGCTCACGACCGGCACGTCAGTTTGCTGTCTGCAGGCGCCCTGCAAGTGACTGCATGCGCAGGGCTGGGCCCGGCGCGGCGTCCTTGTGTGCCTACGACCAGAGCGCAGTCACGCCCCAGCAACCCCGGCGCAGGCGCGCGCTGCCGTGACAGGCGCCCGCTCGGCCGGGCCAGGCACCGGGCTCCCGGCCGCGGCGCGCACCCGCGGACGTGAAGCACGCGTTGCCGCTCAGGTTGAGCTCGGTGAGCGCGGTCAGGCCGGCCAGCGCGCCCAGGCCCGCCACCGACAGCGCCTCGGCCGCCAGGCTGCGCCGGATGGGCGCGCTGAACTCCAGGCGCCGCAGCGCGCGCAGGCTGCCCACCGCGCGCAGCCCCGCGTCCGTGACCGCGTTCTCGCCGCACAGCCGCAGCCTGCGCCGCGCGGCGCCGCGTCGGGGGCGCGCAGGCGGGCGACAAGCTGACTCCAAAGAGTTTGCGGGCGTGAGGTATCGATGAGTTGCGGGCTTAAGCGACAGCGCGAGCGCGCTGCAGGGCCCGCTGCGCAGAAGCCAGCGGCGCGGCGCGCATGCAAGCGCCGGCCCACCCGCAGTGTCCGAGGCCCTGCACGCCTGTGCTGCTGGAGCAGGAGGGAGAGCTGGGGCTGCGCGCGCCGGGTGAGCCGCGGCGCGGCGGCGCCCAGGTCGCGCAGGAAGCCGTCGGTCGCGCCGGCGCACTGCAGGTCCAGCTCGGCCAGGTCCGCCAGGCGCCCCAGCTGCGACGCGGCTGCCAGGCCCGGCGGCGGCACGCCCGCGCCCGCCGCCACCTGCGCGCGCGCACGGCGCCGGTCTGCACCGGCCCCCGTTGTGCGGCGGCCGAAAGGGGCGCCCCGGCCCCGCCCGCACGCGGGCGTCGATCCAGCTGCTGCGCCTCTCGCGTATGCTGGAGGAGCGTTGAGACGCACGAGCAAGGCAGGCTGCAAAACAGACGGTCAGCCAGATGCGCATGCACTGGGCTAACACCGGCCTATCAGCCTGCACAGACGGGGGGCACAGCACGCCGCCGTCTGCTCCAGGCACGGCGGCGAGCGCGCGGCGGCGCACGTGCAGGCTGCGCAGGCCGGTGATGGCGCGCAGCGCGCTGAGCGCGGGCGCGGCGGCGGCCGGCGTTGGCGCGCCCAGGCTCAGCGCCTTCAGCCCCGGCAGCGCGGCCAGCAGCGCCTCCAGTACGGCGCCCTCGCAGCCGCCCAGGCCGTGCACGTGCAGCTCGCGCAGGCCGGTCAAGCCGGCGAGCGCGGTCAGCGCGCCGCCGGCGCCCTTGCGCGCCGTGCAGCCCTGCGCGCACACAGGCACCCCAGTGGCATCACAACTGCATCCCAGTTGCAGCACTTGCACCCCAGGAGACAGGCACCTCTGCGTCCTTGCTGCGCGGCGCGCAGCGCAAGCGGAACTTCGCCCACGGCGCGGCCGGGGGGCGCCGGGGGCGCGCCAGCAGCTTCAGCGAGCGGAGGTGCCGCAGGGCGGCCACGTGGCGCAGGTCGGCCGCGTCGAAGCGCGCGTCCTCAACCTCCAGCGCGGCCAGCGCCGGGAATGTGCCGCCCAGGCCGCCAACGTCCGCAAAGGAGTCCAGCAGCACGCGCCGCACGTGCACCTGCGCGCCGCAGGCAGGGTCAGGAGGCAGGGCTGGGCCCCAGTCGCGCGCTCCGCCTGTTTCAGCTGCCCTGTGCGCGCCATCTCCTCGAAGTGCACCTGCAGGCATGACCCGGGCCTCGCAGGCCTCGGTGCCGGCGCAGAGGGTGGCGCCCGGGGCGCTGGCTGCCCACCGACCCAGCGGGAGGCCGCGCGTGCTCGCTTGCACGCGCTGCGGACTAGTTCGCGCCTGACAGCCTGCTCTGCGGCTGCAGGTGAGGGCCGCAGCGGAAGGCAGGAAGGACTCTCTGGCCTGGTTCCTGGTTGCTGTGCCGCGTGCCCCTGGTTCAAAGGGACCCGGTGGCGGGCTGCAAAGCGCTCTGCGCTGGCGGGAGTCACCAGAGACCGGCCCCGCCAGTCGGCTGGCGCCGAGTGCCCAGGATCCTTAGCGGGGCGCGGGCGCCCACCTTCACCGCCGCGCGCCAGTGCGCGTTGACCTCTGACAGCGCCTCCAGCGTGGCGTGGTGCATATGGCCAATGACGTGGCCGATGACGTCCACGGGCAGCGTGGCCCACTGCGCACTGGGCGCGTCGTAACACGCGACCGCCGCCTGCCCGCACACCCGCACGCGAGCTGCTCAAATGTGCAGGACGGCAGCCGCAGACAGGATCTCTCACAGCGCGCTACAGGTGCGAGGCTGGCTCTGTGCGGGAGCGTGGTCACAGGCTGCCTCAGCGCAGCTACCCGACGCACCCGCTTGCCGGAGTACAGCGTCTCGAGCTGCTGCGCGTCCCGCTCGAGGCACACGGCCTCCGCGGCCAGCGCAGCCATATGCGCCGCGCGCGGCGCCTCCGGCACCTGAGCCAGAAGGCACTTGACTGGCCACTAGAAAGACAAAAGGAGACAGACTGGATGCCTCACTCGTTAAGTATCCAGGAAGGACAACAGCCTCTCAGTTTAGGAGCTCTCTTTGAGGAGCTAGCCTGCCTGAGCCATACGGCCCGGCATGATCCGGCCAGGGGCACAATTGTTTTTTCCAGCTAGATGGAGACTGATATTGCAGGCTGATATATATGAGTGACATCAGCCCAACCTCCATGCAGCACTAGCGCAGCGCTGCCGCCCGCATGTGGCTGCGCCTGGTGGCCGCAGCGCTGCTGCTGCGCGCCGCTGGAGGGGGTGCAGTATGGCCGCAGCCGCTGACCGTGGTGCGCTGATGCCCGCTGATGCCGGGATTGGGAGCTTCTGACAACAGCCTGTCCCACGCGCTGCCGAGTGCGCGTGCAGACGAGCGGCGAGCGCGTGCTCCACCTGGACACGGCGCGCTTCCACTTCAAGGCCGTGGGCTACGAGAGCGAGCTGCTCACCGAGGCGTTCGCCAGGTGCGGACGCGGCTGCCGCTCCGCACGCCCGGCCGCCCCCGCGCGCATGCGCCTGCATTAGGCTGTGCGCGAGCGAAGTGATTGATGCCTCGACAAGCATGGCCCGATGTCCCAATGCCTCCGCCTGGCGCCACGTGCGGCGTGGCCGCCGCTTTGCGCTGTCCGGCGGCCCCTGCGCGCATCCGCTTGTGGCGGGCCTTGCACAAGCGCACTGATGGATGCCTGACTAAGCATGGTTTGATGTCCCAATGCCTACGCGCGCCGCCAGGTATGAGGACCTGCTGTTCGACACGCCGAGCTACCTGCCGCCGGAGGAGGCAGCGGCCGCCGCGGCGAGCTGCCCCGGCGCGCCCGGCGCCGAGCTGGCCCACGGCAAGCGCGGGCGCATCAAGCGGCTGCGCGTCTACGTCGGCTCGTACGACCAGAGCTTGAACCTGCAGACGGACGAGTCGTACGCGCTGGCGGTCGCGGCGCCCACGTCGACGCTGCAGGCGCGCGCCTTGCCGGCGCCCGCGCCAGAGGCGGCGCGCCCCGCGCGCCGGGCCGCCCGCCCCGCCTCGTCGCTTCGTTTCACGCCCATGGCAGCCCACCGCGGCGCGCGCGGCAGGCGACCACCGTGTACGGCGCGCTGCGCGGCCTGGAGACCTTCTCGCAGCTGGTGGACCGTGTGGCATGCCCGCCGCGCCGCGCGGAGAGCAAGCGGCTGCCCAGCGCGCCCGCACCGGCAGCATCAGACCATACCGCCGCCCCCGGCGCCCGCATCGAGGCCCCCGGGGCTGCCGCGAGCTTGGAAGCGGCGGCCCCGTCGCCCGCCGGAGCGCCCGGGGCGGCGGCGGTGGGGGGTGCGGCAGCGCATGGGAAGGACGCGGGGCGGGCGGGTGCCCTGGGCGCGCGTGGCGGCGGCCGCCTGCAGCTGCCGGCCGCCCTCGCGCGGCGCCGGCTGGCTGCGGCCGGCAGGTCAGGGGCGGCGAGGGAAGGGGGGCAAGCGCGGGCGGATGCAGGCGCGCCCGGCGCGCACACCAGCGTCTGCCGTGCCTGTCTTTGCGCGTGGTTGTGCCTTCTGCAGGCGCGTTGAGCGCAGGGACGCCGCGCAGGCAGCCGCAGGGCGGCTGGGGGGCCCCGGGCAGACAGCGCGCCCGCGGGTGCGGGCGCGCCGGGCGCCGCCGAGGGCGGCCTCGGGGCGCGGCGGCCAGTAGAGGCTGAGCAGGGGGTGCGCCCGGCCCACCCTCCTGCACGCACCGGAGCCGAGCCAGGGGTGCACCGGTGGGTGCAGGGCGGCGCCGCTTTGTACATCGTGTTCCCTGTGCATGCAGGCGGGCGCTCCCTAGCACGAGAAATGCGAGAGCGCATGCCCTGCCGTGCCATCCCCGCACGCTGTGTGCACAGTCTGTCCCATGCCAGCGCACCGCGGCGCAGGAGCTGCAAAAGCACAGGAAGCACCGGAAGCACCGAAAGCGGAGGCACAAGAAGAAGCGGCGGCGGCGGCTGGACGACGCGCTCCTGGTGCGCGCGGCGTCCATCTGGGACGCGCCGCGCTTTGCGCACCGCGGCCTGCTGCTGGACACCGCGCGGCACTTCCTGCCGGTCTCGGCGCTGCAGGTGCGGGCGGCGCCCGCCCGCGCGCGCACGCGCGCGCTGGCCGCGAGCTGACGCGCTCGCCTGGTGATGGGTTCCCTGTCTGACGGGCTCTTCAGGTGGCGTAAGCTTCTGATGTCGAGCGCCTCACACCCACACCTTGTATCCAATGTCCTTGTTTGCACAGGTGCTCGGTGGCGCCTGTCGCCATGTGCAGCTAACGGGGAGGTCACGGCATGCTGGCGCTTGCTGAGGCCCGCTTTCAAATCAGTGACACGGGGCGCTTGCGCGGGATGAACACGCTGGGACGCGCGCCTGCCCGTCGCGGGCGCCCAGCTCAGCGCGCCTAGCGCGTGGCGCAGCCGCGCAGGACACCCTGGATGCAATGGCCTGGGCCAAGCTCAACGTGCTTCACTGGCACCTGGTGGACGATCAGAGCTTCCCATACGTGAGCACTGCGCTGCCGCGGCTGGCGGCGAAAGGCGCGTTCTCGCCGGCGCACACGTACACGCCGGCAGACGTGCGTGCGGTGGTGGCCTACGCGCGCTCGCGCGGCATCCGCGTGGTGCCCGAGTTCGACACGCCCGGCGCGCTCCCTCCCGCGCCGCAGCCGCGCTGGCGCGCGGCTGCGGCGCCTCGTGTGCTGCCAAGAGCGCCCCTGCTGCGGCGCGGCCGGGCGCCGCGAAGCCCGCTGCGTTCAGGCGGGCCACGCGCGCGGCCCGCATGCGCGGCTGCTCGACGCCTGGGGCGCCCGCTCCTGGGCGAGGCCCACCTGAGCGGCCTTGGGGCGGCGCCAGGACACACGGCGTCCTGGGGCCGCGGGTACCCGGAGCTGCTGGCGGGCTGCTACGACGGCGGCGTGCGCGTCGGCGCCGGCCCGCTCGACCCCACGCGCAACGGCACATACGCCGTGCTCTGGCGCCTGCTGCGCGAGGCGGCGGGCGCATTCCCGGACGCGTACGTGCACCTGGGCGGCGACGAGGTCAACCTGACCTGCTGGGAGGCGCGCCGCGCGCCGGGCCGCGCCCGGCGCCCGCCGTGCCTGCTGCGCTGCGTCCCCGGGCGCGGCCGTTGTGCCTGGGCGGTGACGGGGCTGGCCCTGACCTGCTGGGGGGCGGGCGCCGCGCCGGGCGCCCAGCGGCGCATGCAAGCGCCGCGGCCGCCCGCAGCAGGCCTGCCTTTGCCTGCTATGCGGCGACCCAGCTGGGAGTGTGCAGAGCAGCTCCGCATCAGCGCTGCAGGCAGGGCATGATGGCAGTGCTTCTGCATGTGCATCGGGACCTGCAACGGACAGCACCGTGCAGCCTGTGGGGCAGCGCAGCTCGGCCCTGGAGTCGCCCCGAGCTGCGGCGAGCGCCCCTGCTCGCCCGTCCTGGCGCGTCAACCCATGCCGCGCGCCGCGCAGGGCAACCCGGACATCCGGCGCTGGATGGCCGAGAACGGGGTTGGGGACATACGCGCGCTGCTGGACATGTTCGAGGGCCGCGTGCTGGACCTGGCCGCGGCCGCGGGGCGTGCCTACATCGTCTGGCAGGCGCGCCCCCCCAAGCACCGAAGCAGCCCGGCGGGAAAGAGACTCTGTGCTGTGCTGCTGGTCGGGCGATGCAGTGCCACTTCTTTTGAAGGCTGCAGTGCTACAGTGCGGACCCGGCCGGCGCGCCTTGCCTCAATGCTCCACAGAGCCCTGTGTCACCGCACGGCTGTCTGCGCTCAACCTGGCCGCTTGCGCCACTCTGTTGGAGCGCCAGATCACACAGTCCACTTACCGCACCTGCTTGTCAAGCTCTGTCGCGGCGCGTGTCCTTGCGCGGTCGCACCGCCCCGGCGCTTCGCCTGCCAGCGAGCGCACCCCTGCTCCCTAACCCTCTACCCTCGCACAGGAGGTGCTGGACAGCGGCGTGCGCCTGCGCAACGACACCGTGGTGCAGGTCTGGAAGTGGTGGGAGGATCCACGGGCGGCTGGCGGCGCGACCGCGCCGGCGGCGGGCTGCAGCCTGTCGCGGGGCTGCCCGGGCGCGGCCGTCGCGGCGCGCCCGGGCGCCGAAGCCGGATGGGCGCCAGAGCTACGCCGCGTCACTGCGCGGGCGCGCCCCGCTCTCCGCCGTGCATGGATGGATTCAGCGGGCCATGGCGCGCTCAAACAAGTCGACCTGGCGCTTTGCCATGGGTGCCCGGGCTGTGGGAGCTTGCGCAGAGGGGCTTGGGAGTGCTGGAGCTGGCATGCGTGAGCCGACAGGACACCGGTGCACGCTGTGACTGGGGCAAGTGTCGCCGCCCTGCTGTCGCGCAGCTGGCAGCACGGATGTGCCTGCGTGCGCAGGGCTTCCGCGCGCTGCTCTCGTCGCCCTGGTACCTGAACCTGGGCAGCTATGCGGCGCCCGACTGGGAGGCCTACTACCAGGTCGACCCCCTGGGCTTTGGCGGCAGCCCGCAGCAGCAGCAGCTCGTCATCGGCGGCGAGGTGCGCTGCCCAGGCCCGATGCTGCCTTCCCTTCATCAGACCCGCTCCTGCGCACAGCTTGCACAAGTGACATGATTGAGAAAGCGGCTTGTGTGCTCACTAGCTGGGCACCTTCAAATCAGGCATGCATGGACATCGCAGGCGTGCATGTGGGGCGAGTTTGTGGATGCGACCAACATCATCTCGCAGACCTGGCCGCGCGCGAACGCCGTCGCCGAGCGCCTGTGGTCGAGCAAAGACACCAGGCGCGCGCTCAGCTCGTCGGCTTGCAGGCATCAGCGTGTCAAGCGCGCCAGGCACCTGGCCGTGTGCCAGATAATATGTGCTGCCAAGGTCAGCGGGAGGCGCCGTGCACCAAGGCGCATATGATCAAGGCGGTGGTGCCGGCTGAGCCTCGCGTGGGTGCAGGGACGTGGCGGCAGCGCGGCCGCGGTATGCAGAGCACCGCTGCCGCATGCTGGCGCGGGGGCTCGCCGCGCGCCCGGACGCAGGGCCTGGCTTCTGCGCGCAGGACCTAGACTTTTAAGTGTACTTCCAGGGTTCTGGTCTAGTCGGAACAGCTGATCAAATGCTGTAGGAGCCTGTCAACTGCAGGTGGCAGCAGCTGCTGCAAACGGCAGCAAGACAGCATGATGTGAAGCATGGACTCTGTGCTGTGCTAATCATGCAGATCATAGTAATTTCTGCATTTAAATTGCCTCGGGCAAGCACCGTCACGGCGCACAAACACGAGGAAACCAGGCAGTCTCTTTCACAGTGGCTGAGTCGTCAGGCTGCCACACTGCTGTCGCGTGTCACTATCTCCGCGTGCTCTTGGAAAGGTGGTAAGCCCTCCGTGGTAAGCCATCTGCTGCAGCAAAGATCAGTATTCACACTCGCATCAGGGCCAAGCTCGAGCACAGCTTGTGCTGTGCTATGTGAGATAGCATGGAGGCAACAGGGCTTCCCTGGTGCTGACATCAGTGCAGCAGAGTCACTGTCTCGGTTGAGCGCCAGCGGCACGCCCTGCTGCGCGCTGGGCCGCCCGCGGGATGGACGCCAGCAAGCGGCCCTGGCAGGGCGCCGGGGGCGGCCCGCCTGCAAAGCGTGGCGGGCCGGCCGGGGGCGGCAGCGGCAGCGGCGCGGTGGACGACGAGCTCGCTGAGCAGGCCGCGTTCGGCGCGGAGCCCGACGACGTGGACGAGGATGAGGACACGCGGCTGCAGACGGCGGACATCGACGTGGACCTGGGCGAAGCGGGGCGGAACTGGGAGCGCCCGCCGCCGCCGCCGCTGGACCCCCGCGCCGCCAGCGTCAGTGCGTCACCGTGCCGAGAACGTTGTGTTATTGGCTGCTGCGGGCGTGAGGGCTGTCTTGAAAAGATGCTCGCCACGCCATCTTGCAAGCGTGCCATCTTGCTAAGTTCTTTTGCGCAAGAAGCAGCAGTGCAGGTGTCCTTGGCGGAGACGCACGGTGTGCCTGCCTTACTGACAAGCCACAGCAGCGTGACCCGTGATGTGCTGCGGCGCTGCTGCCCTTGCACGCTGAGCACAGAGCCCTGACAGGCACGCGCTGCCGCGCAGCGGCGCGCGGCGGAGGCTGCCAGGGAGGCCTCGCAGCACGGTAGTCTCGCTGGCCGGCCTGGCTGGTCTAATCACACGCTGACGGGCGCGCGCCGGCGGCGCAGCGTTCCAGCAGCTGGAGGTGGACTACTTCATCGGGCCGCCCAGCGTGCACTCGCAGCAGGTGCACCGGACCGACCTGTACGAGGTGCCCATCCTGCGCATGTACGGCGTGACCGAGGCCGGTGCGCGCCGCCGCCGCCCTGCCCCGGCTCGCCTGGGCGCGCTCCCGCTGCCGAGGGTTCCGATGCGGGCGCGCCTACGCCCTGCCGCTTGGTTGGAGCGGAGGCTGGTGTGGTGCTGGCGCCGATGCTGACGACGGTGCTGGCGCGCCGCCAGGCAACAGCGTGTGTGCATTCATCCACGGCTTCGAGCCCTACTTCTACATCGAGGCGCCCATGGGCTTTGGCCCGGACGATGTGGAGTCGCTCTGCCGCGAGCTCAACGTGCGGCTCCAACCTCCAACCAGTATTTCTCTTTGTTCTGCTATGACTCGTAGTAGTACCTTCTGATCCCTGGCATGAGCGGCTGGCCGTGGTCACGACAGCCGTGCACAGCCCACGTGTCTGCAATGCTTTGGGCATGCACAGCAAGCGCCCACGCAGCGCGGCTGGCGCAAAGCGGGCAGCTCGCCAGGCCAGCGCAGGCACTCCTGCGGCCGGCCTAACAGCGTGCCGCGCGCGCGGCGCAGGGCAAGCTGGCGGCGCGGAATTCGCGCGGCGGCCGTCAGAGCCGCTACTGCCTGCGCATCGAGCTGGTGCAGCGGCAAACGGTCATGCACTACCAGGCCGCGCGCTCGCGCTTGTTCCTGCGCATCGTGGTGGCCACGCCCAACCTGGTGGCGCAGGCGCGCGGTGCGGCCCCGGGCCGCCGGCGCCGCGGCCCTGCCACGCTGCTGCGCTCACTCTGACTTGCCAGCAGTTTGAAGACAATGGCGGCGCGCCCAAGCCCCGCCTACACAACGCTGGGACCGCGCTGCTGTGCCCCTGTCCGGTTAGCCAGCGGACAGGAAACCGAGCGGTTCGCTGCCTGGCATCTCTTGCGGATTTCTCACGCTCGCCTCAGCAGCTGCGGCTGATGGCAGCACTCAGTGCCTGCATCCATCAGAAGCGGTACTCTGGATACGCTGACTACTGGAAAGTCGTTCTGTGAAGCACGCTTTGGAGAGGCCGCTCAGTGTGCCCGCTCCGTAACATGACATATATTATTAAATATGCGCCGTATCACGGAGCGCGGGGCGCCGCGCGCAGGCATCCTGGAGTCGGGCATCTACGTGGACGCGCTGAACTGCACCAAAGCCTTCCTGACGTACGAGTCGCATGTGGTGTTCGCGCTGCGCTTCATGATCGACACCAGCATCGTCGGCGGGAACTGGGTCGAGCTGCCGGCCGGGCGCTTCTGCCTCGTGCCGGACGCCGACCCGCAGCGGCTCACGCACTGCCAGCTGGAGGCGCACGTGCACTACAGCAGCCTGGTCAGCCACGAGCCTGAGGGCGCGCGCCCGCCCCGCGCGCGCGCGCCTGCCTGCATGCCGGCTGGCCCGCTCGTGTACATGTGTGGACACAGGCGGGCTGCTGTTTCGTGTGCTGTGGCCGCCACGGCAGCCGCCAGCGATACCTCGACCCTGTGTATGCCAGTGCACCGCACTGAAAGAAGCTGACCTGGTGCCGCGCTCAGCAGACAGAGCGCCATGCTGTGGCCGCAGGGTCGCCGTACTGGGTCAAGGCCCGCACAGGGCTTGCATTGCCGCCGCTGAACCCCAGAGCTATGGCGTGCGACACCGCTCTCAACGACGCCGTGCATGCGCTGCTGTTGCTCAGCGGGCCGCAATGGCGGCAGGGAGGTGGCAGGGCCTGGCGCCCTTCCGCATCCTCAGCGTCGACATCGAGTGCGCCGGCCGCAAGGCGCGCCTACCTAGCGGGGCTAGGGCTGGGCCTTGCAGTGCATGCCGCGCGGTGTCGCCGCCGTGCAGGGCTGATCACGGCTCGTGCTGCCCAGCCGTCTCTGCGATCTCAATCGCGCAGCGGCCAGGAAGGAAGGAAAGGCTCTGAGTGCGCGCGCCCTTCGGCGCACCCAGCCGTGTCAGGCGGCCATGTTGAGGCGCCCAGAATGAAGAAGACCCAGGGCGGACGGGTTTGAGGCGCGCGCCGCCCGCGCGCCGGCAGGGCTGCTTCCCGGAGGCGGAGAAGGACCCGGTGATCCAGATCGCGAGCATGGTCACCGAGCACGGCAGCGACCGCCCGCTCGTGCGCAACGTGATGACGCTCGGCTCCTGCGCGCCCATCGTCGGCTCCGAGGTCATGTCCTTCGCCACCGAGGAGGAGCTGCTGAAGGCGCGCCGCGGCGGGCTGCCACGCCCGGATGCGCTCTGCTGCCTGCGACGCGGCCTCCGCATGCAGCCTGCCGCCTGCCTCATGCCAGCTTCAAAAGAAGCGTCTGGTCATCTACCTTCGCTAGGAGGATTTCAAGGCCTGCAGCTGACCCACAAGCTTGTCTTTAAACAAGTTTACATTGCTAGAAGACCACAGACGTTTTGCAGCAGCTCCCGCAGCTGCATCCCCGGCATGAGTGCCACGCTGCCGCGGAGCGAGGTGCGGGCTGCGCCTAAAGTGGCGCCGGCGGCCGCGCGGCAGCGCTGGCGCGACCTTCTGGTGGAGACCGACGCGGACGTGGTCATCGGCTACAACATCTGCAACTTCGACCTGCCCTACCTCATCAAGCGCGCCGAGACGCTCAAGGTGTCCAGCTTCCCTTTCTGGGGCCGCATCCGCAAGAGGCGCGCGCCCGCCCCCGCCCCAGCTTCCGCTTGCGGCCTGCCAGGCGGCGCGCAAATGGCTCATTGCAGGGCTGCTAGGGCTGTTGCACAGCCAACAGCGCAGGTATACGGATGATTGGCGCAGTGCTTGCAGATATGTGCAGCGCCGTAGTCGGCCCTGCATGTGTCAGCTTGGTGACGATGGGTCCTGCGCTTTTGCTCGCTGCTCAGGGACCTGGGGCCTCCCGCGCCTGTGTAGCTACACTGAGGGACCTTCAACGCAGCCCTGCATGCGACCGTGCTTTCTTAGCTCGGGGACACCCAAGCAGAGCATGCTGCCAGCGCGCTGACACCGGCCGGCGCCGGGGGCGGCGCAGCAAGCTGCGCGTGCGCGACACGCAGTTCAGCAGCAAGGCGTACGGCACGCACGACTGGAAGGAGGTCTCCATCGACGGCCGCGTGCAGCTCGACCTCATGATGGCCATCCAGCGCGACCACAAGCTGTCCAGGCGCGGCAGCCGAGCCCGGGCCACCACAGCCCAAGCATGCTGGCGGGGCCCTTTGTGGCTGCGCCCGCGCGGCGGCAAGGCGTTGCAGGGCGTCAGGTGCCGCTAGGCTCGGTACGTGCAGGCCCCAGGCACACTTCGTGCGCAGCACACTACGATGCAGGTCTGTCGCCGCACGTTCGAGCGCGCGACGTGCCGCCCCGCTGGCCGCGCCGCGCCTGCCTGCATCAGGCTGTGCGGATGCGGGGCCTTGGACTGATGCCGGCCCGGCGCGCGCCCGCGCAGCTACTCGCTGAACTCGGTGTCGGCGCACTTCCTGGGCGAGCAGAAGGAGGACGTGCACCACTCCATCATCGCGGACCTGCAGGCCGGCAACGCCGAGACGCGCCGCCGCCTGGCCGTCTACTGCCTGAAGGCGCGCCTGCGCCGCGCGCCCCGCGGCCCCGCCGGCCGCCGCCGCCGGCTGTTCTGGGCTACTCCGGGCCGCTCGGCTGAGCGCCTCCACGAAAGAGCGCGTGAGCGCCTCGGCGCTGCGGGCGCTCCTGCCGGCTGCCATGCGGGGCGCCGGCGTCGCGTGCGCACACCAACAGGCGGGGGCGCATGTGACCCTAATCCTAACCCCTTGCTATACACGGCAGTCACACGCGCGGCCGGGCGGCAGGACGCGTACCTGCCGCAGCGCCTGGTGGACAAGCTGATGTACATGTACAACTATGTGGAGATGGCGCGCGTGACGGGCGTGCCCATGTCCTTCCTGCTCACGCGCGGGCAGTCCATCAAAGTGTTCTCGCAGCTGCTGCGCAAGGCGCGCCAGCGCGGCCTGGTCGTGCCCAACATCAAGGCGCGCCGCCCCGCGGCCCCGCTGCCGCTGCACCGCGCATGTGCGGCCCCTTCCTGACACTGCGGGGTGTGTGTGCTGGCACCGCAGCGGCAGGCCCATCCGCACGCCCGGTCGCCGCTGCGCGCTGGCGGCGCCGCCGCGCCGCTCCCTGCAGGTCAGGCGCCGCAAGTGTGCGCCAGGAGGGTGTTGCGCGGGCGCAGGTGAGCGGCGGGAACCCGGCGGACGGCGTCGCCTACGAGGGCGCCACCGTGCTGGACGCAAAGCAGGCGCGCACCCGGTCGCAGCGCAGCCGGCCGCCAGCCCGCATGCCGCACCCCTCCCTGTCTGCGTGCGGCACGATGTGGCTCGCCATGCGCCGGGCGCCGTCGCGGGCGCGCAATCTGCGCGCGCGCGCGCACGCGCCCACATTGCTTGTGACGTGGCCGGAACGGCGCATGCTCTCTGTCCGCATGGCAGGCGTGGAATGCCAGGCTCGGTGCGCGAGCCGCCCGGCCGGTCGGAGGGCGAGCCTGCACGCCCGGCCAGCCGCAGGTCTTCTACATGAAGCCCGTGGCGACGCTGGACTTTGCCAGCCTGTACACGTCCATCATGTTGGCGCCTGACCACAACCCTACCCCTAACCCTAACCTACCATGCTTCCAACCGCAGGGCTTTTACAAGACGCCCGTGGCAACGCTGGACTTTGCCAGCCTGTACCCGTCCATCATGATGGCGCACAACCTGTGCTACACCACGCTGCTGCCCAAGGACCGGTGCGCGGCTGCACACCCACACCTCCCGCGGGCTGCGGGCGGGCGATCAACAATACAGGCGGCACAGTCCAGGATGGTCAGGCCCAGCTGAGCTGGGCCCTGATCCCCATCAACCTGCCCGGCTGCAAACGCTGACCGAGGCGCACTGGCACGCCCCGCCTGCTCTGTTGAGCGATGTCGGGCAACCGGTAGAGTAGCAAGCAACTCCTGTGAAACATGTGTATATCTTCTGCAAATCTGTACATATACGTACTCTACAGAAGCACCTGTTCAGGCTTCGGGCGCGTGTTTGCCAGGCGGAGGGCATGCAGAGCTCCTGGCAGCGGACAGGGCGGCAGGCGCGCTTCGACGGGCGCCGGGCGCGTGCGGCCGCACAGGCTGGGCGAGGTGCCGCCGGAGGACCTGCTGCGCTCGCCGTGCGGCGACACGTTCGTGCGCGCGCGGCGCGCCAAGGGCATCCTGCCGGAGGTGCTGGAGGAGCTGCTGGCCGCGCGCAAGCGCGCCAAGGCCGACCTCAAGGCCGCCACCGACCCGTTTCGGAAGGCCGTGCTCGACGGCCGCCAGCTTGCGCTCAAGGCGCGCGCGCGCCGCGCGCTGCGCCTGCCCGGCTGCCCCGGGGGATGCGCGCTGCCGCCCTGCCGCCCGCTGGGCCCTGCCCTGCGCCCGCGGCCGGCCTGGCGCCACAGCGTGTTTGCCAGTGTGTGAGAGAGGAAGAGAGAGAAGGAAGGGGTGCTTGCGCGTGTGTGATCGTTGCAGCAGGGTACCGCTGCGCCCTGGTTCACACGCGAGGGGCGCGGCCGCCGGCCAGGTGAGCGCGAACAGCGTGTACGGCTTCACGGGCGCGGTCATCGGCAAGATGCCCTGCCTGGAGATCTCGTCGTCCACCACCGCGTACGGCCGCGAGATGATCGAGCACACCAAGTGCGGCGCCGCGCCCCCTGTCACGCGCGCGCCGGCGCTGCCTCCTCCCCACGGCCTGCCGCAGACGCGCAGCCGCCGTGGGCCACGCAGTCTGGTTCGGGGCGCGGCCTTGAATGACGCCAGGGTGCGGATGCAAGAAGGCCCTGCAGCGACCCTCCGGCGCTCCGTCACCCCGCCCCGTCGCGCGCCCAGGAAGATGGTGACGGCCAAGTACACGCGCGCGAACGGCTACGAGGCGGACTGCGACGTCATCTACGGCGACACCGACTCCGTCATGGTCCACTTCCAGGCGCGCGCGCGCGCATGGCCCCTGGCTGGGATTGGAGCGGCGCATGATGGTGTATACGAAGGAACGGCGAGCTGGACATCAGTGCCCGCAACTCTCTGTCTTTGAGCTGTTCGTTTGAGGTCACATGTTGAGACTCCTGTTGACGGCACCCCCTGATACTAGCCACATCTCGCAGAAGTTGGGCCTCCTGTACAACTCTTGTGCACCTATCTGCACTGCGCACTAGTGCCAAGCCCAAGGGTGTCCCTCCCGTGCGCGAGGGGGGCCTGTTGTGCTCTGCCAGGTGCCAAGCACCGCGCGCGCGATGGAGCTGGGCAAAGAGGCGGCCGAGTATGTGTCCAAGACCTTTGTCAAGCCCATCAGGCTGGAGTTTGAGAAGGCGCGCACGCGCCCGCCTCTCTGCCCCTCCCTGGCATGCAGCTCCGGCTGTTGGTGCAAGCGGCCGGTACATGTCGCCAATATGAGGCGATGTTTAAAGAACATGCCACCGCCTCACACAGTGTGAGGCAGGCGCGTGATTGAATGCGTCCCGGCGTGCCATGCTCTGCCTGAGTGCAGCAAAGGGATGCGCCATGAGCAGACTGGATGCCAGCGTGCCAACGTCTGACACGATGCTGTAAAATGATTGAGCCCTGTCAGAGCTGCCCTGCTGCCGTCTGCACCGCGCATTCTGGTGCTGAGGGCGCGCCGCGGCGCGCCAGGTCTACAACCCGTACCTGCTCATCAACAAGAAGCGCTACGCGGGCCTGCTGTGGACCTCGCCAGACAAGTGGGACAAGATGGACGCCAAGGCGCGCGCGCGCCCCCTGGCGCCCTGCGCAGCCCGTACAGCATCAAGTCCTTGACAGCGCCGCATGGCTCCACGCACACGCCCGGCGCGCCGGCCGGCGCCGCCGGCGCGACGCCGCAGTGCCAGCGCGCGCCCCGCACCGCGCAGGGCATCGAGATTGTGCGGCGCGACAACTGCGCACTGGTGCGCAACGTGATCACGACCTGCCTGGAGATGATCCTGATCGCGCGCGACGAGGAGGGCGCCAAGGCGTACGTGCGCGCCACCATCGCCGACCTGCTCATGAACCGCCTGGACCTCTCCCTGCTCGTCATCACCAAGGCGCGCAGCCAACTGACTACTCCTGTGTGGGAGTGTTTGGAGTTATAACCACGCTGGGCTCATAGGTCCAGGCATGCGTCACGCGTATGGAGACCTGACGGCGGCGGCGCTGCAGCGCAGCCGTCGCACGAGCTCTGCATCAGCCGGCCAGGGGCACACCACGCCATCAGGGACGGACACCGGAAGGGGCCTTATACGTGTGCGGCCGGTTCGTGTACACGCGCGTGCGGCGCCGCGCGGCGCTGCAGCGGACCACGGAGGGGGCCTGGCGGCCGTGCAGCCGCTGTTTTGCTGCCCCGCGCGCCTGAGGCTTAAGCGGCTGCGTGTGGTGGGGGGCGGCCAGGGCCTGACGCAGGCGGCCGACTCATACGACAACAAGGCCGCGCACGTGGAGCTGGCCAAGAAGATGATGAAGCGCGACGCGGCGACCGCGCCCACCATGGGCGACCGCGTTGCGTTCGTCATCGTCAAGGCGCGCCACCGCGTGGGCGCCGCAGGGCGCGCGCTGCGGCCTGGCCCCATCACGGCATGACGTTCACATGCGACGGTGCTGATGCGGGGGGAAAGTTGCCACGCGGCGCATGTGCACAAGCTGCAGGGTCCCAGATAGTGGGCCGGCGCGCCGTCCATCGAGCGCACGGCGGCTGCCCTTCACACTCCTTCACACGCTGCGGCGCGCGCCGCGTCGCCTGTCGTGCGGGCGGGGCGGCGGCCCGGAAGCGGGGCGACCTGAGAGCGGGGCGGCGCGCGCGCGCAGGGCGCCAAGGGCGCCAAGAGCTTTGAGAAGGCGGAGGACCCGATCCACGCGCTGGAGCACGGCCTGCCCATCGACTGCCAGCACTACCTGGACCACTTCCTGGAGAAGCCGCTGAGCCGCCTGTTCGGGCCCATCATGAAGAACCCCAAGGAGCTCATGTCGGGCGCGGCGCCCGCTCTCCGCGCCCTGCCCTCTGCCTGGAGCAGCCCGGGGAGCCCGCGTCAGTGAGCGGTGCTCATGAGCGCATTGGCGACATGTTTATGACTGCGTATAATGCACTAAAGCCTTGATGCTGTCTGGCACTGGCTCCCCTAAGTGCAAGCTTGAACATTTCAAGCAGCCGCCGAGCATGGGCAGGGCATTGTAGCATTTTAGCATTGTAGCATTGTGGTTGTGAGCGCGCACCACCCAGCGCGCGCGCGCGCGCGCGCAGGCGACCACACGCGCGCCATCAAGAACGCCAAGCTGACCACCATGGCGGGCGGCATCATGAGCTTCGCCAAGGTCCGGCCGACCTGCCTGGCCTGCAAGGTGCCGCTCAAGGGCCCGGCCGCCGACCTCTGCGAGCACTGCCGGCCCAAGGCGCGCGCCCCTCCGGGACTGCGGCAACGCGGCTCTTGGCCTGCCTGGCCTGCCTTGCAGACCCCGCTCGCCACAAAAAAATGTGTCCGCCGTCAACCAACACATGCCAAGATCAGGTCCAGGCAAGGTCTGAGCACCCATGCATGCTCACAGCCACCTGACGACGTGCATGCCGGTGAACTCCTGGGCATCGGAATGCATCCTTGTTCACACGATGTCTGCAAACACAGTCGCCGCACTTGCCAAGCGGGTGTGCACCATGCGCGCCCGTAGGACCGCGCCGCGCCGCCGCGTCTTTTGCCAACAGCAGGGGCCAGCAAGCGCGCGCGCGCGCGCGCAGGAGGCGGAGATGTATGCGCGCTCGCTGGGCACGGTGAACGAGCTGGAGGCCGCGTTCGGCGCGCTCTGGACGCAGTGCCAGCGCTGCCAGGGCAGCCTGCACCAGGCGCGCCCCCTTGCGCGGCTGCATTGCAGCGCGTCTGTGCAGTGATCCGGTGCCGGCTCTTCCTCGCGCGGTGCGGACATGCTGTCAGCTTTCCTGGGGCACTCCGACCACATGCGGCCCGCCCCCCCCCTCTCCCCTGTGCAGGCAGCACATCGGGAGCCACGCTGTGCATGCACTTGTGACTTTGAACCAATGTGAGACCAGGTTGTGTGGTGTTGCATGTGGGGAACATGCTCGAAGGGTTATGATGGAAGGAAAGGCGCAGTGTGTGATGCAGGATGTGCTGTGCACCAGCCGCGACTGCCCGATCTTCTACCGGCGCAAGAAGACGCAGAAGGACCTGGCGGAGGCGCATGCGGTGCTGGCGCGCTTCCCGGACTGGTGACCCTGGTTTTTGAGAAGGGGAGGGGAAGGGGTTGCAGGATGTGCACGTAGGCCGCGCAGGGCGCATGACTGGGTTGTTGAGGGTGTGTTTTGCTAGCTTGTGCTCAAACTCCATGGAATGCGGTGTGTCAAAGCTCCTTAGCCGAGTGTGTTTCTGATGAACCAATGGAGAACCAAGAAGCTTGGAAACCACTGCACCTGTCTGCAGAACATGTAGCGTGGCGTGGCCCCTGTCTGTGTTCACTGCTTTGCGTTCTGTGCTTTCAGGTTGTTCAGACTAAGTGTGATCCGCGCTGGCAGCACGCACTTACAAGACTGAGGATTTTCAATGGCGTGTAACCAGATGTAGTGCCTGGTCACTGAAATAAGCTCTCTGCCATCAATGAAGCACCAAGAATGTCAAGCGGGCTCGATGTTTGTAATGCATTGGATAAATGGCATGCAGGGTCTTTACTGGGGCTACCCGATGCAGCTCGACCTGATATGAATCCGTAGAACTCTTCAGCGATGGTCCATTGTGAAAGGCAAGCAGTCAAGTAATGCACACTGGCGGGTGTGAACACTGTATGCCCTAGGAGGCTGATGCGTACGCTGTTCGCTCTCTGCCGCTAAGATGCGCTTTCAACGGCGGGCCTGCGCACTGCAATCGTATGGCTAGCGGGCGCCCTGCCGCACGGCGGAGTGCCGATATGCCAGAGGTCGACGCCAGTCGATATGAGCGCTTGGAGTGCATTGGCCGGGGCTCCTTTGGCGACGTCTACCGCGGGTGAGCTCCTGCACGTCGCACTGGGTGAAGCGTGGCAGAACGTGTGACTAAGCTGAGGTGTCTGTGTCAGGCTGGATCGGGAGACCGGCACGCACGTCGCTATCAAAGTGATCGACTTGGAGGATGTGTAAGGCCCCCCTTCCTCTTGTGCGGCTTTGCTAGCAGTCGTAACGTCTCTGAGCCTTCCATCAGCACTGACACGCGCAACGGGGGCTTCCAGGGAGGACGACATCAACGATATACACCGGGTATGCGCGCGGCTGGTCACTGGGGCCAACTCGCCCCCCACACGCTATGAGCGGCACTCAAGCAAGGTGCCGGCGCAGGAGGTGGCGGTGCTGGCGCGGTGCCGGGCACCCAACATCACAGAGTACTATGCGTCCGTGCTGCAGCCCGGCACCACGCAGCTGCTGATCGTGATGGAGCTGATGGCTGCGTCAGCGGCAGACTTGGTGCGCACGCCGTGCTTGCAAGTTCTGAGTGTTGCCCAACTGTGCAAGCGCTACCAGCTGCGGCTGGGCCTGAGCCAAAAGTGCTTGTGTATGGGTACGCGGGGTCTGTAGCCACTGGGTGCTCAAGCTGGGGCGTTGCGTGACGGTAGAGCAATAGCCTGTCGCGGTTGTGGCACAGGCACAAGTCACCAGGTGACGCTGCACAACCAGGGCGCACGTCTTACGACTGTCGCAGTGCCGTGCGCCTTGGCAGACAAGTCACCTCACAGGGCAGAGTCCTGCCGGGGAGCGCCGCCGTCGCTGCTCCTCACGTTGTGAGGCGATACCCGTGCGGCCGCGCAGCTGGACGCCGGCCCGCTGGAGGAGCGCACGGCGGCGGCCGTGCTGGCCGGCGTGCTGCGCGCGCTCGCGTACCTGCACGGCCAGCAGCGCGTGCACCGCGACGTCAAGGCCGCCAACGTGCTGCTGGGCGGCGCCGGCGAGGTCAAGCTCAGCGACTTTGGCGTGTCGGGGCAGCTGACCGGCACGCTCGGCTTCCGGCGGCGCACGTTCGTGGGCACGCCCTACTGGATGGCGCCCGAGGTCATCGAGTCCTCGGACCAGGGCTACACGGAGACCGCGGACATCTGGAGCCTGGGCATCACGGCGTTCGAGGCGCGCCGCGGCCCTGCCCCGCCGGCAGTGGTGCGGGAGCGGGCATGCTCCGCCTCGGCTGTGACGGCCGGCTGGGAGCTGCGTGGAGGCGCGCACATCAAGTTGCGGCTGGAAGAGCATCGCCTGCTCCTCCAGCCATAGATGTAACACACTTGCCGAGCTTCGGGCCTCTGCATGCGCTGTCAACAGAGGCAGGGGCTGCTGCGCACAGCGCCGCCAGGGACCTGACTCACGGTGCGGGCGGTGCGCAGCTGGCGACGGGCGCGCCGCCGCATGCGGACCTGCACCCCATGCGCGTGCTGTTCCTGATCCCCAAGAACCCGCCGCCCAAGCTGGAGGGCCCCTTCAGCGCCGCGTTCCGCGACTTTGTGCGCGTGTGCCTGCAAAAGGCGCGCGCCCGGCCGCGCCCGCGCCCGGCGCCTTGTCGCCGCACTGCAGCAGCACTGCGTGCCAGTGCGCTTGAGAGCACGCATGAGCCATGTCGGGGCTTGCGCGCGCTGCTGGCAACGCCGACCAAACTGCGTTGCTGTGGCAAGGGATGTGAATCGATGATAGCGCCAGAGCCCAGATATAGCTCATCCTGCAGACCCTTCTGCGCGCCTGAGCAGGCTGGTCAGGTGCATGCATGGCCGTGCAGGACCCGGAGCGGCGGCCCAGCTCCGCGGACTTGCTGCGTCACGAGTTTGTGGCGCGCGTGGCGGCCGCGCCGCCGCCCGCCCTGCTCGAGCGCCTGGCCGAGCACGCCGCCACCGCGCGGCCAGTCATTTCCGCCGGGCTGCCGCCCGACGCGGCCGCGCCCGCGCCCAGCTGGGACTTCACGGCCGGCGGCAACCGCGGCGGCACGCTCGTCGGCGCGCGCCCGCTGCGGCCGCGCCCGGTGGCCGGCAGCCTGCGCAGCCACGCGCTGGCGGGCACGCTGGCGGGCACGCTGCGCGCCGACGGCGCCAGCGAGGCCGGCACGCTGCGCGGCGCCTTCGAACCGGCCGGCACGCTGCGCGGCGTGGGCGAGGCGGGCGCGCGGAAGAGCCGGACCGCGCTGGGCACGCTGCATGGCGCCGGGCCAACGGGGGCGGACGGCGGCGGCGCGGGTGCGGGGACGCTGCTCGGGCGGCCCGCGCCGCCCAGCGGCAGCGCGGCGCCCGCGGATGAGGCGGCGGCGAGCGCTGACGCGACCGGCGAGGGGCCCGGCAGCCGCGGCGCTGCCATGCAGGGCACAGGCACGCTGCGCGGCGGTGGCCCGGAGCGCGAGGCGAGCGGCAGCGTCAGCGCGCCCGCCGTGGCCAGAGGAGCGTGGCAGCACTTGGTGCGGACCTCGGCGCGTGCACCACACAGCTTTGGCGCGTGCTGTACACCTATTCCGGACATGTTGCGAGGTCACTGGCGCGCGGCTGCAATGCGGCGCCCAGACCAGTGCCGGTGCAATGCGGCCCGCGGCATGTTTTGGCAAGTGTTCAGCAGGGCGTGCCGCCGGCCGTTTGCAGGCGAGGCTACAGGTGGTCTTAAACGCCGTGTCCGCATCTGCCGCAGCGCACCTGACAGCGCAGGCGCTGTGGTGAGCCTGGCGCGCCCGGGTTTGCCAGCTCTGCTGTGACGGAGGGCTGCATTGCTGCGAGCAGGCGGTCGACGCCATGGGGACTGTGCAAGGGACCATGCTGGCCGCGCCGGGGCCGGCCGGCGCGGGCCCGCCGCTGGCCAACGGCCACCGCGCGTCGCCGGCGGGCTCGCCCGCGCGCGACCCGCGGCAGCTGGCGCGGGCGGCCAGCCCGGGGCTGACGCAAGGCGCGCCGCAGCCCTGGCCCAGCCGCATGCAGCCGCCCTGCTCCTGCTGTGCCGCAGCAGGAGATGTGTTAAAGGCAAATGCAGTGGAGCCCATCCCCAATCCTGTCGGTGTTGCTCTCACAGGCCATGCCCCAGACAAGGTAGGCGCCGTTATCACTGCGAACTGAGGGAGGTGGGTCATCCGCATGCCAGCCCGGCTCCACCCTGCCTGACTGCCACCTGTGGTAGCATCGCTGCGCGCCTCTGCTGCCAGCACCGGGCGTCGATGCCCCAAGTGCAACAACCCGAGCCCACGGGGTGGCAGTTTAATTGCAAAACGATGACAGCGGAATGTGACAAGTGCGGCGAACAGCCGGCCTACGGCGAGTGCCCGGCGCACCTGCACCGCAAGCGCGCCACCGGGCTTGCGGCGCAGGTTCGCCGGGCACTCGCCGCAGGCCGGCTGTTCGCCGCACTTGTCACATTCCGCTGTCATCGTTTCGCAGTTTATCTGCCACCCCGTGGGCTCGGGGTTGTTGCACTTGGGGCATGCCTGCCGCAAGCAGCCTAAGAGCGCGACGCAGCCGGGGGAAAGCCCTGGCCTGACGCCCTGCAGCGCGGCGCAGAGGGTGTGAGCGCGCTGGCGGCGCGGCTGCAGGCGGCGCTGGGCGTGCCCGCCACGCGCCCGCCGGCCGGTCCGTCGGCCGCAGCGTCCCTTCGCGGCAGCCCCGCGCCCTCGCCCGCCAGCGCGCGCGGCGGCGCCGGCGCCGCCGCCACCATGCCCACCGCCGCTGCAGGCACTATGCGCGCCGCTCCCGCTGCTGCTGCGGGTCCCAATGCAGCGCGCGTCGGAGTCGAGGAGGTCGCGGCGGGCGCCCAGGCCAGGTGGGCCCGGCGAAGCCGCAACTACATGGTGAAACATCGTTCACGCAATGTACAAGTCCAAGACCTGCTCCCAACGCGCAAGAAGCAGAGCCTCAGCCGGGACCGTATCAGGCCCGGCCCTCGCCTGCTCGGCCTCCGTGTCAGTCGCGCGCACAGGGACAGCGGACTGAGGCAGTGAGGACAAGGCACGCGGTTTCACCGGACTGAGGCCCGGCTGCGAGCAGGGCGAGCAGCCACGGCGGCGTGGAGCCGCACGACGGCAGCCTGCGGGCGAGCATGCGCGCGCGGCCCGACGACGGCGGCGCGGCGGCGGGCGCGCGCGAGCCGCCAGGCCGGGCTGGCGCGCGCCTGAGCGCAGCGGCGACCCTGCCGGGGAAGCCGCCGCCGGCCGCGGGCGCGGGCGGCCAGGCGGCGGGCGTACAGGCGGCGCTGGTGGAGGTGCGCAGGCCTGTTGCAGGGTTCCTGGCGCATAGGGGAGAGGGGCGGCTGCGGTGTCGTCTGCGAATAGAGCGTTTCACAGCTCGGGAGATCACAACGCCGACGGCCACTGGATGTCCAGGTTTGTCGCGCACGCGCCAGGCGCTGCCTGCTGTCGTGATGGCCTGGGCCGGTGATGTGTGTGGCCCTGCAGGCGAGGTCGCCGCTGGCAGCCGCGGGGCGGCAGGGACGCGTGCCTGTTGCTTCTGCAGCCTGGGAGTGCTGCTGTGCCGACAAAACAGCCGTGGCCTGCACACTGCGCCAGATGCTGCGGCGCGTCAGCAGCGAGGAGGGCGCGCGCGCGGCGGCCGCGCTGGGCGACGCGCCGGCGGCGGGGCCCGCCGCGCGCGGCGGGGCGCCGCAGCTGGGCGCGCTGGGCAGCTTCCTGCTGGCCAGGCGCGCGCACGCAGCGGCACCGCGCTCGCCAGCAGCACCCCGTCCGCAGAGGGTCTGCTGGCAGCGTACCGAGCGCCGCGGGCAGAGCTTCTGGCCGGACGGGCGGGTCGCAGGCGGGTGCTCTGTTGCCAGAAAGAAAAGTGCACTGTCGCCAGCTCCCCGCGCTAGCGGCAGGCTTGTGGCTGGCGGCACAAACCAGCGCGCGTCCCCCAGGAGCCTGCAATGTGCGGGTGGCTGGGCACCGCAGGCAGTTCTTGTGTGTGTGTCCAGTGGACTGAAGTCGTTCGGGATGGCTGCGGCAGGTGGCAGGCGAGCGCGAGCAGCGACGGCGCAGAGCCCGACGCCTGGCGCGACTGCCTGCGGTAGGCCACAATGGCGTCGCTGGCTGCGGGCAACCGCCGCGCCGCCCAAATGAGCTGCCAGTGCGACTGCATGGTGCTCTCACCGCCGCACCCGGAAGCTCACGACCGAAGCGCCACGGGCACCCCACAGAGGTGCTTTTCATGCAGACACTCTGTGTCAGCTGCATCATGTCAGATCTGGGCGACTGAGGGCACAACATGCCGTCAGATAGAGAGGTGGAGAGTGTGCGCGTGCAAGGGCGCTGCCCTCCGGAACGTGACGAGGTGGAGTGTTGCACATTCCCATTTTGGAGGTGTGCGGCGCACGTGATGAACCGGCGTCTTTATACCAGCCTGCGGCGCACGTGATGAACCGGCGTCTTTATACCAGCCTGTGCGGTGCCACGTGCGTTGCAGTGTCCGCCCTTGCTGCACAGCCACGGTGTAACATGCGTGTCGCATAACCTCTCACAGCCAGACTGCGCGTGAGGGTGCTGCTAGGCCAAGTGTACCTCAGCTGCTTCCAGCGGCTCGGGCAGGGAAAGACAGGCAGAAATAGGCAGCAGTCCACTACATCTGGGGCAGCGGGCTGGCGGCCTGGGAGTCAAGCGCCTCCTTCAAGGGTATGTCCTGCGCGCCGGGTGCGCACACGCTGAGCTGAAAGCGCCCCAGGGGCAGGGCCTCAAGCGGAAGCTTGCAGCAGCGCCCAGGCCACCGCAGGACGTGCGAGGGGGCACCATGACGCTCTTCTGCGGCCGCGCGTACAAGCTGTAGACGGTCGCCTGGCGCTGCCACACCTTCAGCTCCGCCTTGGCCTGCGCCCAGAGCGCGTCTGCCGCGACGGGGTCCGCCTCGTCCACGTGTGCCCGAAAGTCTTGCCGCGCCTTCCGCTTCACATACCTGCTGGGGTCAGGCGTGTAGGTGGTCACCGGGGCAGGGACAAGGGAAGGCGAGTCAGGCTCGCTTCAAGCCCAGGCGCGCACTCTCTGATGTTGTAGTTGGGAAACCTTGCGCCTGCACGGGAGCACACGGGTCAGCTCCAACAGCCTTGCATAGACAGTAGACAGCAGGAGCGAGGCGGCGGGCAACGCGCCTTCCCTGAGAAAAGCGCGGAAGAGGCCCCTGACCTCGTGCGCGCTGGGCATTGCAGCGGAACGCCCCTTCTGGGCTGCTTGGCAGGAGCAGCGACTCTTCCAAGGCCAGGACAGGTATATATTACAGTGCACTTCCGCTGCACAGCAGCACTCAACAAGTGTGCAGACCAGATGCGCTAGAAAAGCTAGGCACAGAACGCTGATGAGCCCCTGCTTGATGCGCGTACAAACAGCGAGCTTCCCGCTCTTGGCCCTGGGCCCTAGACCTTTTTTCACACCCAAATATGAATTTGACATGAAGATAATGCCAGCCACTCGTGTGGCCGCCAAGGCCTCCCGGAGGCCTACATCAGAGCAGGTCTGCACGCGCGAGGAACGCCTCGAGCTCCGCATCGTCGTCGCCGTGCACCGCCGCGACCGCTACACGCCGCGGGCCAGCCAGGCGGCTGCGCGCCATGACCGGCTTGCCCGTCTTCTTGAACACGGGCGCGGCCGCGCGCTCCAGCGCGCGCCGCACGCGCGCCTCGTGCTCGCGCTTCTGCGCGGCCAGCTTGCCCGTGCGCGCCACCTGAGAGCGCGCGTGCCCCCTGAGTCGGCGCAGTTTGACGACGAGGGACAAGGGTATGATGTGCTCACATGAGTCTCTCATTTGCAGGCAACCTTGCAGGACAGTGGACACTTTATGCACGCTTGACCTGTTGATACTAATCTGGTTTAAGGCAGCACTGCATGGCTGCCTGGCATGCAGGGTAACTGAGCCGCGCGGCACGGCATGGGGGAAGCATGCAATTGCCTGGCGCCGGGCGGCGCGCGGTTGTGGGGCGGGTGGGGGTGCGCCTGCCGGCGCTCGCGCTCGCGCGCGTGCTCCACGGCCGCGACTGCCTCCGCCGGCAGCGGCGCCGTGGCCGCCAGCACCTCCTCCACCTTTGCCTGCTCGCCAGCGCCTGTGTTAGGCCCGAGGGGGCCGTCTTGAGGGCTGGCCGAACGGAGTTTGATCACTTGCTGCAGCAGAGGCCTTCGGCGCAGCCATGGCGTGGGCAGGCCGGAAGACCTTCACAAGTGGCAACCCGCAGACTTGCTAGCAGCAGGTCTGTCATGGTTGTTGCAGCGCGCAGAGCACGTCGCTTCAGACCTGATGAGCGACGTAAAACTCTCTGCGGGCCCCTCTAAGCCACATGGATTGTGGCTGCACTGCGCGGACCTCCAGGCCGGCCAGCAGCGCGAGCGGCGAGCTGCGCGCGGCCGCGGCCGCGTCGCCCTCGCCGCCGCAGCGCGCCCACACGGCCGCCAGGCGCGCCGCCAGCACCGCCAGCGGCACCGCCGCGCCCGGCGCGCCCGGCGCGCTTGCAGACGGCCCGGCCATACTTTCCTGTCCCCCCAGGCATCCGCACAGCTGGTCCAAGGATTGAAGTTGATCTCCAGGCTCTCCTGGCTCCTCCTCTTCCTGAACACGCGCCATGGCTTCCTTGGCGCGTCTGGCAAGTCACATGTGCTGCGGCGGGAGCGGCACTGCTTTGCATGTGGCGCCCGCGCATTTGCCCAGTTGCCCAGGCGGCAGCGTCCTTGGCCAGGGCCGAGCTTCACTGGCGCACGGGAGGAGGCGACCCGGAGATTGCCCGACCTGCAGGGCGCCGCGCTGGCCTGGCTGCCGCGCCAGCGCGCCCTCCAACGTCGACACCTGCCCGCCGCGCCAGCCTGGGTTCAAGCGCGCCCGCACCGGAGCCCGCATGCATGCGGCCGGCAAGGTGTGCTCGCGTGTGGCGGGCGGCTGGCGTGGGGCAGCAGGGCACCTCAGGATGCAGCCAAGAGCAGACAGAGGAGCTACACGGGTGTGACCTCGGCCCCCAGGGTGTGGATGCCCCCATGCAGGGCGCAGGCAAGGCGCCCGCCAGCCCCGCGCCAAGCATGCGGCGGCGGGTCGCCCTGCGGCCGGCGCCGGGCGCGCGCCTGGGCGCGCAGCGCGCCCGCATCGTCGCCCAGGCGCCGGCGCGCGGCCGCGAGCGCGGCGGCCGCGCCCTCCAGGCCCTCCTCCACCTCCTGCGCGGCCTGGATGAGGAACAGGTTGCGCGCCTCCGCCTGCGCGAACGCCTCCAGCAGCTGCCGCGGCTCCTGCGCCCCGCGCGCCGCCGCTCAGGTCAGCCGAGCGGATGAAATACAGGGAAAAAGAGAACGCTGGGCAGCGCTCCCTTGGCCACACCCTGCCACGCCGAGGCTGCAGGACGCAGAGTACAGCGGGCCATGCACATCGCGCGCCCCTGGCATGTGCCGCGGTGGATGCCGGCCAGCGGCGGCGAGAACGGCGTGAGCAGCCTGACCAGAGCGCCCATGCTGCTAGGTCGCTCGGCGCGGCGGCCGCGCCTGGAAGTACATGGCGGCCGGCGGCTCCTGCGGATCCTGCGGCCGCAGGTGCGCGGGCCGCGGCGGGTCCGGCGCGGCGAGCGCGGCGCGCAGCGCCACCGCCGCCGACCTGGCCGCAGCCTCCGCGCGCTCCGCTTCCTGCGCGCGGCCGGCCGCGCCGTGAGCCGCCGCCGGCACGTGGGGAGCCTCTGCGGTGGCCGGAGTCCCGCTGCCTTCTGCACGCAAAGCAGGCCGCCTCGCGGCTCTGTCGCCTGCCTGCTGCTGCTGACCGCCCAGCGCCTTCCATGCATCAGCTGCTGCATTGGCTGCTGCACCGTTCGTGGTGCACATGCTGACCTCAGCGTGCCGCTGCTGCGGGCGCCTGCTGGTCTCACCGCTATGGTGTGCAGCCATGAAGTGCGTCAGCAGCACACATACGTATGTAGCGTCACAGTATGAATGAAGCATGCATGATGATGTTCCACCAAACCGGCCTCTTGACCCCTGGTGCGACGCACGCAGCTGGTGATGATGGCATGACAGACAAGGCTGCATGTGCAACCGCCCACGCAGCAACCCAGGCACCACCTGCTGGGACTGCGCGCTGGCAAGCGCTGCCCGCGCGGCCGCCTCAGCGCCCCGCGCGTCCGCCCGCTGCTGGCGCAGCGCCTGGCAGGCATCCTCCCAGGCGGCCGCCTCCGCCTGTGGCGCACGCCGGGCGCTCATGCTCAGCTGTCACCTTCGTCCGCAGCCAGAGAGCCTCTGTAATTCCATTACAGGGTCCGCCGCACATGTGCGCCTCGACTCGGGCGTTGCTCTGCGGTGACGGCAGCCTTGCGGGCACACAGGCTGCCCGCTTACGCCGGCTGTCTGCAGGCACCGTCTGTCATGCACGGAAGCGCACATCTGATGCACTGTGCGCAGCTCGTATGGGAAGCCACTGACACAGCTTTTTGGTGTTTCAAATCACAATAAACAACAACAAGCGGACAATAAGCAGGGCACCTGCTGATCGGAGGCGCGCGCGGCCGCCTGGTCCGCGAGCCACTCGGGCGGCGTGAGGCGCAGCAGGAAGGCGCCGCAGCGGCTGCACTCCTCCAGCTGCTCCTCCAGCTTGGCCAGCTCGCTCTTGAGCGCGCTCAGCGCGGCCGCCGCGCGCTTGATCTCCGCGGCCTGCCGCCGCGCGCTGCGCTCGCCCTGCCCGCCCGCGCCCGCTGCCCAGCAGGGCGGAGCTGCATGCGCAGGCTGTCGCACGACCACGTCCCGTCACCCGGCACCGGCGCAGTGCATCGCGCTGGCACCAGGCCGCCGCCGAGCGTCTAGCGAGCGAGGCCCCTGCTGCGGCGCCTGGGGCCGCACCTTGTCCTGCTTGCCGCGCGCCTCGGCGTCGGCCTTGCGCAGCGCGGCCTGCACGCGCTCGTCGTTCTCCTTCAGGAACAGGTCGAAGCGCGCCGCGTCCTCCTCCAGCATCGCCTCGCTCTGCGCGCGCGCGGCCCGTCGCCCGGCGCGCGTCCGCAGGCCATCGTGCGCGGTCCGCGCAGCAGGCAACCGAGGCAGGAGGCTCGCAGCCGGAGCGGGCAGCCTCCCGCACAGTGCGCATGCCTGAGCCCGCTGGAGTCGGTAGCCTAAGCGCCGCATGTGGCTATGCCGTGAGAGTGGGCGCGCCTGCGCAAGTGCTGCGCCGCGCTGCCGCGCACGCTCCTCCAGCTTCGCCATCTCCATCCGCTTAGTGTCCAGGCCCATCTGCGCACGGAACGCGTGTCTGTATGCTTTATCAGACGGCGCTGCAGGCAGCAGCACCACGGACAGCGCACGCGCCACTGGTGAGAGGGACACCCACTGCCAGCCCCAGCCGCGTATTGTTTGTGCAGTGCCTCGCCGGGAGGGCCGCGGGCCTGCACGAGGAAGATCTCGCGCTTCTTCGCCAGGAACGCGGCCATGTTCTCCTTCTCCTGGCGCCGGTCGCTGGGCTGGCGGGCCGCTGCCGTCGCCACCCAGGCCGCGGTCTCGTCGTCCCTGCAGCCCGCTGCGGTTCAGCGCGCTTCAGCACACCATCAACGCACAAGGAGCACCCCCCAGGGCTGCCTGGTGAAGAACGCTTGTGCAAAGGCGCCTCTCTGTGTGCGACAAGCGCGACAGCTATGAGACTGAGCAGCCTCCCAGCGCGCAGCGGGCTGAAGCATGTGCCCCAGAGCGCAGCGGCGTGCCTGACGGCCTCCCTGCGCGCAAAGCGCCTGCTGTTCAGCTTGCCCGGCTCCCGCAGGACCGCCGCGTGGACCGTGGACGCAAATGTGGCCTGCTGCTGCACCGGCAGCGTGGCCTGGCGCGCGCGCTGCTCGATGGCCTGCCGACGCGCCTCCTCCTGCTGCAGCAGCATCTCCTCGTCGCTCGGCATCGCAAACGGGTTCCGTGTGATGGCCCTGCAGCGCCAACAGGCCCTCTCTCGCTGTTACACAGTGGCGGGTGCGGGCAAGTACAGCAAGACGCCAAGGCGGCGCACGCTTTTGGCGCAATGGGGTCAGCGTCGGGCCTGCCATCAGCCTTGCTGCCCACACCGCTGGTCCGGACCTGCTGGCGGCCCAAACAGATTCATGCTTCAAGGGGGATGAGGCAACACAGGCGAGGGCACAAGCACGCGCGCTGGCGGGCCTGCTGCGCAGTCTGCACAAAACTGGCTTCTGACTGCCTCGCGTCCGCAGCTGACATAGTGCGGCCGCTTGCGCCTGTGAGGCCCTGTCGCTTGCACCTGTTCTGCGCGGCAAGGTTTGAAAACGAACGCTCCATTTGAAGTCACTGTCTGTCTCCAGCTGCCCGCGGCCGTCCCTGAGGTCGGCAAAGTGCGCGCCACCATGGTGCGCAGCTTCGCAAGAGCCTCAGTGGCCAGAAGGTTGCCTTGTGTGCGCCATGGCTGAGGGGTTGTTTGCTCGCAGCCTGGACGCCGCGTCCAAAGGCTGGCGAAAGGTGCGTAGGCTGCCCATGCCCTGCGCACCAGCCCACAGTACACTGCTCACTTCAGGTGCACACCGTGCGCAGTGCAGCAGCACAAGGAGCAGAGACGGCGCGAGCAGGACTTCGCGCGAGCAGACCTAGTCAGGTGCGCCTCACGAGCTGCCGCGGCCGCGCGCCTATCTCCAACCAGGGCTAAAAGCAGACCGGGCTGTGCGCAGCTACTATGGCCAGCAGCGCAGCATTGACGCGGCCACCCAGGCGGAGGCGCGGTGCGCGCAGCGGGGGGAGCAGCGAGAAGCTGGCCAGCTCGCCAGGCTGCAGACGGAGCAAGGCGTGCAGCAGGAGGTGTGTACACACTTTAGCCAGCCTGCACACTCCAGCGGCCTGCTGTCCCTGAGCCAGTTGGCCGGCCCTGTGCTAGGCTGCAGAGGCGGCCGAGCTGGAGCGGGTACTCCGAGCAGAAGACGAGGCAGCAGTCGCTGTGCTGCAGCGCCGCGTGCGCGAGGAACAGGCTGCGGCCTGTGAGGTGCAGGTAAAGACGGCACCCATCCGTATGTTATGGCTCAGCACAGGGGCTGGTCTGCCACAAGGACCAGCCTCTGAAAGTGAGTGGGCCTTGCGTCATGTGGCAAACATGCAGTCCATCACAGAGGCCGTTTGGCAAGACGGATGGTGCTCCGAGACCCTCCTTGGGGCGGCTTCGCAGCAGTGAGCAGGTACATGCGTGCAGGCGCTGCGAGAACGCAGCGAGGAGGTGCGCGCGCTGCAGGCAGCCATATGCGCTGCAGAGGCCGCGGCGGGCCTGCAGCGGCAGATGCAGGAGCGGGCCGAGCTGGCCGCGCTTGAGCAGCAGCGCACCGCGGCCCTGGACGCCACCATAGACGCCGCCCGTGCCGAGGCACGCTTGCTGGCTGGATAATGAGGCAGGTACTGGTCTTGTCAGCTCGGTAGACAGCAGTGTGCATGCCTAGGAGCGCGATGCACAGGAGTTCTGCTCTGGTACCGCATGTCCCCTACACGTTGTGCTTGTGTTGCGCCAAGAGTCTGAAACCTTCGCCGCTCATGGAGAAAGTCGCCAAGGTTACTTATTAATGCCGCAGGCAGTGCACGCTGAGGAGCAGAGCGCCGTGCAGCGGGAAAGCGAGCGCCTGCGCGGCCGTCAGGACCTTCAGGAGCAGATACTGCAGCGCTGCGACATGCAGAGACTTGCGCAGGCACGACGCGCCCAAATGTGTAGCAGTTGTCACTTCTTGCCATATAATGATTTGCAGGCCAGGGTGCAGATTGCTAGGCTGTAGCCGTCGCTTGGCCAGCGCAGCATGCATGCATGATGCAGCCGAAAGTGCTGAACAGATGGGCGCGCCGGGGCTCTGCAGGATGAGTATGAGCAGGACCGCGCGGCTGTTGACGCAGTAGTCGCGCGCCTGGAGAAGGAGGACAGGCTGGAGGCTGAGGCCGTTCGCATGCGGCGCACAGCCGTGCAGTCCGAAATGCAGGCGCAGCGTCAGGCACAGGCCGACATGCATCGCACGCAGGCAGAGTGGGAGCGCGCTGAGGACCAGAGGTAACCTTTCCTCTTCCTGCAGTGCCCCGGCAGCAGGTAGTGCTGCAGTGCGAGCTTGAGCAGAGTGCCCTGCTGCGGCATGCAGGATACGGGCATTCGCTGAGCAGAAGCAGCAGCGCCAGGAGGAGCATGATGCAGCAAAGGCCGCCAAGCAGGACTTGGCGGACAGGTGACTTGTTGAGAAAAAAATTTACTTGCAAACACTTCGTCAAGGTGTTCTGACGCTACGCCCGTCGATGAGCGTCATGCCTGCCGCAGGGCATATGAGGCAGTCAAGGCGCAGCATGTTGGGGAAGCCGCGCGACGCGCAGAGGACGAGCGGCTCATTGACCTGCTGTACGCGGAGGAGGCAGAGGCACGCGACCAGCAGCACAGCGAGGAGCACGCGCAGGCGCAGGCCGAGCAGCGCGCTCTGATGCTTGCCGCCAACCAGGAGCAGCTGCGCCTCAAGGCACGCTGATACATGCGGCATTGCATCATGCCTTGCCCATCGACCCTTGGCGGTGCACGGCGTGAGTTACAGGTCTGGTGGTTACCTGTGAAGATTGCACGCATACTGTTTGAAGGAATGCCCGTCTGCGAGCATGTCAGCACTGTGTGTTACAGTACTGAGCTTACCGCTGAGACAGCATGAATCCGAAGTTGCCATTCGTTGAGCGGCGCTGCTCACGAGGCGCTCCGGCTAGCCTCACCTGGCCCCCAGCCCCCGGCAGGCGGAGCGAGAGGAGCAGCATCGCAAGGACGAGGCGGCGCTGCGAGAGAAAATGCTGGAGCAGCTTGCTGAGCAGGACCGCATCGACCAAATGAGCGCTATCGCGCGCCGCGTAAAGTGCGCAGAGGAATGCATGCACACTGTGGTGACCATTTTTCAACAATGCACGGAGTGTGACATGACGCCATGCTCTGCTGTGGTGCTGCAGGCGCCAGGCACACATCAGGGGCGTCGAAAGCTACCTGGCGCAGAAGCGGGAGCTGTTCCAGGCTGCCTTGGTGTGCCCGCAATTCCTCTCCTTGCATGGTCATCAGGCCACTCCATGCTGAACAGCACTAGCAGCGCCGTGCTTGTAGCACATACAGGTGACCCTGCATTCCTACACGTGATGCATGTCTTTCGACAGGCGCGCGAGCGGGCACAGCAGTCAGTGGAGCGCGCTGAGGAGGCGCGCAAGGCGCACATCGTTGACCAGGAACGTATGCGCCTGCTGCAAGCAGTGCCGCACCTGCATGCCTTTTTGCCGCCGGGTACGCTTAGACCTGGGGACCGGGTCATACTTGATGCTGCCGTGAGCAGGGACGCAACAACCCATTGAGACAGTGTGTTGATGCACAGTATGTATGCATGATATGTGCTACTGTGATATGAAAGGCGCTTGAGGGATACTGGCTTTCAACAAACGCAAGTATGAGCATAACCTGCTGCAGTGCAAGTGCCGCATGGTCTACCACGTCGATTGGTTGCAATACTGCCTCATGCCTGACACAGTCCTATCCTGATGCAGTCAGATATGTTGAGCACTGGGGAGTGCTGGTGCATGCCAGAGGCGACAAAGGCACATGTTCAGCGCCTGGCCTGTTTATTGGGCACAGAACAGGTGGATCTGCTGACCCTGCATGTCCAGGCCTGTTCGGCCAACAAGCTGCTGCGCAAGCGCTTGCGCGCACTGCAGCCTACTGCATGCGGATCTGCGCGGCACAACGACCTTGTCAACATGAGCCTTACGTTCATCGAGCATGAAACATCAAGAACAGTCAGTCCATTTCGGAGCCGCTGTCAGTCAGGAGGAGCACAGCCTGGTCGTACGCGTGCGCCTCATGGCAGGCACAGGGTGCATGCACTGCAGCTGGCTGCAGATGCCTTGAAACTGGTGCACAGGCGGTGCACTAGGCTGTACGCGCACCTCGTACTCGCCGCCAGTTGTGATGTAGCGCACCCACGGCAGCGCCTGGTAGCCGCTCTTCTCGATCACCTTCAGGTAGCGCACCTATGGCATGCACCCCATTTGCTGCTCATCATGCCGATTCATTGTGTATACAGGGTGACAGAGCAGCACTGGCTATGGTCCAAATGTAAAAGCACACTGCCGCACAACAGTGAGTGGCTGTGACATGCCTGGATGCCAGAGACGGTGAAGTACGGGATCTCGAATGACACCCGCATCGGCGGCATGCGGCCGTGCGCCTCCTCCTCTGCGGCCACGCTGGGCAGCCCAAACTTGCAGCGCAGCAGGAACTCGCGCCCCCCCGGAAAGCTCTTGATCTTCCAGATCAGCGCCTCCTTCTCCGGCACGTACACCGCCGCGCCCTGCGCATGATGCAGCGCTTGTATGCATGAATGCAAATCACCCCATGTGCATTCTCATAACGACCAAGCGTGCCAAGCGGATCACAAGCAAATTCAGAAAGCGCGAGAGCCAGTACACAGCCTGTCAAGCCACAGCCGCGGGACGCACTGCGGACATGCAAGGTGTCGTGCAAGGGTTCATGGGTCTAGGGGCCAGGCACGCGAACCTGGGACGCGCGCACGGTCGGTGCGATGGCGTCGGGCGGCAGCGGCAGCAGGATCTCTACGTTGTTCGCCGAGGAGCGCTCCTTGAACTGCGAGCGCGCCTTCACCAGGTACTCTGTCCGGCTGCGGCTGTGCTTCTCCACGATGCACTCCACCCAGATCAGCGGTCGCACATTCTGGTTGAGGCGGTAGGTCCTGCACGCGCGATCCACAAGCGTCTGCAGGCAACACACATGCTTCGCCTGCGCTGTCCAAGCCAACACCATGCACCGGCGGTGCCACACTCCTGGCAGCGCACCTGTCCAGGCAACACCACGCGCCAGGCGGCACAAGACTCCCGGCGACGCGTCTATGTGCGCACATCACAGCGCAGGGGGCGCGCACATGAGGTCGAAGGCGCCGTCGGGCGGGATGAACGAGATGGTCCGATCGTTCTCAAAGCGCGCCAGCCGCACGCACTGGTGGAACTTCATGTCCTCCAGGTCGACCGCCTTGTTCTTCCCGCCGCGCCCTTGCGCATCAAACAGCACCTGCGCACGCGCTGGGCATGCTGTCGCGCGCTGGCCGCCTGTATGGCAGGCATCATGACCATGACAACGATCGGCAGAGGCAGCACGCCCCGACTGCTAACCCCTTTATGTTGGCATGAAGGGTAGGGCACAGTGCTATCAGCACAGTGCTGCTGAGGAAGGGCACAGTGCTGGCACAGTGCTGTTGAGGAAGTTCAGGCCATACAGCGGCCCACTGCTGACGCGAGAGTGCAATTACGAAAGACTGTATATCTGGTAACAGAAAAGCAAGCCTCATTGGGCCTGTCATGCGCGGCGAGCAACTGGCACATCCTGTAAACAGGCTGGTCGAGGAGAGTCTGCACAGGCCGCGCCTTGTCATTGAGCCCGAGCTTGCACTCCGGCATCCCCGACAGGAAGGTGCGCATCTTCAGCGCACCCACCACCTCCGAGCGCACCACCGTCCCGTTGCTGTTGACCAGCAAGTTCACGCTCTCCACCACGTCCAAGAATACCTGCGACGTTCCAGAACAGATGTTCATGGTACCATGCATCTGGTCTTATAGAGCAGTTCCATGCACATGAAGTGCAGTGCTCCTTGCGCACACGTGCTCATCACACGGCTCCACAGCGCCTGCTTTGGAGCATGATGCGCACCTCGTTCTTCTTATACCGGATGCCCTCGCTCCGCCACGACACCGCGTTGGTCACCGCCATGGGCGGGCGCGCCTGCACCTGCGGCGCGGAGACTCCCTTCATGCAGGCATCCAACAAGGCTCGGCGATGCATGTGCAAGCAGCTGCCAGGTGGGCAAGGTAAGCAGGAGCAGAGCTCTCTTTCGGTGCACGCCGTACCTCCATTTTGTAGGCGTCCGTCTTTATGTACTCTGCCAATATCTTGGCCTCTGTGAACTGCACCCACCCAAAGTCCATCACCTGCGCCGCCGGGCAGCAGCACTGCGTCACAGTCCTGCAGCCTCATGCTCTGCAGCTCCGCCTCACGCGCCGTGCGCTGCCGCGCGAGCACCACAAGAGGCAGCTGCGCTTGCCGCAGTGAAAGGGGGCTCGCCTCGTCCAGCAGCTCGTACGCGATCACAAAGTTGTCGCGCAGCGACTCCTCCTCCAGCTCGCCGAAGTAGGTGGTCAGGATGTCGCGCAGCTTGTGCAGGAAGAGCAGCGTCGCGGCCGCATTGGCGTTGGTGCGCGACACGGTCATCAGCACCAGGTTGGAGTGCGTGATGTAGGCGTAGCTGACGCCGTCGTCGAAAAACACCGGCGTCACCTGTGAGCGAGCGGCCGCGATTGGCACGCGACTTGGCGCGGCCTTCGCTGCGCGGGAGCCCCTGGAGCCGTGCTTGCAAGCAGATGTGGACCAGCAGGGCCGCGCCTTGCCCGCCTCCTCCAGCTCATTGAGCCTGATGATGAACTTCTCCGCGACCTTCAAGCTCACGTCGCCGCGGTAGTCGCGCGACAGCAGCACGCGACCCTTGAGGTCCAGCACGAAGAGCGCCGAGACACTCATGCCCGCCCAGGGTCTCTAGCCGGGCGCGCGGCGCGCCGCGCGCGGCCCGATCAGGCCTCGCCTGCGGCCGCAGGCGCGGCGGAGGCCTGCCTGCGAGTGCCGGCGGCGGCCGGCGCCTTGCAGATGGCGTTCAGCACCGTGGCCAGGCTGTTCGGCGGGGTGCCTGCGGCTAGCAGCTCCAAGATGACGTCCAGCGCCTCCGCCCTCAGGTTCAAGCCGGCCAGGGCCGCCAGCTCCGCCTTACGCCGCTTGTCTGAGGTGCTCAGCGGGACTGGCTGCCCGTCGCTCATCGCCGCATCTGGACTGGCATACGAGGCAACTTTTAGCGCGCACGATTGGCCCAGGTGCAGACCCAAGCAGTACCGGCACTGTGCAGTTCCTTGCAAGGACGGTGATGGCCCTCCTATCAAACAACAAGCCCGACTGTGCAGTGCCTTGGGAGCTAGAATGTCTTTTGTCTGGTTTCCATCACCGGTAGACATGTCGGCCCTACTTCAGCTTTCACTGTCACTGAGCCTCCCTGGTCACAGCTGATCACGTCCTCCTGAGGCACAGACTGCCGCACGCACGCGGTCTGCACAGTATGGGTGCATGGAAACTTGGTCTGCACAGCACGCGTTCCTGCATCGCCTGCGACAAGTGCTAGAGGAGCGGGACGGCGGAGGAGAGCATGGGAGAGTAAGCGCGGAGCTCTTGCAGGTGCGCAGCACTGGTGGCCCTGGATCGAGCTGCGGCCGGTCGCAGACGCGCGCCGCTTGCTGAAGTTTTTCGGGGCCTGTCGGCGGCGCGGCGCGCTCACGCACGTGCGCGCTTTACCAGTGAGGCTGACTGACCGCGTCGGTGCTGACAGGGAGTGGCTCAGCTATCAGAGCATCCGGCATTTGCATCAGAGCTTCGAGAGGTCTTCGGTCCCTGGCGAGCAAGCTGCGAGGGTCTGCTCCAGGAGCTTGCAGAGGGGGCTTCAGAGGCTGTGCAGCTCGCCCTTGGCTTGGCCGCTGCAGAGGCAGCCACTTCTGCTTGGCAGGAGCAAGGTGAGCATGCCCTGGCTTTCTCACTTGCTCTTGTTGTCATGCGCTGGACCAGGCGCAGGATCACTATCCACCCCACTGGATCGTTGAGGGAAGGAACCAAGGCTGGCGGGTGCGCACGCAGGTGGCCGCACCTGCGCGGCCGCGTTTGCACGTGTCAGCAAGCCAGAGGCGCTCACCACCGCGCTCCTGCACCGGCTGCTGCTGCTCGCGCGCGCGCGACCGGACGCGCTTGGTGGTGAGGCGCAGCATGCGCGGCTGCACGCCGCCGCCCTGCACCAGCTCAGCTCGGACCCACGCGCAGTCACGCTGCTGCCGCTGATCGACCCGCCGCCCGCCACCCGCACGGCCCGGCCAGCCGACATGGCGGCCGAGCTCAAGCGCGCGCCGAGCCTGGCGGGCGTGATGGAGGAGCTCGGCTACGTGTGCAGCCAGGGCGAGGCTGCAATCGACGAGGTTCTTGCGCAGTTTGATGGCCGCCTGGACGAGGCGACCGTGGCGGAGGTGCTGGCGATGATGGCGCGCACGCACGCCGGCCTGGACGACCCGCACGGCGCACAGGCCAGCCTGGCGGCCGCGCTGGGCGGTCTGGCGCTGGGCCCGGCCGACGAGCCGCCGGCCGGCGCGCCGCAGCAGACGTGGAACGCTGAGGCGGTCGTGGACGCGCTGGCGGCCGCGGCGCCGGGCCTGAATTGGCGCGAGGTCGCAGAGCGCCTGGACTGCCCCGGCTTCGACCTGCCGGATGGCGCCGCCTTTGTGATGCTCATGCAGGCCCGCGCCCGCGGCCGTCCTGCCCCAGCTTTCTCTCTCCCTGGCCCCCCGCCGCACGTGCGGCCCGAGCCGGCCGCGTGCTGCAAAGTAAACCCAGACGGCGAGTGTTAGCCAGCTGATACACGAGCATGTGCGCAACACGTAGCGTGCTAACCGCCGCCGGCCCAGCTCCAAAGCGAGGCGGGTCATGCATGGAGCGGCCCGAGGCGCCGAGGCCGACCTGCGCGCCGGAGCCGCGCAGGCGTGGCGGCGCGGCGCGCGCGGCGAGCCCTTCCCGCTGGCCGCCGTGCTGGGGCGCGCCTGGGCGCACGCGCCGGGCCAGCTCGCGTTCCTACGCTGGGCGACCGCCGCGCCGCCGGAGGTGTTCAGCTTTGAGGGCGTGCCGCGGCGGCTGGCGCCACTGGAGGGCCTGGCGGCCGGGCGCTCGTCGGTGGGCACGCCTAATCAGGCCTGGCTGGCGCTGGACCTGTACGCGGCGCTGGCGCGCCTGGATGAGGCGGGCCTGTCCGCCGGCGTGCGCGCGCTGCTGGAGCCGCCCGCCAAGGCCTGCCCGGAGGTGCGGCCCGGCCTGCGCGGCCCAGCTCCAGGCCAGGGCCTCCGAGCCTGTCTCGTGCAGGTCGAGGACCAGCTTGTTCCACTCGACGCATGCGGTGAGGGTTGAGGGTACGGATGCTGTCGCCAGCTGTGGAGCTGCGAGCGTGTGCGCACGCAGCGGCACAGCTGTAGGTGCAGTGGGCGCGTGCAGACGCGGCGGGCGCCCGCCCTGCGACAGGTGCTGTGCCTGGGCCTGGCGGCGGCGCTGGCGGGCGGCGGCGGCGCCGCCTGGCGCGGCGCGCCCGCGGAGGTGGCCACCGCGCTGCTGGGCGCGTACGTGGGCGGCCGCGAGAACGACGGCCTGGTGCTGCGCCGGCTGTGGGCCGACGCGGGCGGGCGCGAGGCGGTGCTGCGCGCGCTGGCCGCCGCGCGCGAGGCCGAGCCCAAGGCCGCGCTGCGCGCGCTGCACGTGTTCCAGGCGCGCGCGCGGCCCACCGTCGCTGCGGCCGCGCTCCTCCAGTGCCTGTCCACAAGACGCGCACATGAGGCGGCTGGCGACACCCCTCCTGCTGACATGTCCGGCGGCAGTCAAGCACAGGCAGTGGCGACCCTGCACCTTGCGCCATTCGGTTGACACCCTTCCTCCTGTCGTGCGGACCGCATCGCGGCCACCAGTGCACAGGCGGCATGCACAAGAGCTCGACGTGACGGGCAGGGCGGCGACCGGCCCTGGCCTCCCGGCCCGCGCAGGAGCTGAACGCGCTGCCGGAGGCGCTCGACGCGCTGCCGGCGGGCTTTGCGCTGGACCTGGCGGTGCTGGCCGCGCAGCGCGGGCCCGACTGGGCCGGCCTGGAGCAGTGGCTGGCCAGCCGCATCGCCTCGCTGCAGCTCCCGTTCGTTCAGGTGGCGCCCGCGCCGCGCGCGGCACGGCCGCGCAGCCGCCCGCTCCTGCTCACGAGCAGTCCTGTGCTGCGAAGGAAACACTGTCTTTTGCGCTCCTTGCTTGCGCAGGGCACCCTTGCCTCGCTCCAGACACGGGGAGCCATACTGCTGGAAGTGGCTGCGAGCCGAAGGCTCTGCCATCGCCCGGCGCGCAGGCCGCCCTGGCCTTCCTGGACGAGAAGCTGGCGGCCGCGGCGGGCGGCGCGGACCGGCCGGCGCCGCCGCGGCCGGCGCTGCCGCTGCCGGCCGGCGCGCTCGCGCCCATCCTGGCCGCGCTGGCCAAGCATGCCGCGCCGCTGTCGCCCGAGGCGGCCGCCGCGGTCGCGCGCGTGACTGCCGAGGCGGGCGCCGCGCAGGCCGCGCTCGCGACCGCGGCGCCGCCTGCCGGTGCTGACGCCGCGGCGCCCGGCCCGGCGCCGGCGCCGGCGCCGGCCGGCGAGGCTGAGCCCGCCGCGGCAGCGGCCGGGCCGCCCAGCGGCTTCAAGAAGGAGGTTGAGGACGACGCCAACCTGATCTTCCAGCAGGCGCGCCCGTGGCGCGCCCGTCCAGGCGGCTCCCGTGGGGCGCCTGCTGGTGCACAGGGCCGGCCTGCTTGTTACATGAGCAGGGCGGACCTAGTCTGATGCAATCCGCCGATGATGTCGTGCACTCACGGGTCGCGCACGCATCGCTCAGCTGCGCGCGTCTGTCAAGAACGGCACCGGCGTGCGCCTCTGCGAGGCGCCTGCTTGCCGCCGCAGGCGACGCGCGCCCCCGCGTGCCCCGCGCCCGGCGCCGTGCCGCCGCGGCCCGCCGATCAGGGTGCCGGGCCGGCGGGCGCCGGCGCGGCGGGCCCGGCGCCCCAGGCGACCCGCGACGCCGCGCGAGAAACGGCCATGGCTTAGACATACTCAGAGACCAAGCGAGCTTTGAAGCCAGATAGCTAAGTGCGGTCTTGGGCGCCCGCAGGTGTACGTCGGCAAGGAGACGGTGGAGGGCGTGCTGGCGCGCCTGGCCGCGTTCAAGGCCAGCGCGGCGCCGCACGAGCAGGAGGTGGCCGCCTGCATCCTGCACAACCTGTTCGACGAGTACCGCTTCCTGGCCAAGTACCCCGACCGCGAGCTGCAGATCACCGCGCGCATGTTTGGCGGCCTCGTGCGCATGGGCCTGGTCACGGTGCGCCGCGCGCCGGCCGCGCGCGCCGGCGGGCCGCCCCCTGGCAGGGGCGCTGGCACGCAGCGCGAGCGCGGGGCGCGCGGGCGCGCTCGGCAGGCAGTCCGTGCTTGCAGCGCGAGTGTGTGCGTCAAGTAGGGAACAGAGCCTGAGGTCTGACCATTGGTCACTGCGCCAGACAGTGAGCAGCCTGCGCGCTCTCCTGGGTCCCAGTCTGGCCAGCGCACGCATTGCGGGAGCGCGTGAGTCAGGCTTGCAGCAGCCAGGAGGCGCCCGCTGCCCCGTGTGCTGCCCCGCACGGCCGTGATGCGCGCGCCGCCGCCGGCGCGCAGCACATGAGCCTGGGCGTGGCGCTGCGCTACGTGCTGGAGGCGCTGCGCACGCCGCCGGGTTCCAAGCTGTTTGTGTTCGCGGTCGAGGCGCTGCGCTGCTTCGCCGAGCAGCTGCCGCAGTGGCCGACTTACTGCTCGCACCTGCTGCAGGCGCGTGCGCCGCGCCGGCCCGGCCTGCGCAGAGCCGCCGCCTTGTCTGCGTGGCGCGCGCTCTGCAAAGGTGGACGGCTTCGCGCTGTCTGTGACGGCATATATAGCCCATTTGCATAAAACACTCAGGGCAGCGCATGTGTTGTTGGGTGCCTCGCTGCAATCCCAGGTCTCAGCAAAAGCAAAGCGATATGGTCCCGTCAGCCCCATGCTCTTGCGCTTATGCATGTCCTGCCGCCCCTCCAACGCAGATCATATACACAGAGTGTCTGTATGGTGCGCTCTGCCGGGCCTGTCATGCACCCACTTTCGTCTGGAGCGCTGTGGGTATTCCGAGCATGACTGCTCGCGCAGGTGCCAGCATTCCGCCGCACCGACCCGGAGCTCGCGGAGCGCTGCGAGCGCATCTTGGCGGCCGCGCCGGCGGCCACGAGCGGCGCCGCCGCCGCGCCTGCAGAGGCCCCCGCGGCCGCCGACGGCGCCGGCGTCGGCGTCGCGGCCGCCGCCAAGCAGCCGCCCGCGCCCGCGCCCGGCGCCGGCCCCGCCGCGGGAGCAGGGCCGGGGGATGACGCCGAGGGCGCCGCCGAGCAGCCCGAGGCCGCCGAGGCTCCTCCGGCTTCAGCCGCCGCCCATGCGAGGCCGCCGGCGCCCGGGGCGGATGCTGCGGCCACGCCCGGGGCCGGCACCGGCTCGCCGGCGCCGCCGGCGGCCGCGGCAGGCGCGGCGGCGGCCGCGGCGCTCAAGGGCAGGCCGATGGGCAATGGCGCGGGCCCAGACGTGCGGCTGAGCCCGCACACGTCGCTGGAGAGCACGCCGTTCCCGCAGACGCCGCGCGGCTTCACCGGCTCGGGCGTCGTGGGCGGCTCGAACAGCGCGGGCAGCCTCACGCCCGCCGCGCCGCTCATGGATCCCAACCGCGCCTTCCAGGCGCGGCCCCGTGCCCGCCAGCGCCCGCCGCGAGCCCGCTCCCATGGCCAGCCGCAGCCCGGCACCGTTGGAGCGCGGCTGGCCGGCCGCAGTGTGAGAACCGGCGGTCCTGGGTTCTCCAACCGGGTTTGGCGCTATGCTGGTCACATTGCTCTGTTCTGGGTGGGGATTGGTGGTGTGCCATGTTGTGTCTGACAGGCGCGTCGAATTGGCCTGTGCGGCGTTGCAGCTGCCGGTGCCTGCCATACAAAAGAAGGGGCGACCCAAGGCTGTCTGTGAGGCATGCACAGAGTGCAGAGAGTGCTTATGCAGTCCTGTTGATGCATAAGATGCTGACATGGTCATGCGCTCGCGGCAGGCCATCAATGCTGAGACCCTCGAGCAGGCCAGCCAGGAGGTCGACTACCCGCTGCCGCCGCAGACCGTGCGCCGCCGCATCCTGTACTGCCTGTTCTGGCTCACCGCGCTGTGTGCTTTCGACAGCTACGGCCACCATGGATTGCCTGGCAGGCGCCTGTTTCACCAGCATGCGGAAGAGGAGGGTATGGCCAGCTAGCAAATAAGGCGATAGTGAGAACGTGGGAGGGACGCGTGTGCAGTGCATCACACGGGCCGCGAACGTGAAACTGAGGCGCCGCCGCTGCGCGGCGCGCGCGCAGGTGCAGGACAAGGTGGGCTTCGTGGTGAACAACCTGAGCGCGAGCAACCTGGAGGCCAAGGCGCGCGAGCTGGCGGGCGTGCTGGAGGCGGCCATGTACCCCTGGTTCGCCAACTACATGGTCGTCAAGCGCGCCGCGCAGGAGCCCAACTTCCACGGCATCTACCTGCAGGCGCGCCCTAACCCTAACCCGCCCATCGGGGGGGTCCCGCAGGCCCGGCAGTGCAGGCACCAGCGGGTACACAGTGGACTGTGTACCCTACCCCAGCCCTTTCCCAGGGAGTCTCGCTGCGAGGCCGGCTCCCAGGGGCGTCCTAGCGCCTGTGAGCGTGCCGGCGAGGAGGCGCGTGAGCCCAGGCCCTGGCCCGCCACGCATGGCCCGAGCGCCCGTGCGTACTCGGCAGCGACGCGCGGCCCAGCCCCGGGCGCACGCGCGCGCAGCTGGCGGACGCGATCGGCGACCGCGCGCTGGGCGCCGCGCTGGTGGAGACGACGTACAAGTACGTGCGCATCCTGCTGCGCAGCGAGCGCATCAAGACGCAGAGCGGCGAGCGCAGCCTGCTCAAGAACCTGGGCTCCTGGCTGGGCAAGCTGACGATCGCGCGCAACCGGCCTGTGCGCCACCGCGACCTGGACCTCAAGGGCATCCTGTACGAGGCGTACGCGCAGGGCAAGATGATCGCCGTGCTGCCCTTTGTGAACAAGGTGCGACCGGGTGAACACGGCGTGCGCGCGCGCGCCTGTCGCGGCGCCGCAGTTGCATCGAGGTCTAGCTGAGGTCGTCACAGGTCTCCACGAGTGCACAGGTGCTCGTCGCGCTCGGGCTTGCGCGGGTTGCTGTGCAGCAGCGTGACGGCTCTGTGCCGTATGCTCGTCGGAGCGCTACAGCGCGAGCTTGGCAGCGTGCGTCCTGGTCGTGTGCTGCGCGCGGGCGTGAGCAGCCGCAGGCATCGGCGTGCTCGCCCCGACAGCGCAGAGCATTGGAGCGCCCCCCGAGCGCGCGAGGCGGGGCGTGGCGACGCTCGCGCCGCTCTGTTGACGCGCGGCGGGCGCGCCGCGCGCAGGTGCTCGAGCCGTGCCGCGAGAGCAAGGTGTTCCGGCCGCCCAATCCGTGGATTCAGGGCATCCTGTCGCTGGTGGCCGAGATCTACAACCAGGACAAGCTCAAGCTCAACCTGAAGTTTGAGATCGAGATGCTGTACCGCAACCTCAACCTCTCCATCAACGACGCCAAGGCCTCGCACTCGCTGGCCGCGCACAAGCGCGACCCCGCCAACAACTTTGACTTCGCGCCCGACAAGGCCGCGCCCGCCATGCCGCCGCCGGCGCCGCCGGCGCCGCCGTCCGCGGCCGCGCTGGCGGCGGCCGCGGCCGCGGTGGCCGCCGCGGCCGCGCGCCCGGGCGGCCCCGGCGCGCCCGCGCCGCCGCCGGAGGCGCCGCCGCCGCCGCCGCCGGGCGCGCCCGCGCCGCCGCGGCCGCCGGGGCCGCTCGAGGCGGCCGCCGATGTCATCGGCGCGGCGGGCACCGGCTTCGGCGCGGACCAGGGCCTGTACGGCGGGCTGCACGCGGGCGTGCACATCTCGGTCGCGCAGCTGGGCGGTGCCGCGCTGGTCGACCGGCTCGGCCTGCGGCGCCTGGTGCCGATCGCGGTGGACCGCGCGGTCGTGGACATCATCGAGCCAGTCGTGAACCGCTCGGTCACCATCGCGTGCACGGCGACCGCAGAGCTGATCGTCAAGGACTTTGCGGTGGAGCAGGACGAGCAGTGCATGCGCAAGGCTGCGCACCTGATGGTCAGCAGCCTGGCGGGGCAGCTGGCGCTGGTCACCTGCCGCGAGCCCATGCGCGTGAGCCTGCTGGAGATGCTGCGCTCACTGCTGCAGCCCGCGCTGGAGCCGGTCGCGCTGGAGCATGCGGCCACGGCGCGCGCCCCTAACCATACCCCTGCGCACGCCCGGCGCCCACCGAGCGATCATCCTCTGCGCGGCCCTGTCTGAGCGTGGCATGGCCGCAGCTTCGATGATGGCAGACACCACAACTCTGTACCTGTGATGCCAGACTCAGGGGCGCGGCGCATTGCCGTGCCACCCACGGCCGGTGCTGGCGGCGCCGCGCGGACGGCGCCCATAGGGACAGGACATCCTTGCGCTCATGGGGTCATGACACCCTACCAAATCCTGTTTGCTGCGCGCGCGCAGGTGCTGACCAACGACAACCTGGAGCTGGGCTGCACGTTCATCGAGAAGGCCGCGACCGACAAGGCCATCCGCGAGATCGACGAGCGCCTGCTGCCCGCCTACCAGGCGCGCCCGCGGCCGCGCCGGCGCCCCCAGCCCCTGCATAAAAGCACCCCGCACGGCCGCGCGCCGTAGGGCCTGGCAGCCGGGGGCAGCCACGCGCTGACGCAAGGCGCTGGGCAGCCGGCTCCACCCTGGCGCCGCTGACGCTCGCTGAAGCTAGCTCACCCGCCGAGGCGGATGCAGATGCGGCCCGTCGACCATGACTTGCAAAGAAGCTTGAAGATGTCGCATGAGCGCGTGCAAGTGCGTTCTCGCGCGCGCAGGCGCGCGCCAAGGCCAAGGCGGCCGGGCAGCCATTCTTCGACGCGGCGGTGGTGAGCGGCGCGGCGCGCTTCCCGCGCGCGCTGCCGGAGTCGCTGCAGCCGCGCGGCGGGCACCTGCTGCCCGCGCAGGTTCGCGTGTACGAGGACTTTGCGCGCATCCCGCGCACCGCCGCCGGCTTTGGTGCGCACGCTGAGGCACCCCGGAGCGTCCCGCCCCCAATGGGTACTCATTCCAGGGATTGGTTGCGCGGACCTGCTCACGTCCCCGAACAGCCTCCAAAAATTCAGTAGGAATGGCTTGCCACCCGCGGGCGGTGAGCACCTACGCGCGCGCCTGGCGCCGCTCAGCCCTATGCTGCTACCGCCCCCCGTAGCTCGCACCAAGGCCGCACGAACATCCCACAGCTTGGTGGCTCTCACAGCGCAGCCACGCCCATTAGCGCAGCGCCCTGCAATGGCGAGCGCGCGTGCGCAGGCCCTGCGCCGCCGGGCGCCGCGCCGCCGCCGGGCGCGCCGCCGGGCGGCGCGCCGCCGGCGCCGCCGGCCAAGCACCCATCGCTGGCGGGCTCCGCGGGCGGCGAGGGCGCGGCCGGCCTGCTGTCCGCGGGCTCGGCGGGCCCGGAGGAGGCGCCCAGCGCGCTGCAGGCGCTGCAGGACAAGTACTCCGCCTGGCAGCAGCGCCTGGAGGCCGCCGTCGCGCAGGCGCGGGCCCCTGGCGCCGCCCCGCGCCATGCCGCTGCAGCTGAACACAGTTATATGCCGTCCAGGTCCAGGTCATAAACCATATAATATCTAGGGCAGCAGTGCCTTTATCGAGCAAGTCAGCATTGAGCATGTCCCGTTTAAATTCTTGCACACAGTTTTTGCGCTCCACAAGCCTTATGTGCGGTGCGCGGCCGTGCCCAGCGAGGAAGGAGCCCCTCCGCAGCCGGCAGCCTCCTGGGTGCTGGTGGCGCGGCGCTGACAGCGGGGCGCGCGCCGCGCCGCGCAGGACCCGCACAAGCCCATCGGCGAGCTGCCGGCGGATGCGGAGCTGCGGCTGCTGGCGGAGAAGCTGGCGGAGGTGGCCGACGGGCGCGAGGACGCGGCGGCAGTGCTGGCGCGCAAGGTCTTCGCGCGCATGTACGAGGTCACCGGCTCGCTGTGCGCCCGCTCTGGCCGCCGCAGCCACCCCACCCACCTCCATGTTTAGTATATGAAACTAGTGCCCGTCTATTTAGGTCAAAAGTGCATCGTTTCCACACTGGCTGCGGTCGGGGCTGGCAGTCGGCGCGTGGCAGGCCACAGCATGGGCGCATGAGGGGCCCACCTCGTCGTCTGCTCGCAGCGCATGCCAGCGCCGCTAAACAGCGCCGCACGCCGCGCAGGCTGCACACGGGCGCGTCCGCGGCTGCGCTGGGGGCGCTGCGCGACGGGCCGCTGCGGCGCCTGGGCGCCGACTGTACGGCCTGGTGGGCGGGCCTGCCGGACGAGCGCAAGTGGCGGCGCGAGGCGGGCGAGGCGCTGCTGCGCGCGCGCCTGCTGCACCCGCCCGAGCTGGACGCGCACCTGAGCCAGGCGCGCCGCCGCGCGCCCGCGCCCGCGCGGGCGTCCGGCCTCCAGGCACTCGCAGCTGCGCTTTGCGGGCCGCACAGGTGGCATCGACTACCCGGCGAGGCGTGCTCAGCTGCTGTGGTTGTGGGTTACCCGCCAGATCAACTCAGTTCAGCTCGCCGAGGTTCCCACCACTGGCTGATCGGTCAGGTGGCAGGCGCTGCCGCATGCACGTCGACAGAGGCGCCGTACTGGGCGATGTTGTGGGTCGCCGTGCGGCAGGTGCTGGGCTCGGGGCAGCTGGGCCACCTGGCGGTGGACTTTGCGGTGCACCTGGTGCGCGCGTGCGTGCTCGCGGAGCCGGTGCTGGGCGCGCCGGACCTGCCGGCCACGCTGGAGACGCTGGGCAAGGTCGCATACAGCCTACCCGCGCCCGCGGGGCTGCAGCTGCAGGCGCTGGTGCTGGAGGCGCGGCGCGCCAAGTGCGCGCCCCCCCCCTGCGCCGGGCCCCCGGCGCCGCTCGGCATGCGCGGGTGTGTCCCTTGCTTGAGGTGCGGTAGGGTAGGGAAACGCGTGACTGGGCTGCAGGCGTGAAGCAGGATGTGGCGTCGTGCCGGCAGGCGGGGCACGCAGCGAGCTCTGCAGCAGCCTCCAAAGTCAAGCTTGGGGGGCAGTCCTGAGCTCGTCGTGCTGACGTGCCCGCCTCATCACAGCGCATTGCACCTGCAGCAGTGAGGCTGGACACCGCCCGCGCCGCCCTTGCCTCCGCGCACTGTGTGCGCAATGCGTGGGGCTGGGCGGTGCGCGTTTGCAGCCAGCAGAGCCTGGGTCGGACCCGGGGGCTGACGGGGCGCTCGGTCTGCGCTTGTGCGCGACCCGCCTCAGCCGCATGCGCCCCAAGCAAGGCGAGGCACATGAGCGCGGCCCACCTGCGCAGCCCTGGTGACACCGGGGGCGGCACGCCCTGACCCGGGCCCCGCCTCACCGCCCGGCTGCGCGCCAGGGCGGGCCCCGGGCCGGGCCTGGCGCCTGCGGGCGCCGACCCGCCGGGCCTCAAGGACCGCGTGGCGGAGCTCTTTGATCGCTGGGTGCGCCTGGTGGAGGACGCGCCCTGCGACAAGGTGCACGAGAAGTTTGTGGAGGAGGCGCGCGCCGCCGGCCTGCTCAAGGCGCGCCCGCGCCCGGCGCCCTGCCCCCCCGCCGCCCGGCCGCCCGTGCGGCAGCTGCGCCGTTTGATCCAACAGCCCATGAGCGGGGTGCGGCTCCTGGGGTCGCATCCAGCGTGATGCAGCCGTGGGTGCAGGGCGGTCAATCGGTCTCTCCTTTCAATGCCAGACAAAGGCTGGGCCTGGCTGGAACCCTAGCAGAACCCTAGCAGCCCCTGGCCCTGACGCGCGTGCGCTTGCAGGGCGACGAGACGACCGACCGCGTGCTGCGCCTGCTGGCCGAGATTGCGGTCGCGCACTGCCTGGGCAGCGAGCTGCCGCTCGGCGGGCCGCGGCCCGGCGCGCTCAACTTCATCGCGGTGGACTCGTTCGTGCGCCTGCTGTGCACGCTCATCCGCTGTGCGCCCTGCTTCTCCCCTCGCCTGTTCGGGACGGGCGGCGCCCCCAACATCGACTTCAAACGTGCTATGGATCTTAGGATAAGTTCTGATATGGTCTTGGTTACCACAAAAGAAGTTGCAGATGGCAGGCAGGGAGGGCGCACGAATTACTGGATACAAGCCTTGTAAAGGCCCTGTGAAGCTGCAGCTATGTTCAAAAGAAGGTGCACCGACGTGCGCTGCGGCGCGGGCAGACCACGGCGGCGGCGCGGCGCTGCTGCAGACGGCGCTGCGGCTGGTGGTGGGCGTGGCGCTGCGCGACGCGGCCGCGCGCGGGCCCGAGTTCAACGGCCGCCCCTTCTTCCGCGTCTTCATCGGCCTGTTCAGCGAGCTGCCGGCGGGGCCGGGCGCGGCGGACGCCGCCGAGCTGCCCTACCTGGCGCGCGCCCGCGCCGGCGCATGTCGCTGGGCCTGGCGGGGCTGCCTCGTCTCAGCGGTGCTGCCTGAGTGGCGGAGGACGTGCTGAGTCGGGTGGGTGCGCGCTCACATGGGCACAGCTGCTGTCTGGCGCTGCCATGGCTGAGGGGCCAGGCAGGCCGGCCCTGGTCCCCACGGCGCGGTCTGCCGCCATGGGTGGCATGCACGGGCCGGCCGCACGTGCACGGGCGCCCGGCCTGGCAGGAAGGCAGCCGGCGGCAGGCAGCGAGGGGCGCGGGCGCTGCCGCGGGCGCAGGTGATGCTGGCGGGCGCGCTGGACGCGCTGCAGCCGCTGCGCGTGCCGGGCTTCGCCTTCCCCTGGCTGGAGCTCATCTCGCACAGGCGCGCGCGCGCCCCGCCGCCCCCGGGCGCGGCGGGCCTCGCTGGTAATAGCGGGCGGTGCAGCAGCTTGCAGTGCTGCCCAGGGCGCGATGGCACGAGCTCTGCTGGCTCGGCGAGCACCCCGGGCGCGATGCGCGCATGACAGGGCTCCGCGCTTCTGACGATGCAGCGACGTCGCAGGCGGGCAGCGGGCAGCCGAGCTTGCGCGCGCGAACCGTCAGGGGACCCTGCCTGCAGTACAGGACAGCTGGCACGGGGGGGGGCAGCGGCTGACCGGCCGCGCGCGCGCGCAGGCGCTTCATGCCGGCGCTGCTGCAGGCGCCCGGGCAGGCGGCCTGGCCGCACCTGCAGCGCCTGCTGCTGGCGCTGCTGCGCTTCATGGAGCCCTACCTGCGCAACGCTGACCTGATCGAGGCCGTGCGCGTGCTGTACAAGGTGCGCGCGCGCGGGGCCCGCAGCCCGTCGGCCACGTCGGGTCGAGCCGCCCACCGCGGCGCCCCTGCCGCGTGCCGCATGCAGCGTGGAGGCGCTGCAGCGTGGAGGCGCTGCAGCTCCCGCCCTCCTGCCGGCCGCGGCGTCCGCCTGCATGCCGCGGCGCCTGCTCAGAGTCTGGAGCCCGAGCCTGTCGGCGGCTTGGCGGGCGAGCCGTGATCACGGCGCCGCCGGCGCTGCTCTGAAGCGCGATAGAGGGGGCTTCAGCGCTTAATAATGGCCGTATGAAGAAGGCCTCTCTGCCTGAGAGCTCGAGCAGCGAGCCAGGCCCTGGCAGCCGCACGTGAGGCCACAGGCGGCTGGCCGGCCCAGCACGGCGGGCCGCGGCCTGGCACCGAGTGGCAGGGCGGGGCCCTGATCCGGCGCGCGGCCGAGCGCGCCAGGGCACGCTGCGCGTGCTGCTGGTGCTGCTGCACGACTTCCCGGAGTTCCTGTGCGAGTACCACTTCGAGCTGTGCAACATGGTGCCGCCGTCGTGCATCCAGATGCGCAACCTTATCCTGTCCGCGTTCCCGCGCAACATGACGCTGCCGGACCCCTTCACGCCCAACCTCAAGGCGCGGCTCCCCCGCAGCCTTCCTCCCTGTCCCTGACCGCTCGCGACTGTGCGGCGCCCTGCACACTACAGCCGTGTGGCCACGCACAAGCTCGTGGCCTCCATCACGCGGGTCGAGCAGGCAGGTCGAGCTGCGCTGGCGGCGCCGCGCGAGGCGCCTCAGGCCCTCGCCCAGGGCCGCGCCCCAGGTCGCGCCCGGGCGACCCTGCAACCCTAACCCTAACCCTGCCGCAGGTGGACCTGCTGGCCGAGATCGCGGTGCCGCCGCGCTTCCGGCCGGGCGCGGAGGCGCTGCTGCCGCCGGCGCTGCGCGCGGAGGTGGACGCCTACCTGGCCGCGCGCCAGCCGGCCGGCTTCCTGGCCGCGCTGCGCCAGCGCCTGCTCCTGCCCGCGCACGAGGTGCACCTGTGCGGCACCAAGTACAACGTGCCGCTGCTCAACGCGCTCGTGTTCTACGTCGGCGTCCAGGTGCGCGCGGCGCCGGCCGGCCCGGCCCGCCAGCCTCTAGACACTGTGTTGGGCGCTGCGGGCTGGCAGGTCGCGCGGCATGTGCCGCCCTGGCTGCGGCCCGGCTCTGGGCGCGCCGGCCTCGCGCAGAGGGCCGGCGGGTCCCGTGACCTCGGGCGGCGCCCGCTCGTGGCCGCCTTGATGATGGCGGCCCGGGAGCGATGCGAGCGACTGTGCAGCTGTCACGTGGTTGAGCTAGCACTGGCTTCTGTCTTGGCGGGCTGCAGACAGGAGGACAGAGGAAGACTGCGTTGTCCTTCTCGCGCTGACGGCTGAGAGCGGCGCGGCGCGGCGCGCGCAGGCGGGCAAGGCGGGCGGCGCGTCGCCGGTGATGCACGCGCCGCCGATGGACATCTTCCAGCGCCTGGCGGCCGAGCTGGACACGGAGGGCCGCTACCTCTTCCTCAATGCGCTGGCCAACCAGCTGCGCTTCCCCAACAGCCACACGCACTACTACTCTTGCGTCCTGCTCTACGTGTTCGCCGAGGCGCAGCAGGCGCGGCGCCCCCGCCTCGGCCTCCCCGCGTCCCCGCCTCGCTGCCGCAGTGTGGTGTGCTGCACGCGCTCCTGCAGACGCCACGGGTCACGCTCGAGCAGCCGGGCGGCCTGTGCGAGCGCGCGCGCGGGGCCGCGCAGGAGATCGTGCAGGAGCAGATCACGCGCGTGTTGCTGGAGCGCCTGATCGTCAACCGGCCGCACCCCTGGGGCCTGCTCATCACTTTCATCGAGCTGATCAAGAACCCGCGCTACAACTTCTGGCAGTTCAAGTTCACGCGCTGCGCGGCCGAGATCGAGCGCCTGTTCGACTCGGTCGCGCGCTCATGCATGGGCCCGCCCAAGGGCGGCGAGGAGGCGCAGGCCCCGCTGGCCGAGCCCGCGCGCGGCTAGGGCTGACCCCGGCACCCGTGCGGGCGCGCCCGAGGGCGGCCGGGGGGCGCAGGCGCCGCTCGCGCTTCCAGCGCGCGACGCGCCCTGGGCCATGTGTGGCCACTGCTCAGAATTGTGTGCTTGCGGACGCTGCGGCCCAGAGGCGGAGGGAGTGCATGCAGCTAGCAAAGTCTGCGAGGCGCCAGCACAGGTGCTGCACGCGCGCGTCTGCCCGACAGGGTCCCGTGGCCCGGCGGTGCCCGCCCAGGAGTGCAAGTGCGGACGCACTGTAAGGCTAGGAGTGGCATGGCGGGGGCCAAGGGGCAGGGGTGTCGCTGCGAACGGCCTGGCGCTGTGCGTATGCTTTGCCGTGAAGTGATGGTGCTACGGCGTCTGGGCCTTTTGCGAGAGTGTGTGAGAGCGTGGTGCTGGCCACCAAGGGACGGTAGGACATCTGTTGTGCACCGCTCCCTGCTCGCCGGGCTGTGCATGTGCCCTGGACCAGTTTGGGCCGGTCAGCAGGGCTAGCAGCTGGGCCGGTGTGGTGGGGGCCCCCTTGTGTTTGCAGGGTACGGTGCCTGGGGGAGGGTGCGTGTTGGCCAGAGGCCTGGCCGCGGTCGCAGGACATGCTGTCATGCAAATGCCCCGCTTTCTCCTTGGCTGGCTTGGGCACATGGCTCACAACAAGTCTGCGGCCTCTTCGAGTGTCGCCGGAGGCGTAGTAGCCTTGTCCTCACTCTGCGGCGTGCCCTGTCCAGTTCTTGCAAGCACCTCTGCCAGTGCGTGCGGCCGGGCGGCGGGTATCGGCCGGGCCGCGTGGGGCTTCACTGTGAGGCAGCTCTGCTGCTCCTTGGCTTTTTGGCGTCCGGTCAGGGCCCACTGTATCCTGCGGACTGTAGTGTAACATGTGTGTTCAAGGCATCAATTAATGTGCTCTCTTGGCTGCTGTGTCACATAATTCGGCATCAAGTGCAATCAAAATTTGAACACACACATGTAGGGGGCGTTTGGGCCCTAGTGGAGGAGGGCATTTGAGCAGCGTGTCCTCTCAACCTGACAATGCACGGTCTGGTGCATGTGCAGCCAGATGTGCGACTAAGCTACTGATGAGCCGCTTATCGCTGTGCCTGTTCTGCCCAGGTAATAGCCTGTGGTGGCACCACAGGTGCTCGTGATACCTGAGACTCACCCGCGGTGCTCCGCTAGGCGACTCGCTTGGAAATGTCGATCTGTGCAGAGCGCTGCATGCCGGGCGCTGGCTGCAGCGGGCATGCAGCGCCTGTAGTCGCCACGTCGGGCGCGAGGCGAGCACGCATTGCACTTCTGTATTGCTGCTTCGTCAAGCTCTTGCCAGTGGTTTCATAAGAACACCATTGCCTGTAGCAAGCTGTTCTGATAGCCACCAGCGGCCTGCTCAGAGTGGGCTGCTTGCATGCAGGCATCGGGCAATGCTCAGGAGCGCGCGGCGTGGCAAGCGTGCGCAAGTCCACTGCAGGGCTGCACTGGGTGAGGAGCTTGTCTCAGCGAGGTGCGAACACCACAGGCAGCTCCCTCTTTGACAGGAGCGTCACGTCTGTTGTGGCAGTGCACGTGCGGGTGGTTGCAGTAGCCTTCTTACGTGTGGCTTTGGTGCCAAGTCATGGTCCAACTCTGCGTCGTGCCAAGCAGCACGCAGCTCCTGGTGTGGGCGCTGGCAGCGACGTCCCTTTCATACACTGGCCAAGCTGTGACGCACACGCATGGGGCTGCGCGGCAGGCAGGCGCTGGAGGCGGCGCTGGCGCGCCTGGCCGACGAGCGCTTCTGGCGCGGCCAGCCGCCGCACTTCGGCTCGCAGGCGGCCGGCCAGCTGGCCGGCCGCGCGCAGGCGCTGGCCGCGGAGCGCCTGTCCGGACTCGCCCTCGCGGAGCGCCTGCAGGGCCTGTCGCTGCCCGGCGCGGGCGCGCCGCCTGCCTGGAGCGCCGCCTGGAGCGACGGCTGGCGCGGCGCCTGGAGCGACGGCTGGAACGGCGCTGCGCTCCAGGAGCGCCTGCAGGGCCTCGCCCAGGCGCGTGACCGCGCTGGCGCCCCGCCGGTGGGAGGCCCGCTCGGGCCAAACAGGGTGGCAGCATGCAGGGCGCAAGCTTGCACAAGTGCTTATGCGGTCGTGCGCGGGCTTGGTTGCTTGGTTGGTCTGGTTGTGGCGACGGGATGGCGTGCGCTGCGGCAGGCTGCGAGCGCGCGCGCGGAGGGCGCGGGCGCCGCGCTGGCCGCCGCGCTCACCGCCAAGCCCGGCGCGGCGCCATCCGGCGCGGACGCGGGCGCCGACGGCCTGGCAGGGCTGGCGCCGCACTTCGGCACACACGCGGGGCTGGATGCTGCGCGCGCGCTGGCGGACAAAGCGGGGGCTGCGGCTGCGGAGCTAGGGTTCCATGGCCTGGACCTCCGGGCGCTTGCGCCTGCTGAGGGGCCGCTGCGGGAGCTCGCGGCGGCGGCGGCCGGTGCGGCCGCGGCCGCAGCGGCGGCGCCTGCGGCGGCCGCCGCCGCGCTGGCCGGCTGGCAGCCCGACCAGGCGGCGGCGGCGGCGGCCGGTGCGGCAAGCGCGTTTGCTGCAAGCCTGCAGGACGCGGGTGCGCACGCGCGCTGGCAAAGGGCTGTGCAGAACCGCGAGCCTTGCTCGGCAGCTGTTGCCGCCCGGCGACTGCACACTGATCACATCTGATGTTCACCCTTGGCTTCTCACCTGCTGTCGACACCGGTGTCCTTGACGGTTGCTTCGACGCGGCAGAGCTGGGCGGGTACAGCCCGTCGACCGTCGTGCTGCTGGCTGCCGGCATCATCGCGTTTGTGCTGGCGACTGGCGGCCGCGGGCCGCCTGCCGAGGCTGTGCAGGCGCGCCGCTCCGCTTGCAGGTCGCTCTTCTGCTTGCACGGCACCCCACTCTGCGCCGGCCATGGTACTCACACCCGCACGGCGCGCTGCCTCTCGCGCGCTTACGCTGCCAGGGAGGCGCTGGCGGACGCCTCCCTGCGTGCACGGCGGCCGGCGCGCGCGCGCAGCGCGGCGCTCGGGTGGCCCGGGTCGCAGGGGTTGCACAACACACGTCGTGATTAGCGCCAGTGAGCGCGTTCATGTGCTGCGAGCGGCGCAGGCCTCGGAGCAGCTGCCATGGGACTGGAACGCGGACGCCGTGGCGGCGTTCTGGCGGCGGCGGCCGCTGGCCGTAGCCACGCGCATGGCGCAGGTGCTGTCCGCGGCGGCCGCGGTGGGCATCGGGCTGGGCCTTGACTACGCGCAAGGGCGGCAGTCCGCCAACGCGCGGCGGCGCGCCGCGCAGGCATGCACGCTTTCTTGCCAGAAGGGTGTGGAGCGCTTCAAACACACGTGTGTTGAGTGGACGCATGGGGCGCGTGTCCTGACCGCTGACCAACAGTAACCTGCAAGTCGGCCATGGCCCCGGCGCCTGCGCCCAGCCTCGGCACTCCGCGGGGCGGCGGCGAGGCGCGCAGCCGCGGGCGCAGGTGCGCGGCGCGGTGGAGCGCCTGGGCCCCGCGTACGTCAAGATCGCGCAGGCGGTCAGCACGCGCGTGGACATCCTGAGCCCCGCGTATCTGGTGGAGATCGAGCGCCTGCAGGACCGCGTGCCGCCTTTCCCCACGACCCTGGTGCGCGCCTGGTTTAGGGTCAGAATCAGGGCTCTGACCGCGGCCGCACGCGCGCCGCCTGCAAGGCCAGGCCCCGGCGCGGCGGTGTCAGGCTGCGCCAAGTGGGGCCGCAGCTGCGCGGCTGAAGCTGTGCGGGCCGGCGCGCTGTTTCACGCGGCGCGCGCGCGCGGCGCGGCAGGCGCTGGCAAGCATGGAGGAGGCGTGGGGCCGGCCGGCCAGCCAGGTGTTTGCGAGCATCTCGCCGGCGCCCATCGCGGCTGCGTCGCTCGGCCAGGCGCGTGACCCGCATCCGCTGCAGCGGCGTCGGTGAACATGTAGCGTTTGTGTCCATGTTGCCTTTGGCACTCAGGCGCTCCTGCTCAGCTGCGTGTGTGCGGCCTGATCAGTGCTGCTCACAGGTGCCAGAAAAGCTGTGCGTCTGCTCTGGCGCATGTAGTCGAAGGCATTCTGTACTGCATGTGTGCGCTGTATGCGCGACCTACACAGCGCGCGGCCCTGCGACCGTGACCGCGCGCGCACGCTGGTGCCACAGGTATACCGCGGCACGCTGGCGCCGGGCTACGGCGGCACGGACGTGGCAGTGAAAGTGCAGCGGCCGGACGTGCGCCGCGCGGTCGGCCTGGACCTGTACCTCATGCGCGGCGCGGCCGCGTGGCTGCGCAAGCTGCCGCAGGCGCGACCTTGGACCTCGTCATGTTATTAGGCCTGTGTCCACACCCTGGCCCCCTAACCCTATTCTTGGCAAGCCCCTCCACCCCTTTCGGGTTGGCAACAACGCTGCCCAGGCTCAGGACCCTCTGCTGAAGCAGGGCGAGGGAGCAGAACAGGCTCCCGCTGCTGGTCCAGGAATGCCGCGCAAGCGCGCGGGCAGCAGGTTCACGCCGGCGGCGCCTGCGCAGCTGTTTGTTATGCCCAGGGCGGGGCTGGCGAGGTGACAGGAAGGTCCGCAGCGCCCGCTCGTACGGCGACCGCCGCTCACCGCACGCTCTCAACCGGGGCGGGCGGCGCGCAGGTGAAGAGCGACTGGGTGGGCCTGATTGATGAGTGGGCCGGGCGCTTCTTCCAGGAGCTGGACTACGAGCGCGAGGCGGCCAGCGCGGCCACGTTCGCGGCGCAGATGGCGGACCTGCCCGGCATCACCACGCCCGACGTGCGCCCGGACCTGTCGTCGCACACCGTGCTCACCACCGCCTGGGTGCCGGGTGCGCCCGGCCCCGCCCGCGCCCGCGTCAGCGGCCTGCTCCTGGGCTGTTGCCCGTGCGTGCGAGCGGCTGAGGCCAGAACACCAACGGCAGGCGCATGCAAGGAGGGTTGGCACAGCTGTGGCGCGCCGCATGGCATTGTCTGTGTTGGGCTTCCGTTGCGCATGCTAAATGCTGCGCTCACAGCGGCGGTGTCGTCAGGGGCCCATGCGTCCGCCTGGGCAGCACTGCGCGCTCGTGTGGTGGGCGAATGGTGGGCATAAACAGCGCAGCGCATGTGATGCTGCGCAACACTGCAGGAGCTGAGCCCCGCGGGCGGCCACTCGCGCAGGCGAGAAGCTGAGCGAGAGCAGCGCCGGCGACGTGCGCCAGCTGTGCACCACGCTGCTCAACTGCTACCTCATCCAGGCGCGCGCCCGCGGCCGCCTCGCGCGCCCCCGCGCCGCCGAACGGGCGGGCGCCATCCACAGTGCCCAGTCGTTCCAGGCTGCGTCATGAGGCTCGGCACTTGCTGGTCCCCCCCCCTCTTCCTCCTGTGTGTGCTGGCGCTGCGCTGTGGCGTAATGTGTGGTAACTACGAGCTGCTGCTTGTCATGGTGCGCATGAGCGCTGTGTGTGCACAGCTCACCATGGCACGGTGTTGGCGTGGCCTGACGATGCGGCTTTGCTGCGCGCGCAGCTGCTGGAGACGGGCCTGCTGCATGCTGACCCGCACCCGGGTGAGTCGCTGCCCGTCGCTGCAGTGGCCACACCTGATCACACAGCCTCCGCATGTCCGCCTTTCAGCACGTGTTAACAGATTGAAGCGCTCGCCTGAGGCGGTCGGCATGCAGCCACCTGCATGCGCGCCAGCCCGCTGCGCGCTGGCCGGACGCCCCCCGTGGGCGCGCGCCGCCCAGCGCGCCGGGCAGCGTTGGCGCGGCAGCTGCCGCCCGTGGCGAAAAAATACACGAATGAATTGAAATGCGCGGCGCGCGCAGGCAACCTGATCCGCACGCCCGATGGGCGCATCTGCATCCTCGACTTCGGCCTGATGACCGAGGTGCCGCCCGAGCGCGGCCAGGCGCTGGTGGAGTACATCGCGCACCTGAGCGTGGAGGACTTTGCGGCGGTGGTCACGCACGACCTGCCCGCGCTCGGCTTCATCCCGCCCGGTGCGGCCGCGCGGGCGCCCCCGCGCGTGGCGCCTGCTGAGCGCTGGGCCGCGTCGCGTGGCACTGAGGGGCAGGCTATGTGCAGGCTGAATCCTGCGAAAGTTGCACTGTCCGTCCTGATTGTAGATGAGGGATATTAGACACATGGGCCAGTGAGATTAGGCCGTGAAGGGCGCGGACGAGGCAATTAAGAGCAAGACAAGGGGTGCCTGGCGTTGGTGCAGAGGGTTTAATGCTTTGAGCCAGCACTGCTGCTGACGCGTGGCGCCCCGCAGGCGCGCCCGACCCCGTGGCGTCCGGCCTGGTGGCGCCGCTCGGCAGCATCCTGCGCCAGCTCAGCAAGGGCGGCGGCGCGGCCGGCATCAACATTGACGACATTACCGTCGAGCTGGACAAGTTGACGCGCGACTACCCCTTTCAGGCGCGCGCACCCTAATTAGCCCATATGTAGCATAATCAAGCTGGTGCGCGACTACCCCTTCCCGGGCGCGCGCGTGCGGTGCTTCTGCCACTTTGCTGTGCCCTGCCCGTGCAGACGAGCTGCCGAGGCGCGGCCTTACGACGCGTTGCAGACCGGTCGTCCTTTAGCATGGCTGGCCTGCCATCATTTATTTGATGTGTTCGAATGTGTCTGTGACAGCAGTGCGGGGACGGCGTGCGCTGCTGTGTCAAGACGTAGCATTGAGCGCCGGCGGCGGCAGGTTCCGGCCTACTTTGCGCTCATCCTGCGCGCGTTCTCTGTCATCGAAGGCATCGCGCTGCGTGTTGACCCCTCCTACTCCATCGTGAAGGCGCGGCCTCGCTCGTTGAGTATGGACACCGATGCATGTTCGCGTTTTGTTGACAGCAGGAGGCATTGTATGTAGCACATGTGATGTATGTTTTGTGTCGCAGACGTAAGTCGCCTGGTGAACGCCTGGCGCAGACAGGGGACTCTGTGCTGGTCATACGTTTCATAAGAGCACAGGAGACACTCTGCCAGTTGTCTGCATAGGATGCATGGTCGAAACAAAGGTAGGGTTGCGCCACAGGAGTGCTTCCCGTACATCGCGCGCCGGCTGCTGACTGACAACCACCCGCGCACGCGCGCCGCGCTGCACCAGCTCCTGTACGCGGTGCGGCCTCTGCTGAGCTGCGCCATGCGCTCTGTAGGACAAGTGTGTGCCAGCTTATGAGGGCGTTCTTATTCGCCTCCACGGCAGGATGTGTCAGTACTGCTATTCAAGCCTTACATGCGACGTGTTTTATGATGGATGCCTGGCTGTAAGTCTAAGAAAGCTTCATGGGGCAGCACGGAGCCGATTGAGTACGCTGCGTGAGGCCTGTGAAACGAGGTCATTGCGGTGCGCCAATGCCCCCCGCGGCGCCGCCGCGCGCAGGACAAGGCGCGCGTGAGCGTCGCACGGCTGCAGCGCCTGACGCGCGGCTTTGGCGCCTTCACGGTGGCGGGCATCCAGCCAACGCCGGGCGCGGGCGCGCGCCCGCTCGGCGCGCCCACAGCGCAGCTGGTCAGCCAGCCCGCGCGCGACGCGCTGCGCCTGGTACTCAGCGCCGACGGCAGCTACCTGCAGGCGCGCCGCTGCCCGCTTCCATGGCCACGCGCAGGCAGCATGCAGCGTCGATGCTTTCTGAGGGCAGTCTGACGCGGATCTGCATGCGTGTGGCGGCGTGTTTGCCCCGCACCTGCGACTCTCGGCATGAAATGTCCCGACAGTACTGAGTCGCGCATGTATATAGCCTGATTGGGTGTCGTTACAGTAAGGTGTTATAACAAGTAGAAATTATACGCCATTTCGTATGCCATTCTGAGCGAATGTTGTTCTAAACATACAGGAAGTTGATGTCAGCGCGTGAGCGCGCGGGGCAGGAGGTGCTTGTGAACGAGCTGGTGGCGGCCGTGTCGTCGCTGCAGCGCCTGGCGGCGTACAACCTCGCGCGCAACGTGCTGGCCAGCGCGCCTGCGCAGCTGGCCAGCGGCGTTATTGCGGCGCTGGGGCCCTGGCGCTCGCTGCTGCTGCCGCTGCCCACGCCGCTGGAGCTGCTCTCGCAGTGCGCCCTGCTGCCAGGCTGGTGCTCTTGTGTGCGCTGTGGGTGCATCAGGCCCCCGGCCACCATGCCGGCTGCTGCCAGTGCCCCATCTTGGTATATTCGCCCCGAAACAGCTGGCGCTGTGTGACCACGCGGCGTTGGCAGACACTGGAGCCCTGCTGTTGAGCTGATTTCCAGCACCCGGGATCCCTGCTTGCTGTGCAGCTCCAGGCCAACCCGACTCGCCAGCGCCACACATAGGCACCCACGTTGCTCTGCATACTTCCTCACCGCCCTAGTAACAGGCTCGTGAGCCGGATTGGCGTTATGCGCAGGATTGCGCTCGCAGGGTAACGCTTTCAGGTGTCTTGACGCTGTGTGCATGCCATGCGCCGTTCCACTAGGCCATGCGCCGTGACACCAAGCGCGCGCTATTGGGGCTAACTTCGTGATCCCGCGCCGCGCAGGATCGCGCCGGCGGTGGAGCCGGACGCAGAGGACGCGGAGGCGCTGGCGCTGCTGCGCGAGGTGGCCGCGCTGCTGGACGGCGCGCCGCAGCCGGCGCTGGCCGGCGAGCAGGGCCGTGCCGCGCTCGCCGCGCTGCAGGAGCTCGCGCCGCTGCTGCCCGAGCTCGCGCCGGGCCTCGGCGCGACCGGTGCGCGGCGGGCCGCTGCCGTGCGTGGGCACCAGCTGCGCGCGGGTCGTGCAGCGCCATGTGTGCGTGGCCGGCACTGGGGGGTGCCCCATATGCCGGACACGAGGAGCACCTTACGCTGAGCTCCACGAAAGAACTCATGCCTTGAGGCTGTCCATGCTCTGGTCTGATAGTACGGCTTGGCGGTGCATGCATGCATCGACCGTACCGGCGCGCGCAGGTGAGCTCTTCGTGCGCACGCTGGTGCAGCGCTCGGCGCAGCGCCTGGCCGCCGACGTCGCGCCGTCCGCCGCGCGCGCGCGCCGCGCCGCGCGCAACGGGCTCGCCACCGACGGCTCGCCCGGCCAGACGCACACGCTCGGCCGCGTGAGCGGCCAGGTCGCGCACCCGGGCGGCTACGGCCAAGCGGGTCTCAGCATGAACGGCGCTGCAGGCCTACTGCGGAACGGCTACGAGCCTGCTGCTGGCAACGGGCAGGTGGGTGGCTCCGCAGGGTTTGGGGTTCCGGGCTTTGCAAACGGGTACACCAGCTCAGGCAATGGCTATGCGTCGCTCATGGGCAACGGGCGCACCGGGCAAGGGGAGAGCATGCGCCCCGGCACCGGCCCGGTCCGCAGCCCGGAGCTAGGGTACGCGCCGCCGCCTGGCAGCGACGGCCTGGCGCCCGAGCCGGTGTCAACGGCGCTGCTGGCGCAGCCGCGCGCGCCCCCGCTGGTGGACAGCATGAAGAAGGACCAGCGGGAGGCGCGGTCACCGGTCGGCCGCCTGTGAGAGCGGGCACTGTGACGAGCGTATCTCCTGGTTGGGCGCCGGGGGAGGCAGGAGTGTCTGGAGTGCGCTGTTCGCCACGTGATGGGGGTGAACGTGCGATATGCGCTGGCAAATAATCGTGATGGTCATTGTGTGCTGTCGTGGAGGTGGGCGCTCCGAACCGCATGCTGTCCAGGCCACCAACTCGTTCAGGAGGAGGGGTTGCTTTGGCAGAAGAAATTTGTTTCATGCACGCATCAGGGGACCCCTTCTAGCTCGTGATGGTTGGTTTGCCTTGCACAATGCATGTCCGCCTCGTTGGTAGTTTGATAGGTGTAGGTCAAGGTAGTAGTTAAATACTCCATGTTTCAGCGCACATGGGCCGCAAGTGACCTTGTATGTACGTATACGCCGTAGCGGCAGTTGAATGGAGCGCATTTCTGTTGTATCTTTTATGGTTGTCTTGCATCTCCAGCCAAGTTGGCATGGATGCTCAGAGGGACTTGCTGGCATCCACAATTGTGGAGAGTTGCAACTCTGTCAGGTGCAGATGTGAGCAGGTGCAGATGGAGTTGATCAATTGTTGAGCTCCTTAAAGTGGCGCTCCCAGCATGGGAACTCTGCGATGAACTAAACTCGGTCTGGCAACAGCTTGAAGCTTGAAAAGCACATGTCCGAGCTGGTTGTGAAGCGCTGCTACTACAGAGATCGCCTGCAGCACGACCTTGACACTGCAGAGAACACAGGCTGACTTTCTTTATAGAGGAACGTGCATTGAACGTTGAGGCAGGACACCTGCAGACTTTGCAGTCACCGAGCCAGACATGATCGAGGTCGTCCTGAACGACCGCCTGGGCAAGAAAGTGCGCGTCAAGTGCAAGTGCGCCCCCGCTGCTGCAGCGGCGCCGCTCCCGCTTCGCTCCGCGGCGTTGCTACCTTGCGTGCACTACAGCTCACGTGTGTATGGTCCACGGGGCGCAGCGAGGACGACACCATCGGCGACCTGAAGAAGCTGGTCGCCGCACAGACCGGCACGCGGCCCGAGAAGATCCGCATCCAGAAGTGGTACAACGTGTACAAGGACCACATCACGCTGGCGGACTACGAGATCCACGACGGCATGGGTGCGCGCCGGCACCTCAAGCAATGCTGCGCGTCTGCATGTTAATTGCCCAGGCGCGCAAGTTGGTTTGCCAGCCGCAGACCCGCCACCTCGTGCGGGGCCGTGCGCAGGCCTGGAGCTGTACTACAACTAGGCGCCCTCCCCGCCGCCTGCCATGGACTATGGCGGCTTTGACGAGACGTCGCCGGGGCCCGCGCCGCAGCCCAGCGTGCTCGGCTGGGACGACACCACGCCCGGCGGCTCCGGGCCGCACCTGCTGCCCGGCAGCCCGCCGCTGCCGTCGCCGGCGAGCAACGCCGCCGGCCCGCACTCGGGCCCGCCCTTGCGCGGCTTCCGGGGCGGCGACGCTGGCCAGCAGGGCGCCCAGGGCCAGGGGAAGGGCCGCGGCGCGGCGGGGCGCGGCAAGGCGGCGGCGGCGCGCGACGGCCGCGCCAAGGACGCGCCCGGCGCGGTCGTGTGGGCCAAGCTCGCGCGCTACCCCTGGTGGCCCGCGCAGGCGCGCGGGGTGGCCCACACACAGGCGCTGCGACGCGCCTGTCTCGGACCCCGCTCGTGGAAATATGCCAGCACCGCGCAGCGCAGCAACTGGGACAGCGGGGCCGTGCTTGTGCGTGGCGCCAGTCTGCTGGCCTGGGGGCCAAGTTCGCTCGCGTCTGCCTCGACGCTGTAGTCTGCGGCCTGTGGGTTTCATGCCATGTGCCTGATGCCACTGAACGGCCACCTGAAGAGCAAGGCACCACAATACCCGCTGGCAGCAGCCGCCGCGGCTGCCCACTCAAAGTGCCGGTGTAAGCCATTGCCTTGTTCAACCTCGAGTCCGCCTTTGACCAAGACTACGGGCACGACTGGCCGACCTTGCCGCTGGTGCAGACCATGTCCCCTGCAATGTTAGTGCTAGAAAGGGGTCAGGGGTCAGGCTCTCGCTGCTGGGCCGGGCACCCATCAGCCCTGCAGGCGTCACTCCGGGGGCTCGGAGTGCTCTGACAGCGCGCGCGCGCGGGCGGGCAGGTGCTGGCGCTGGGCGACTCGTTCATCCCGCGGCACGAGGAGCCGCCGCGGCGCGGCGCGGTGCCCGTGCGCTTCTTCGGCACGTACGACTTTGCGTGGATCGAGAGCCAGCGCGCGCTGGCGCCGCTCGCGGGCGCCTGCGACGACCACGCCGCCAAGTGCAAGACGCAGGCGCGCCCCCGCCCGTGCAGCGCGGGCTGCGCGGCCGCCGGCGCGCTCTGTCGTCGGGCCGCCTGCGTCTGCCTGTTGTGGACGTGCCGAAGGGCGGGCGCCTGTGGGCGCGTGGCAGCCGCACGCCGCGGCTGTCCGAGTCGACACGACCCTGAGCATGCAGCTGCGTGCTGCCTGCCGCTCTTTGCCAGATGCACCTCGCAGGACGGGGACAGAGCTTTCCTACCCTGCCCTCGGCCGCTGGTCGGTGTGTGAGGCGCCCCGCGCCGCGGGCCGCAGGACTTTGTGACCGCGCTGGCGGAGGCGGAGGCATGCGTGGCGAGCGGCGCGCTGCCGGAGGGCTTCTTCGCGGAGGACGACGACGAGGAGCCGCCGGCGCCCGGCCCCAAGCCGCCGGCCAAGCCGCGGCCGCGCCCCGCCGCCAAGGCGCGCGCCGGCGGCGCCGGCGGCGGCGGCGCGGCGGGCCGCGCCGGCGCCGACGGCGGGCGGCGGCGGCGCGGCGACCCCGCCGCCGGCCGCGGCGAGCGCGTGCTGCGGCGCCTGGGGCTGCTGCCGCCGGCCGGCTCGCCGTTCTGCGAGGCGGTCTGCCTGGCCGGGGCGCGCGCGCTGGCGGCGCGGTAGGCTCCGGGGCGCGCGCGGGGCCTGGCGGCGCAGCTGCGCTTGCATGCGGCCTCAGCAGGAGCGGCTGCGGAGTGCATCCAGCGTGCAGGCGAGCGCCGTGCGTGCTGCCCGACCTGGGAACGCTGTCGCGCCCGCTCGCAGGCCTCGCCGTACTGCTGCCTGTCCCGCGGACGGATAAATATTCGCCGGACCAGGGTGTGTGGGATCCAGGGCAGGCTGGCATTCAGCGCGCGCAGCTCATCCTCCGTTGCTTGGGCTGGCCCATTGCTGGGACTGGCCCGGTCATACGGCAGGTCAGGCCAGGCACGGGCTGGCTGCAGTAGATGTGCTGCAGCTCTGGTCTGGGATGTTGTTCAGCGCCCGGAGGCCCTGAAGGATGCGGGCTCTGGCCCTGCATGTAACATGTGTTGCACTTCCTGAGCTGCTTACATTTACCAAGCAGGTCACCCGCATGTAGGAGCACGCCGGAAGTGTCGCTGCAACACCTGCAGCATGTCATGAGAGGCAGATGCGCCTCACAGGCAACTCCCTCGCTCAGCTCGGCAGATGTTGCGCACAGTAGCAGACAGACAGCCTGATGTTATTAGACGCGACAGCACCCAACGTTCAGCACACCGCACTCAAACGCAGGTTCCAGCAACGCTTCCAAAACCCTGCAATGGTACACAGGCACGACAGCCAGCCGCGCAAGGCACCCAGCCGCGCGAGGCACCCAGCGCGCAGCGCGCACGCCCAGCCGCTTCCAGGCCAGCAACCTGGCCTGGCGCCTGCCGCATGCACCAACCGGTCTCCTCCTGCGCGCAA